>WNFT01000351.1_pt1 | contig 36455 bp, 28 predicted proteins | sample 5400191 | NCBI WGS metagenome assembly WNFT01 (sample SAMN13153359, study PRJNA577476) | soil metagenome | isolation source: 80 cm saprolite under Madrone tree | place: USA:California | collected 2016-06-14 | reverse complement strand
ACGAAGTCTATGAGCATCTCGTCTTTGACGGTCGGGCCCATGTTCCGCTGATCTCTTTTCCCGGCATGCGCGAGCGCACGGTGCGCGTGGGTTCCGCCGGCAAGATGTTTGCACTCACCGGTTGGAAGATCGGCTGGGTCGCGGGTCCCCAGCGCCTCGTGCAGGTGATTTCAAAGGCGCATCAGTTCAATACGTTCACGACTTCACCGGCGCTGCAGCTCGGCGTCGCCCATGGGCTCGCGCACGAGATGGATTACGCTCTCAAGAATGCGCGCGAACTCCAAGAAAAACGCGATCTCATCGGTGAGGCTCTCAGGCGTGCCGGGTTCGATGTGTTGCCGTGCGAGGGAACATATTTCATCACCGCCTCGATCCGCGATCTCACCAACGAGCCGGACCGCGAATTTTGCGAACGCCTTACGCGTGAAGCCGGTGTGGCGGCCATTCCGCTTTCGGCGTTTTTCGGCAAAGACAGTCCGACCGACATGGTCCGCTTCGCGTTCTGCAAGAAGCGCGCTGTTCTGGAAGAGGCGGCGCTGCGACTAAAGGCGCACTTCGCGCCTTCCGCCCGTGCGGTAATATAGGGCGAGGGGAGCGGCGATGACGGGATGCGAAATTCTGACCGTCGCCGAAATGGTCCAAACCGACCGGCTGGCGGTGGAAGCCGGAGTACCCTCGCTTACGCTGATGGACAATGCCGGCCGCGCAATCGCCGACGAGGTCGAAGCGCATTATTTGGCTGCCGCCATCGTGGTCATGAGCGGCCCCGGGAACAATGGCGGTGACGGATTTGCCGCCGCCCGTCACCTTAGGGAACGCGGATACGAGGTGCGCGTCGGCCTTCTCGGAGCTCCCGAACTGCTCAAAGACGACGCGGCGGAGATGGCCCGACTCTGGTACGGAGAGATCGCGCCGCTTACTCCAAAGCTGCTCGACGGCGCCGCACTCGTGATCGATACTCTGTTCGGCGCCGGCCTTTCGCGGCCTCTCGACGGACTGGCGCGCGCGATGGTCGCCGCCATCGAAGCCAGCGGACTACCGGTCGTTGCAGGCGATATTCCCAGCGGCATTCACGGCGATCTCGGCCGGCCCTTGGATGACGGCGATGGTGTCAGCTTTCGCGCGCAGCGCACCGTCACTTTTTTTCGCAAGAAACCGGGCCATCTTCTGTACCCTGGCCGCGCGATGTGCGGCGAGATAATCGTTGCGGACATCGGCATTCCAAACCAGGTTCTCGATACAATCCGTCCACGGACGTTCGAAAACGATCTGGATCTCTGGGGCGGGGAATTTCCTTTGCCCTCTCTTGTCGGACACAAATACGATCGCGGGCACGCAATCGTGGTCAGTGGCCCCTCATTTTCGACCGGGGCTGCGCGTCTGGCGGCGCGCGGCGCCCTTCGCGCCGGCGCGGGCTTGGTCAGCGTGGCAAGTCCGCCGGACGCCGTCGGCATCAACGCAGCGCACTTGACCGCGATCATGGTGAAACCGTTCGACGGCGCGAAAGGACTGAGTGCACTTCTCGCCGACAAACGGCTGAACGCTGTCGCCCTTGGACCGGGCTTGGGCGTCGGCGAGCGCACGCAGGATCTGGTTGCCGCGGCTTTGGCAAGCGCGGCTGCTGTTGTTCTCGACGCCGACGCGCTGACGTCGTTTTCGGACAATGCGCAAGGGTTGTTCGGCCAACTGCGTCCGCAATGTGTATTGACGCCCCATCAAGGCGAATTCGATAGAGTGTTCCCGGGACTTTTAGATCGCGCTGCTTCGAAGCTCGAGGCGGTGCGCGAAGCGGCAAGGACGGCGCATTGCGTGGTCCTACTGAAAGGTCCCGACACGCTCATTGCATCTTCCGACGGTCGCGTTGCGATCAATGCCAACGCGCCGCCGTGGCTCGCAACCGCGGGCGCGGGCGACGTGCTCACCGGAATGATCGCGGGGCTGCTGGCGCAAGGGATGGACGTCTTCAAAGCCGCATGCGCTGGCGCCTGGCTGCACGGCGAAGCCGCGAGCCGATTTGGCGTAGGCTTGATCGCGGAAGACATTCCCGAGCAGCTGCCCGCCGTGCTCAGCGCGTTGCGACAGCAGATGAGCGAGTGAGCGGCAGCTGGTACGCCGCTGGACTTTATTTCAACGTCACCAGGGCAACCATGTTCACGCCGCTTTCGGCGAGAGCAAGATTGCCTTCTTTGGTCGGCATCATGTTGCGCACGGTTCCGCCGCCCGACGGTATCTTGAAGGTTTGAAATTTTTCCGTCTTGGGATCGAAGCGCACGAGCGTGTTGGGACTGGCGCCCGATTCGCAATACCAGATGATGTCATTCGCGGCCGTGATGCCATAAGGCGCCGCGTCCAATCCCGCCGGCGACTTCCACTCGCTGGCCTTACCGGTCTTGGGATCGTAGCGGCCGAGATATCCGCGCGTGTAATCTCCGTACCACAACACGTCGTCGCTGGTGATCGCGATGCGGCGCGGCCGTGTCGATGAATCGGGCAGCGCATATTCGGTGATCTTCAACGTTTTCGGATCGATGCTGCCGAGCTTGTTGGTGCCGAACTCCGCGAAGAAAGGCACACCTTTGGAGTTCACGACCATTCCGTAGGGGGCAGCGCGCCGGGTCGGCACGTCGACCATCTTGACCTCGCCGGTTTTGGGATCAAGCCGGCCGATCTTGTTGGCACTTTGCGCGGTGAACCACAGAATGCCGTCGGCATCGAAACTCAGCGAGTGCGGATCGCCGGCACCCGGAGTCTTGTATTCGGTGATGGCACCCGTCTTGGGATCGAGCTTGCCGACATAGCCGGCGAAATTTGCGGTGAACCAGATGTTGCCGCTCTTGTCGCCGATGAGTCCGTGCGGACCCGAGCTCGCGGTTTTCAGCGGGTAATTCTTGACCTGGCCGGTTTTGGGATCAACGCGTCCAAGCAAATTGCCGAATTGTCCGGTGTACCAGATCGAGCCGTCTTCAGCTGCAAAGGGATCGTGCGGAAAGGCCTGTGTCGGCAGGGGGATCTCCTTGAAACTCGCTTGCACGGTTCCGGAAATCGCCGGCGCTTCAATCTTCGCCTTCGGCGGAAACGAGGAGGCGAGGTAATTGGTGACCAGCGAAACCTGTTCCGGTTTCAAGGTGGCGCCCATCATGATCATGTTGCGGACAATACCGTCCCATTCGTCGCGGCTGTGTCCCGCGCTCGTGACACGGCTGAGTTCATGGCAGGCGCCACAGGCAGTTTCGACCACCTGTTTGCCATTGCCATTGGACAACTGGTTTTGCGCCGCCGCGGGAAGGACAAGCGCAAGCGCCGCCGCGCCCATGAAGAGCATGTTCGAAGCCTTCGCCATGATGTCCTCCTGTGGCTGAACGCGGGAATTGTAATTGAATTCGCAAGTCCGCTCAATTCGGGCGGCGAAAACCCTCTTCTTGGTTGCTTGTCCGCTTAACCTCAATCGAAGGCCTAGGCTTGGCATGCCGCCATGGTAACGTCTTCCCTGAACGGTCTGCGAAAGGCCCGATCGGCGAGGCGGAACGGATGAGCGAACTGGACCAGGTCTTCGCCAAATGTGCCCGGCGGCTGATCCCGTTCATCGCGGTTCTTTACTTCGTGAATTATGTCGACCGCGTGAACGTCAGTTTCGCCGCCCTCACGATGAACCGGGATCTTGCCTTCAGCCCATCGATCTATGGTCTCGGCGCCGGCATTTTTTTCTGGGGTTATCTTCTCTTCCAGATTCCCGCCAATGCGGTTCTCGTTCGGGTGGGCGCACGGCGCTGGATTTTCTCCATCATGGCGGTATGGGGCGCCATCTCGGCGGCGAATGCCTTCGTGCGGAGCCCGGAAACGTTTTACGCCTTGCGCTTCCTCCTCGGCGTCGCCGAAGCGGGATTTTTCCCCGGCATGGTGCTCTATCTGACCTACTGGTTCCCGCAGGCCTATCGCGCCCGGTTCATCGCCGGCTTCATGGTCGCTATTCCTTTGGCATTCGTGATTGGTGGGCCGCTCTCGGGGGTCATTTTGAGGATGGACGGAGCGCTTTCTCTTCACGGCTGGCAATGGCTGTTTGTCATCGAAGGTTTGCCGGCGTTCTTTCTCGCCTTTGCCGTCCTGGCATTTTTGCCCGATGGGCCGGCCAGTGCCTCGTGGCTGAGCGGCGAGGAGAAGAATGCGATTTCCACCAGCCTTGCCGCGGACTCTGCGTCGCTCGATCAGAGATTCTTGCCGGCATTGTTCGATCCGCGGGTTCTGGCGCTGGGATTGATTTATTTCGGGGTCAATTTCGGCAGATATGGCGTCGAATTGTGGTTGCCGCAGATTGTACAGGGGATGGGCGTTTCCAATTTGGCAACGGGCTTCGTGGTGGCGCTGCCCTATGCACTGGGCATGGGTGCAATGATCTTCTGGGGCCGCTCAAGTGACCGCCACGGTGAGCGCATCTGGCACGTCGCGCTGCCCGCTCTGACCGCCGCGGCCGCCTGCGCGGTCGCGAGCTTCGCTCAAAACGATCTCCTGGTATTTGTGTCGCTTGCTACCGTCGTCATCAGCCTCCTCGCGGTCCAGGGTCCGTTTTTCAGCCTTCCTTCCTCATATCTCACCGGAGCGGCCGCAGCCGGGGGTATCGCGCTGATCAATACGCTCGGTACCGGTCTCGGCGGGCTTCTTGGCCCCTATGTAATCGGCCGCCTTAAGGAGAGCACTGGGGGCTATGGCTCAAGCATGGCGACGCTTGCGCTGGCGCTGTTGCTTTCGGCCGTTATTGCGCTGGCGCTCGGCCGAGCAACGGTAGCGCGCCGGGCGGCCCTTCGTCCGCCGGTCGGGGGATAAGGCGCACCCCACTGATACGCCGGCCCTAGCCCTTGCCGGAAACGCTATGATATAGGGGCGCCTCTTTCGCGCTCGCAGGCGTATCCTCGTGCGCGTGAGCCCGTCCAGCGGGCGTGGTGGAACTGGCAGACACGCGAGATTTAGGTTCTCGTGACGCAAGTCTTGGGGGTTCAAATCCCTCCGCCCGCACCACTTCCGCCGGTCTCGCCATGGCTTGTTTGTAGATAAGGAATTGCCCGACATGCAGATTACCGAAACCCTCGTCGAACCGCTGCGGCGCGAATTCACCGTCGTTGTCGGGCTCAAGGACTTGGATGAGAAGCTGACCGGCAAGATCACCGAGATGCAGCCGCGCATCCACTTGAAGGGCTTTCGTCCGGGCAAGGCGCCGGTCTCCTTTTTGAAAAAGGCCTACCGCAAGTCGCTGATGGGCGAGATCGTCAATGACGCAATCAACCAATCCAGCGAGCAATTGCTGAAGGAGCGCGCGCTCAAACCCGCGACCACGCCGCGGGTCGATTTCGTCAACGCCATCGACAACGTCATCGAGGGCAAGGCCGATCTAGAATTCACCATGAAGGTGGATTTGATGCCCGACTTCACGCTCGCGAACCTAAGCGCGTTGAAGGCGGAACGTCTGGTCGCCGATGTCACCGAAGACGCGGTAGACGAATCCTTGAAGCGTCTCGCCGATTCCCAGAAGGTCTACACGGACAAAGGCGAGGGCGCGGTCGCCGAGCAAGGCGACGCCATAACGATCGATTTCGAAGGCAAGATCGACGGCCAGCCCTTTGAGGGCGGCAAGGCGGAGAATTTCGATCTCACCTTGGGAAGCGGCGCCTTCGTTCCGGGTTTTGAAGACCAGCTCGTGGGCGCAAAGGCCGGCGACGAACGCAGCGTGAAGGTGACCTTCCCGGAAAATTACGGCGCGGCCCAGCTTGCCGGCAAGGAGGCCGAGTTCACGGTCAAGATAAATGCGGTGAAGGCAGCCGGCACGGTCGCAATCGACAACGAATTGGCCCAGAAAGTGGGACTTGAATCGCTCGATATCCTAAAGGAGCGCGTGCGTGATCAGCTCAAGAGCGACTTTTCGCGCGCCAGCCGCACCCATCTCAAGCGCCGCATTCTCGACGCGCTCGATGAATCGCACAGCTTCGATCTGCCTCAAGGCATGGTCGATGCGGAATTCGAAAATATCTGGAAGCAGGTCGAGGCCGAGTTGAAGCGCGAGGGCGCATCGCCCGAGGACGAGGGCAAGACCGAGGACGAGATGAAAGCCGAATATCGCGCGATTGCCGAGCGTCGCGTGCGCCTTGGTCTCGTGCTGGCGAAGGTCGGCGAGCAGAACGCCATCACCATCAGCCAGGACGAAGTGAACCGCGCGCTAGCCGCGCGGGCGCGGCAATTCCCCGGCCAGGAGAAACAGGTCATCGATTATTACGCCGGCAATCCCCAGGCGATGGCGGAAATCCGCGTCCCCTTATTCGAAGACAAGGTGATCGATTTCTTGGGCGAGTTGATGGAGGTAAAGGACAGGAAAGTCGATCGGAAAATCCTGTTCCTTGACCCTGACGAAGCCGCCGAGAAGCTGAAAGAAGCCGACGAAGTTTCTCATGAAACGAAGCCGGCGAAAAAAGCGAAGGGCGAGTCGAAGAACAAGGTCAAAAGCGAGGACAAGACCAAAGCGAAGAGCGACGAAAAGCCCAAAGCGAAGAAAAAGAAGGAATAGTTCAAGCTCGCGTCATGGGCGCCGCGTTCTTTTTTGCGCTTTTGGAATCATCCACCTTGATCGCGGTGTTGACAGTCCCATCTAGTGAACGCCAACTTTGATCGTGGCGAATCAAGGCTCGAAATGATGAACGATCCGCGCAACGTCTTCATGAATACGCTGGTTCCGATGGTGGTTGAGCAGACTGCCCGTGGCGAACGCGCTTATGACATCTATTCGCGCCTTTTGAAGGAACGCATCATCTTCGTGACCGGCCCGATCGAGGACACGGTGGCGAGCCTGATCACCGCGCAATTGCTCTTTCTGGAAGCGGAGAATCCCAAGAAAGAGATCGCCATGTACATCAATTCGCCAGGCGGACTGGTAACGTCGGGCCTCGCGATCTACGACACGATGCAATACATCCGCCCCTCGGTGCAGACTCTCTGCGTCGGTCAGGCGGCATCCGCGGCATCGCTGCTGCTTTGCGCCGGCGCCAAGGGTCAGCGTTACAGCCTGCCGAATGCCCGTATCCTGGTCCATCAACCCTCTGCCTCCTTTCACGGCCAGGCGACCGACATCGCCCGCCATGCCCAGGAGATCGTGAAGCTCAAACGCCGGCTCAACGATATCTACGCCAAACACACCGGCCAGGCCTTGGAAGCGGTTGAAAAAGCGCTGGATCGGGATACCTATATGACCCCGGAGGAGGCCAAGGCGTTTGGGATTTTGGACGAAGTTTACTCCCGGCGGCCGGGCTCGGACGGGTCGGAAAAGAAGTAAAACCCCCAAAAAGCGGGAACTTTGCCAGGGAAAAGACCGTTTTTCCTGTTGAAATGCGCCGCTTTAAACAATTCTTGATCGGGGTGCTTCTATCGTGATCGTATAGGATTCGAAGCGGGGTGTTTCGCGCTGGGACGGATTCCTGGCGCGATTTTTGCGACTTCAGCCTGGCGGTGCGCCAGACGGGACCCACTAGAGCCCGGTCTAACAAGGAGTAGGGATGAGCAAGTCGGGTGGCGGAGAGTCCAAGAACACCCTCTATTGCTCCTTCTGCGGAAAGAGCCAGCACGAGGTCCGCAAGCTTATTGCGGGTCCGACGGTGTTCATTTGCGATGAATGCGTCGAGCTCTGCATGGAAATCATCCGCGAGGAAAACAAGACCTCGTTCATGAAGTCTCGCGAGGGCGTACCTTCGCCCTCGGAAATCTTCAAAGTGCTCGACGACTACGTGGTTGGCCAAAGTCATGCCAAGAAGGTTTTGGCGGTGGCAGTCCACAATCACTACAAGCGCATTAACCATGCCGGGAAGTCGGGCGAGGTAGAACTCGCCAAGTCGAACATCCTGTTGATCGGCCCCACGGGTTGCGGCAAGACGCTGTTGGCTCAGACGCTCGCACGAATTCTGGACGTCCCCTTCACCATGGCGGACGCGACGACCTTGACCGAAGCGGGTTACGTCGGCGAGGACGTCGAAAACATCATCCTCAAGCTGCTGCAGAACGCCGATTACAACGTCGAGCGTGCGCAGCGCGGCATCGTCTATATCGACGAAGTCGACAAGATCAGCCGCAAATCGGACAATCCCTCGATCACCCGCGACGTCTCGGGCGAGGGCGTGCAGCAGGCGCTGCTGAAGATCATGGAAGGGACCATCGCAAGCGTTCCTCCGCAAGGCGGCCGCAAGCATCCGCAGCAGGAATTCCTGCAGGTCGACACCACGAATATTCTGTTCGTCTGCGGCGGCGCATTCGCTGGACTCGACAAGATCATTTCGACGCGCACGCACGGAACGTCGATGGGCTTCGGCGCCAATGTGCGTTCGCCTGACGAGCGCAACACCGGCCTGATCTTGCGCGAAGTCGAGCCTGAAGACTTGCTTAAATTCGGTCTCATTCCGGAATTCATCGGCCGCTTGCCGATCCTCGCGACTTTGGAGGATCTGGACGAGCGCGCCCTGATTGAGATTCTGACGCGGCCGAAGAACGCGCTCGCCAAGCAATATCAGCGCATGTTCGAGATGGAAGGCGTCAAATTGCGCTTCCACGAGGACGCGCTCAGCGCGATCTCGCGCAAGGCGATCCTGCGCAGGACCGGCGCGCGCGGCTTGCGTTCGATACTTGAAGGCATTCTCCTGGAAACGATGTTCGAGCTGCCGAGCCTGAACGGTGTGCAGGAAGTCGTGATCACGCCCGACGTGGTCGAAGGCCGCGCTCGTCCGCTTTACACCTACAGCGACAAGGGCCAGGCCCGCGAACAGACCGCGTCCTGACGCGGGCGACTAGAGCGAGCGTTACCATTTCACTCCAGAACTGCGTGCCTTTGCTCGCATCAACGTCATATTTGCGCACAAGATGACGGGCGAGACGGTCGGGCCGCGCGCTTCGACATGGTAAAGCCGGAGAAATCCCCGGCTTTCCTGAGCCCGCCGAGGATAAGCCTTGAAAGAACCGCGTTCGGAGGCCACCTTAACAACGTCACTAAAGCCGGAATCGGCTGAAGTTAGGTTCCGATGCCAATGTTGGCCAGCGGAACCCTCCCGGATACAATGCCGCAGGACCTTGATTGGGCAAAAGATTTAAGAGCTTGCGTGCTAATGTCCGGGTAAGGAGCAAAGCATGTCTGAGTCGAGTTTAGTTCCTGAAAATCCCGTTCCACCCCCCCCTGGCGCCGAGGGCCAATTGGCTGCGGTCCTGCCGCTTAGGGACATCGTCGTCTTTCCCCATATGATCGTGCCGCTTTTCGTCGGCCGCGAGAAATCCGTCCGGGCGCTCGAAGAGGTGATGAGCGAGGAGAAGCAGATTCTCCTGTTGACCCAAAAGAATGCCGGCGAGGACGATCCTTCCGCGGAAGGTCTCTACCGCCTTGGCACGTTGGCGACCGTGTTGCAGCTCTTGAAACTTCCCGATCAGACGGTTCGTGTGCTGGTCGAAGGCAAGACGCGCGCGCGCGTAAAGGGCTTCTCGCCCCGCACAGATTTCTTCCAGGTCATGATTGAACCGATTTCAGAGCAAGCTGGAGCGCCGCAGGAAATCGAGGCTCTGGTCCGCTCCGTCAAGGCCAATTTCGAGAGCTACATCAAGCTCAACAAGAAAGTGCCGGCCGAGACTTTGGCTTCGGTTGCCCAAATCGACGACCCGGCGAAACTGGCGGACACGGTCGCTTCCCATTTGACCGTGAAGATTGCCGACCGTCAGCAATTGCTCGAAACCTTGAACGTCGTCGAGCGCTTGGAGCGCGTGCTCGCTCTCATCGAGGGCGAAATCGGCGTGCTTCAGGTCGAGCGCAAGATCAGGAGCCGCGTCAAGCGTCAGATGGAGAAGACGCAGCGCGAATATTATTTGAACGAGCAGTTGAAGGCGATCCAGAAGGAGCTCGGCGAAGGCGAGGAAGGCCGCGACGAACTCGCCGAGCTTGAAGAACGCATCAAGAAGACGAAGCTCAGCAAGGAAGCGCGCGAAAAAGCCACCGGGGAGGTGAAGAAGCTGCGCTCGATGAGCCCGATGTCGGCCGAAGCGACCGTGGTGCGCAATTACCTCGACTGGATGCTATCCCTGCCCTGGGGCAAGAAGTCCAAGATCAAGAAGGACATCGGCCACGCGGAAGCCGTGCTCAATGACGATCATTACGGTCTCGAAAAGGTCAAGGAGCGCATTCTCGAATATCTCGCGGTGCAACAGCGCGCCGGCAAGATGAAGGGGCCGATTCTGTGCCTCGTGGGACCGCCGGGCGTCGGCAAGACGTCGCTTGGAAAATCGATCGCGCGCGCCACCGGCCGCGAGTTCGTGCGCATGAGCTTGGGCGGCGTCCGCGACGAAGCGGAAATCCGCGGGCACCGGCGTACTTATATCGGCTCTATGCCCGGCAAGATCATCCAGTCGATGAAGAAGGCGAAAGCGGCCAATCCGCTGTTCCTCTTGGATGAGGTCGACAAGCTCGGTGCCGATTGGCGCGGCGATCCATCGGCAGCACTTCTCGAAGTGCTGGATCCCGAGCAGAACCACGCCTTCAACGATCATTATCTGGAAGTCGACTTCGACTTGTCGGACGTGATGTTCATCACCACGGCGAACACCCTGCGCATGCCGCAACCGCTGATGGATCGCATGGAGATCATTCGCATCCCCGGTTACACCGAGGATGAAAAGGTCGAAATCGCCAAGCGCCATCTGTTGCCCAAGCAGATCAAGGCGCACGGCTTGAAGGATGGCGAGTGGTCCATCGGCGATGACGCGCTGCGAGATTTGATCCGTTATTACACGCGTGAGGCCGGCGTGCGGAATTTGGAGCGCGAGCTGGCAAATCTCGCACGCAAGGCGGTCAAGGAAATCGTCTCAGGCAAGGCGCAGCAGATCCAGATCACGTCTGAGAATCTTGGTGTCTATGCCGGTGTGCGCAAGTTCCGCTATGGCGAGATGGAAGGAGAGGATCAGGTCGGTGTCGTCACCGGATTGGCCTGGACCGAAGTGGGCGGTGAAACGCTCACCATCGAATCCGTGATGGTGCCCGGAAAGGGACGCTTCCAAGCCACCGGCAAGCTCGGCGATGTGATGAAGGAATCGATCGACGCGGCGCGTTCCTACGCGCGTTCGCGGGCGCTCACCTTCGGAATTAAGCCCCCGCTGTTCGACCGTAAGGATATTCACGTCCACGTGCCTGAAGGGGCGACACCCAAGGACGGACCCTCGGCCGGCGTGGCCATGGCGACCTCGATCATCTCCGTGCTGACCGGGATTCCCGTGAAGCGCGACGTCGCAATGACGGGTGAAATCACCCTCCGTGGGCGAGTGCTCCCTATCGGTGGGCTCAAGGAGAAGCTGCTGGCCGCGCTCCGCACCGGCCTCAAGACCGTCGTCATCCCGGCGGAAAATGAGAAGGATCTCGCGGAGATACCGGACAATGTGAAGAGCGGACTTGAGATCCGGCCGGTCGCCACCATGGAAGAAGTGCTGAAGATTGCACTCATTCGCCAACCCGTTGCAGTCGCGTGGGAGGAGCCCGAAGAGGCGCCCACCGCAAGAATTGCCGAAGGTTCGGAGGACGCTGTCGTCACCCATTAGGGACGATTAGAGGTTTCCTTATCGCAACCCGCCCCTCGCGAAAATCACCTCGCGGGGGGCACTTTTTTGAATCATCGCGCTTTGACAGCCACAAAAGCCGCCGTAAAGTGCCGATTCTGGCGGGGACGGCCCGCGCATCAGGAGAACGCCCGTGAACAAAAACGATCTTGTCCAGAAATTGGCAGAGCGGACTGGTCTTTCGAAGATGGACGCCCAGAAGGCCGTCGATGGCGTGTTTGACGTCATCACCGATTCCCTCAAATCAGGCGAAGAAGTCCGCATTACCGGCTTCGGCGTATTCGTCGTCTCGATGCGCGCCGGCGGAAAAGGCCGCAATCCTCAGACTGGTGAGGAAATTACGATCAAGGCGTCGAAGGCGGCGCGCTTCCGGGCGGGCAAACCTCTGAAGGATGCGCTGAACGCTTAGCGATTTGGATTGCGCCCCGTCGTGACCGCTGTTCGAACGCGGGCCGCAGCTTTGGGCTATGCTTGATGCGCGCGCCAGGGCGGTTAGCTCAGCTGGTAGAGCACATCGTTTACACCGATGGGGTCGGCGGTTCGAGCCCGTCACCGCCCACCAACCTACGCTGCGAAGCGGCGTGGTTGTCCTCCGAAGCCTTGGCGAAGGAGGACTGGTGAAGTTTTAGCGGCGTAGTTGGCAAGCCAACCACACAGCACCACGCAGCTCGACCTTAGCGATTGTTTGGTTCAGCCGAACAGCGTGTTTTGACCGGCCCCCTTATCGCGGGCGGATTGGCACGCCATGTTAACGTCGACCCGAGAAATGGAGTTGTTCATGGCAGTTTTGCAGGCCGCAGCTAGACAGACGCAAGCCGCTCTGCCTTCGCTCAAGGCGGTTTTTCCGCCTCGTCCGGCGCCCCAGGGCCATTGGGTGGGCGACGGTTTTCCTGTCCGCTCCATCTTCACCTACGAGAACGCGCAGGAAACCAGCCCGTTTCTGTTGATGGACTATGCGGGACCGGCCGTATTTCCACCCTCGCAAAAGCGTCGTGGAGTCGGTGAGCACCCTCACCGCGGTTTCGAGACCGTGACGATCATGTACAGCGGCGAAGTCGAACATCGCGATTCAGGCGGCAACTCCGGCAAAATCGGACCGGGTGATGTGCAGTGGATGACGGCCGGCTCGGGCGTGGTTCACGAGGAAATGCACAGCCCCGAATATTCCAGGCGCGGCGGACCATTCGAAGCCATCCAACTCTGGGTCAACCTGCCGGCCAGTCACAAGATGACAACGCCGCGTTATCAGACTCTTTTGGCCCGCGACATTCCTACTATCGATTTGCCCGAAGGCGCGGGTACGGTGCGCATCATAGCCGGAAGCTTCAAGGATACGCGCGGCCCGGCGAAGACCGTTACGCCCGTGAACCTCTGGGAGCTTCGTCTGGAGGCCGGCAAGGGAACATTGCTCGAACTGCCGCCGGGCCAGACGGCAGCGCTGTTCGTGCTGAAAGGAAACGTCCAACTAAACGCGGCTACCCAAGCGCGCGCGACCGAGTTCGTCTCGTTTGCTCGCGAAGGAGAAGCAATTCGTGTCGATGCGGAAAGCGACGCGACGCTGCTTGTGCTCGGCGGCGAGCCCATCGATGAGCCGGTGGTGGGATACGGACCGTTCGTGATGAACACGCAAGCCGAAATCCATCGAGCGATTGAAGACTATCGGACCGGCCGGATGGGCCACCTTCCGCCGTGATCGCTAGCCTCCGGACTTCTTGAGGTTCGCCTTGAGGAAATCGATGAGCGCCTGCAATCCGGCTGGATTCTGTCGCCTGCTGGGATAGTAGAGAAAATAGTCCTCCGACGGCAGCGACCAATCCTCGAGCACCTCGACGAGCTTGCCTTGCGCCAGCCACGGTGTCGCGAAGCTTTCGAGCATATAAAGCATTCCCGCACCATCCAGGGCGAGTCGCACGGCGAGGTGCGGGTCGTTCACGATCGCCGGGCCGTCGACGGCGACTTCGAGACGCTTGCCTTTTTTCTCGAAGCGCCAGGGAACAAGCACACCGCTGGGAAAGCGAAAGCGGATGCAATCATGAGCGCGAAAATCTTCCGGATGCTGTGGTCTTCCTCGCTTCGCGAGGTAAGCAGGCGAGGCGACGACGATGTTGCGCGTGGTCTCTCCGATGCGGAAGGCAATCATGTCGCGCTCTACGCGTCGTCCCGGTCTGATGCCCGCGTCAAAACGCTCAGCAACGATATCGGTAAGCGCGGCGTCGGCCGATATTTCGATCTTGATTTCGGGATATTGCGCGAGAAACCGCGCCAGCACCGGAGCGAGGAGGAATTCCGACGCCGGGGGCGGAACCGTCAGGCGGATGAGACCACAGGGCCTGTCGCGAAAATCGTTGATGGATTCGATGGCCGCCTCGTAATCGTCCAGAACGGGGCGCAGCTGTCCCAACAGGCGTTCGCCCACGGGAGTGAGCGACACGCTGCGTGTCGTACGATTGAGAAGCCGCACGCCGAGACGTTCCTCGAGCGCTTTGATCGACTGACTAAGCGTGGCGGTGGAAATGCCGACTTGCCGGGCCGCCTTGGTAAAGCTGCCCTGCTCGGCAATCGCCACAAAGGCGGACAATTCGGCAAACTGGGTCCCGCGCATTATTTGATCCAATCGAATGACCCGTTTCAATTATATGGGATTCAATACGCTCCTCAAAGTCCCCATGTTCGCCTCCGTCGATTTGAAACGGAGATTTTTCATGAACACCGTCCTTTTGCTGACTTCGAGCGTCTTTGGAGAAAAATCGAAATCCCGGCAGGTTGCGCTTGAGTTGCTGGATGCCTGGCGTCGGTCTCATCCGGGCGCGAGGGTCATCGAACGCAATCTGGATGCCCAAACCATGCCGCATCTGAGTGGTGAAGCGCTGATGCATCCCACCAAACTTGCCGATCGGCTAATCGAAGAGGTGGAAGCGTCGGATGTCCTGATCGTTGCGGCGCCGATGTACAATTTCTCCATTCCTTCGACGCTGAAAGCCTGGATCGATCACATCGCCCGCGCCGGAAGAACCTTCCGCTATACCGAATCCGGTGCCCAAGGCTTGCTCAAGGGCAAGAAAGTCTTCGTCGTCGTCAGTCGCGGCGGCATTTACGACGGCGTCCTCAGCGGACAAATGATGGATTTTCAGAAGCCCTATTTGCGCGCGATGCTGGGGTTTTTGGGCCTGACAGATGTCACCTTCATTCACGCCGAGGGCCAGAACGTCAGTGCGGAGGCTGCAGCCGATGGCCTTGCCCGCGCTCGCAACAGTATTGCCGACGCAGTGCCGCAAATCTTGGCCGCCTAACCAAAATGGCGGATTGTTTGCGCGGATTTCATGGGCAACCGCCCCGGACCGCTATACAAATTGGGGAGCGTGGGATAGTTGGTCGTTCATGACCCCGTCGATCCGCTGGCTTACTTGCAGCGTCCTTATCCTGCTCGTTGGAACAGGCTGCGCCAGCACGCGTGCGCCCCAAGGGCCGCCTGGTCCGAACGGCGGTCCAAACTTGCGACCGCTTCCGCCGCAGGCGGTCGATCTGCAGCGAAACATTCAATTTATGCTGAGCTTCGATGAAAACAAAGACGGCATCGTCACGCGCGACGAGTTGGAGGCCGGCCTCAAACGTCAATTTGCTGCCGCTGACCTCAATGGCGACGGCAAGCTCGATCAAAGCGAGACCCAGGCGGAAAATGACCGGCGCTGGAGGGAGAGCGGAACGGCGTCGTCGCCGCTGATCGACTGGAATCAAGACGGCGTGGTTGATTTTGCCGAATTTGCCAGCACGGTGCGAACGCTGTTCGAGCAGCTCGATCGCAACCGCAGCGGCACATTGGCTGGGGTCGAACTGCGCGTGCCGGTAGCGCGCCGTCCGCCCCCCGAGCGCCGTCAGGAGCGTCGCAGTTAACGAGGATTCGAGCTTTTACGCGGCTTTCCGAAAAGCAGAGAATTGCGGTAGGGTTGGCTGATCGAGCAAGGGGCGTCACGTCATGAAGCGCTATACAGTTATTCTCGCGGCTGGGGCCGCCATTTTGGTTGTTGGCCAGGCAAAGCTCGACGCGGCCGAACGGCTGCCCCCGGGATTGCCGGCGAGCGCTGCTCTGCTGCTGCGCTTTGACGCCAATCACGATGGCACCGTCACAAGAGAAGAGATGGAAGGCGGCCTGAAGGCGGACTACGCCGCAGCGGACACCAACGGCGATGGCTGCCTTAACCCGGCGGAGGTTCGGGCCGAGAACGAGCGCCGGCTGCGGCGCGATGGGCCGCAGGCTTCCCCGGTTGTCGATTGGAACCTCGATGGTTGCGTCGATATGAAGGAATTCAGCACTGCGGCGCATTCCTACTTCGATCTGGCGGACCGTACCAGGGACGGGCGCGTTACGGAGCTCGAGCTGCGCGGACCTTCCATGCCGTTGGCGCCGCGCGTCGTCGAGACGCCGAAAGTCGATGCGTCGGTCGGCAATGGTACCGGCCGTGACTCGAATGCACGGACGACTGCGCCGCCGACTCCGACGGGTCCGCGGTATTAGCAAGACCTGCCCGAGGGCCGGTCGTGGTGCCGCAGCCAGCGATGATCGGGAGCGTCAGGTGCGCGGGACTAAAGACCTGTCACGCTCTTTGATTTGGCGAAGCGATGAATGATTCCGTTCTTGAGAGCGCACTTCGCCTGCGCCGCGCCGGCAAACTTGAAGAAGCGGCGGAGCTTTATGCTCGGATATTGCATGCGAACCCCAATCACTTCGAGGCGCTGCATGCGCTCGGCATCGTTTGCTACCAAACTGGTCGCCTGGATGAGGCCGAGCGATTGATCGGGCAAGCGGTCGCGGTCGAACCGCGGGCCGACGCAATCTACAATCGCGCCTGCCTTCTGTTGAAACTGGAACGCCTCGAGGACGCACTTGTTTGTTTTGGCGAAGCGATCGCGGTCAAGCCCGGCTATATCGAGGCGTTGACCAATCGCGGCAACACGCTGATGCGCCTCAAGCGCTACGAGGAAGCCCGGTCGGACCTTGAAACCGTAATCGCCCTGGCCCCCAAGTTTGCGGAAGCCTGGAACAATCTTGGCGGCGCTTTGAAGCAATTGCAGCGATATGACGAAGCGATTTCAAGCTACGACAAAGCCCTGGCATTAAAGCCAAACTATTCCGAAGCGTGGAAAAATCGCGGTATCGTAAAGTTGGTGCAGCATCTGCACGAGCAAGCCATCAGGGACTTCGACAAGGCCCTTGAACTTGATCCGCGATCCGCCGAGACCTGGGAGAACCGCGGCAACGCGCTTTCACTCATTAGTCCGTCGGACGCGATTGAAAGTTACTCCCGCGCGCTGGCCATTAGGGGCGACCATGCCGATACGCTGTTTCGTCGCGGCAACAGCTTCCATTCTTTGCGGCGATTCGAAGAATCCGCGGCGGATTACCGGCGGGGTCTGAAAATCGACCCCGACTATCCCTATGCGAGCGGCAATCTCGCCTTTTGCCGGCTTAGTTGTTGTGACTGGCAAGGCCTGGATGAAGAAGCGACCAAGCTGCGTGGCGAATTGCACGCGGGCAAACGCGTCCTTGCGCCATTTGTCGGCATTGCCGTCGGATCCACGCCCGACGAACTGCTCACGTCCGCAAAGCTCTGGGCAACGGACGAGTGCCCGACCGCTTCCGTCGCATTGTGGCAGGGACAGCCCTATGCGCATGACCGCATCCGCCTCGCCTATCTCTCGGCCAATTTCAACGAGCACGCCGTCGCCCGGCTGATGGTCGGCGTGTTCGAGCACCACGACAAAGCGCGTTTCGAGACCACCGCCATATCGTTCGGCCGCAACGACGGTCCAATGAGCGAGCGGCTTGGCCGCGCGTTCGACCACTTTGTCGATGTGCGAAGCAAGGGAGATGCCGAGGTGGCGCGACTCTTGCGCGACATGGAGATCGACATCGCCGTCGATCTCATGGGCTTTACGGAGTTGAACCGGGCGCGGATTCTCGCTTTCCGTCCGGCTCCCGTGCAAGTGAACTATCTCGGATTTCCAAGCACCATGGGCGCGCGGCATCTCGATTACATCATCGCCGACAAGACCGTGATTCAGGGAGGCGAGCAGGTCCACTGCAGCGAAAAGCTGGTTTTCCTGCCCAACTGCTATTTGCCGAACGATTCCACACGGCCCATCGCCGCGCGCACGCCGAGCCGGCGCGAAGCCGGTCTTCCGGATGATGGTTTTGTATTTTGCTCCTTCAATCAGGCCTACAAATTCGCGCCGGCCATGTTCGACATCTGGATGCGGTTGCTTAAGCGCACCGAAGGCAGCATTCTGTGGCTGCCGGAATGCGCGGCCGCCGCGATGCGCAATTTGAAGGCGGAGGCGCTGAAAAGGGACGTCGCCCCGGAACGGATCGTCTTTGCGCCCTTCGCGCCTTCCACAGAGGATCACCTCGCGCGGCTTCGGCTTGCCGATCTCTTTCTCGACACGTTGCCCTACAATTCTCATACCTCGGCATGCGATGCGCTTTGGTCGGGCGTGCCCGTCATCACGTCCCCGGGCTGTTCATTTGCTGGTCGGGTTGCCGCAAGCGTGCTCTTGGCGATGGGCCTGCCCGAGTTGGTCGCGGGCTCGCTCGACGATTATGAAAGCATAGCTGCTCAATTTGCACGCGAGCCGACCGCCTTGGCTGCGATCAAAGCGAAGATCGCGCAGCACCGCGACGCTTATCCCTTGTTCGACACGATGCGGTTCACTCGCAATCTTGAAGCCGTTTATACGGCGATGTGGAAACGCGTGCGCAATGGTCAAGCGCCCGAGAGCTTTGCCGTAAGCGAAGAAGCCGGATCGCCATGAATGAATCGCTCTTGCAAAACGCGCTTCGTTTGCAGCGCGCGGGCAGGCTCAATGAGGCGGCCGAGATCTATGCCGAACTTCTGCGCGCCGAGCCTGCGCATTTCGACGCCCTGCATGGACTTGGCATCATTCGTTATCAAAGCGGCCGGCTGGAAGAGGCGGAACGCCTGATCGGCGAAGCGGCAAAAGTCAATCCCAATGCCTCCAACGCGTTCTATAACCGCGCCTGTTTGCTGCAAAAGTTGAATCGGCCCGAGGAAGCACTCGCCTGTTTCGACAGGGCCATAGCGATCAAACCCGATTACATCGAGGCTCTGGTCAATCGAAGCAGAGCCCTGACAGCACTCAACCGTCACGAGGCTGCGCTCGAAAGTCTGGACAAAGTCGTAGCTTTGAAACCCAACCTTGCCGAAGCCTGGAACAATCGGGGCGCGGTGTTGTTCGCGCTCGATCGTTGGGAAGAATCCGTATCGAGCTACGATCGGGCTTTGGCGCTGAGGCCAGATTATGCCGATGCCTGGAAAAATCGTGGAACCTCTCTGCTGATGCTTCGGCGGAGCGATGACGCCCTCGCGAGCTTCGACAAGGCTTTGGGTTTTGCTCCAAAAGACACGGATTTGTTGCGACGGCGCGCCGATTTGCTGCTGCAGCTCGACCGAACCCTGGAGGCGGCGGTTGGCTATGAAGCCTATCTTGGGCTCAAGCCCGAAGATTCCGCGGCGTGGTTCCGGCGCGGCGGAGCGCTGCAAAAGGAAAGGCGCCTTGCCGAGGCGCTGGTCTGTTTCGACAGGGCGCTGACCCTGTCTCCGGGAGACAGCGCCGCGCGTCTCAGCCGGGCCAATCTCTGCTTTGAAATGGAGCGCTTCGAGGACGCCGCCGGCGACTACGAAAAAGTCCGGGACACAGACCCGGAATGCCCGGCCTACGTTACGGGTTATCTCACGATCAGCAGGCTGCACGGCTGCGATTGGCGCGGCCTTGACGGGGAACGCGCCAAAATTGCGGGTGCGGTGCGTGCAGGCTTGTTCGTACTGGATCCGATCGGCAACGCGCTGTTGTCCGGGTCTCCCGAAGATCAATTGGCCTTTGCCCGAGTCTGGGCGACGCAGAAATATCGGCCGGCGGAGGTACCGCTTTGGCAAGGCGAATTCTATCGCCATGAGAAAATTCGTATCGCCTATCTTTCCGCCGATTTTCGCACGCATGCGACCGCCCTCCTGATGGCCGGCGTATTCGAGGGCCACGACCGAAATCGCTTCGAAACCACCGCGATTTCCTTTGGCGCCCACGACAAGAGCGCGATGCGGGCGCGCCTCGAAGCGGCATTCGATCGCTTCATCGATGTGCGAAACACGAGCGACGCCGAAGTGGCCGCTACGCTCCACAAGAGCGAGGTCGATCTCGTCATCGATTTGAAGGGCTACACGGCGGAATCGCGGCCGGGAATTTTGGCACACCGTCCGGCGCCGGTTCAGGCCCATTATCTCGGTTACCCCGGAACCATGGCCGCGGATTATGTCGACTACATTATCGCCGACAAGATCGTCATCCCCGAGCAACACCGGCGCTTTTACACGGAAAAAATCGCGTATCTGCCCGATACCTACCAATGCAATGATTCAAAGCGGGAGATAGCCGCGCGCGGCCCGCAGCGGATGGACGTCGGACTTCCGGAAAACGCGTTCGTCTTCTGCTGCTTCAACAACAATCACAAGATCCTGCCGGAAATGTTCGACCTCTGGATGCGGCTCTTGAAGGGCAGCGACAATTCCGTCCTTTGGCTTTTGCAGGACAATCCGGCCGTGGTGCGAAATCTTTGGCGGGAAACCGAGGCGCGGGGAGTCTCGCCCGAGAGGCTGGTCTTCGCGCGGCGCGTCTTGCCGGCCGATCATTTGGCGCGTCAGGGCCTCGCTGACCTTTTTCTGGACACGCTGCCGTACAATGCGCACACGACGTGCAGCGATGCACTATGGACTGGCGTTCCGGTTCTTACTTGCCTTGGTACGACGTTCGCAGGCCGGGTCGCGGCAAGTCTGCTCTTTGCAGTAGGTCTACCGGAACTGGTGACGTATTCGCTGGCCGAATATGAGACGCTGGCGTTGAAGCTTGCGCACGATCCACGAGCCCTTGCCGCTCTCAAGGAAAAACTCCGGCGAAACCGCGACACGGAGCCGCTCTTCGATACGGCGCGGATAACCCGCAATTTGGAAGCGGCGTATGTTTCAATGTGGGAGCGTCATCAACGCGGTGGACCGCCCGAGACATTCGCCGTTGAAGCATCGCGGTGCACATGAACGATTCGCTTTTGCGCAATGCCAATTCGCTGTTGCAGCTGGGGCGCAGACCCGAAGCGCTGTCGTATTACGAGTCCTACCTGAAGGCGCATCCGGACTCGGCTGAGGGCTGGCACAATCTTGGCGTCACCCTTTCGCAGATGAAACGGCATTTGGAAGCCATTGCCTCGTTCGACAGGGTCTTGAGTCTTCGTCCCGACAGCGCCCAAGCTTGGAGCAATCGCGGCAATGCGCTCTTGGAACAGAAACGTTTCGAGGAGGCATGCAACGATTACGACAAAGCTCTTGGGATTGATCCCGACATCCCCAACGTTCGCGGTTATCGCCTCCTTGCCAAATTATCGTGCTGTGAGTGGCGGGACCTGGAGGAGGACAGGGGAAAAATCGCAGCCGGGATACGAGCCGGGAAGCGTGTGATTCAGCCCTTTGGCAATTTGATGATCTCGCGCGATCCTGCCGATCAAATGCAGTGCGCGCGCATCTGGACCAGCCGGCAGAAGATACCGCTCCCGCTGTGGCAAGGAGAGCGGTATGAGCACGAAAAAATCCGCGTTTCCTACATCTCCGGAGATTTTCGCGTGCATCCGGTTGCCACGCTGATCGCGGGCGCCTTCGAGCACCACGACAAGGATCGTTTTCAGACGATCGCGGTGTCGTTTGGCCCCGACGACAGAAGTAGACTTCGAAGCAGAATTGCTTCCTCGGTAGACCAATTCATCGATGTGCGCGGCAAAGACGATTTCCAGATCGCTTCGCTATTGCGTGAAATGGAAATCGACATAGCGGTCGATCTCATGGGCTTGACCGGGGATTGCCGCAACGAGATTCTGCTCCACCGACCGGCGCCGGTACAGGTGAACTATCTGGGGTTTCCCGGCACCATGGCGATGTCTGAGATCGATTACCTCATCGCCGATCGAACCGTGATCCCCGAGGACGAACGGGGCTGCTACGCCGAGAAGATCGTTTACCTGCCCGACACCTATATGGCGAGTGATTCGCAAAGGCGCATTGGAGAACGAACTTTCACGCGCGGGGAAGTAGGATTGCCGGAAACCGGTTTTGTTTTTGCTTCCTTCAACAACACCTTCAAATTCATGCCGGAAATATTCACCATATGGATGCGTCTGCTCTCAGGCATTGACGGCAGCGTGCTATGGCTCTCCGAGCCCGATGCCGTCGCGGTGCGCAATCTGAAGCGCGAGGCCGAAGCGCGAGGCGTCAACGCGGACCGTCTTGTATTTGCTCCCTATCTCGCGTCGATCGATGAGCATCTGGCCCGTTCGTCTCTCGCCGACCTCTTTCTCGACACGCTGCCTTGCAATGCCCACACCACGGCCAGCGATGCTCTGTGGGTTGGGGTACCGGTCATAACGGCGCGCGGCACGACATTTGCGGGCCGCGTCGCGCCGAGTTTGCTGCAAGCGATCGGCCTCGACGAACTCATCTCCAATTCGCTTTTCGAATACGAATCGCTGGCCTTGAGGCTTGCCCGCGATCCAGATGCGCTTGCCCGCATCAAGCGAAAGCTGAAGCAGAATCGCGAAACCCATCCGCTGTTCGATACCGCGCGATTCACGCGCAACCTCGAACGGGCTTTCACGGCAATGTGCGAGCGTGCCAGGCGAGGAGCGCCGCCTGAGAGCTTCGCCGTCGAGAACACCTCGTGAGCGAGGCGCTTCTTAAGAATGCCGTTCGCCTGCATCAGGCAGGGGATCTTGCGGGAGCCGCGCAGCTTTACGACGCAATTCTGCGCGCCAGCCCTCGGCACTTTCAGGCGCTGTATCTCTTGGGTTTCATTCATTTTCAGCGCGGTCAATTCGCGCAAGCGGAGCAGTTGATCGGAGATGCGATTGCGATCAATCCGCATTCCCCCGACGCCTTCTACAACCGGGGCTGCGCCTTGCAAGGTCTCCAGCGACACGATGAGGCGTTTCGCTGTTTCGACCGGGCGGTGGCTTTGAAGTCCGATTACGACGAAGCGTGGACCAATCGGGGTGTCGCGCTGTTGGCGCTGCGGCGCCATGCCGAAGCCCTCGCATCCTTCGGCCGCGCTTTGGCGCTCAAGCCGCGGGACCGCGAAGCGTTGAGCAACCGCGGCACCACACTGGTCGAAGTGAAGCGTTATGAAGAAGCGGGCGCCGATTACGAGGCGCTGCTTTCTCTCGATCCCGATTTTCCCTACGCAAGGGGGAATGCTGTCTTGTGCCGCGCCTATTGCTGTGACTGGCGTTCTCTAAAGGAAGATCGCGCAAGACTGCACGCCGACGTGCAGAAAGGCCGTCCGGCGCTCTCGCCTCATGCAAGCACGCTGATTCTGGATTCGCCTCAAGATCAGCTTCTCTCCGCTCGAACGTGGGTCGAGGCGCGCTGTCCGCCGGTGTCCAGGCCCCTTTGGCGCGGCGAACAATATCGCCACGACAAGATCCGGCTTGCTTATCTTTCGGCGGATTTTTATTCCCATGCGACGGCGTTTTTGACGGCGGGGCTCTTCGAGTGTCATGACAGGAAACGGTTCGAAACGATCGCGGTCTCATTCGGCCCCGATGACAAAAGCCGGATGCGCGCGCGATTAAACCGAGCCTTCGACCGCTTCCTCGATGTGCGGGAAAAAAGCGATTCCGAAGTCGCGGGTCTGCTTAAAGACATGGAAATCGACATTGCCGTCGACCTCAAAGGTTTTACTCAAGACGCGAGACCGTCGATTCTCGCGTTTCGCCCCGCGCCGATACAGCTGAATTATCTCGGCCACCCGGGAACCATGGGCGCCCCTTATATCGATTACATCGTGGCCGATCGGATGATCATTCCCGCCGGACAGGAGATCTATTACAGCGAAAAGATCGTCTATCTTCCGGACAGCTATCAGGCGAACGATAAAGACCGCCTGATTGCGCCACGAACTCCGTCGCGCCGCGAAGCCGGTCTTCCGGAAACCGGTTTTGTCTTTTGCTCGTTCAACAGCGCGTACAAAATTACGCCGGAAATGTTCGATGTCTGGATGCGGCTGCTCAAGGGTGTAGAGGGAAGCGTAGTCTGGCTGTTGGACGACAATCCCGCGGCCGTGCGCAATCTCAGGCGTGAAGCAGAAGCAAGAGGCGTCGCGTCCAGCCGGCTCATTTTCGCGTCGCGCAAAGACCTGGAAAATCATTTGGCGAGGCAGAGCTTGGCGGATCTCTTTCTCGATACCCTTCCCTGCAACGCCCATACGACGGCAAGCGATGCGTTGTGGGCAGGACTTCCGGTCCTTACTTGCATCGGCGCGACGTTCGCAGGCCGTGTCGCGGCGAGCCTGCTTTCGGCCATAGGTCTGCCGGAATTGATTACGGACTCGCTTCAGGCCTACGAGGCGCGAGCATTGGCCTTGGCGCTCGAACCTTCCGAGTTGGCCGCGGTAAAAGCCAAACTCCTCAAAAACCGGAGCAGCGCGTCTTTGTTCGACACGGCACGCTTCGCTCGAAATTTGGAGTCGGCCTATATTTCGATGCTCGAGCGGCATCAACGGGGACACCCGCCGGAATGTTTTGCGGTTGGAGCGGGTGAACGTCTCTCGCCATGAGCGAAGTCCAGCTAAACGAGGCTTGGCGTCTTCATCGCGCAGGCGATTTTCAGAAGGCGGCCCATCTCTACCGCGACATCATTCGCGCCGATCCGCGCAATTACGAGGCGCTGCGCCGATTGGGATTTCTGCATGGCCAGTGCGGGCAGTGGGAGGAAGCCCAATATTTCATGGGCAAGGCGATCGAGGTCAATCCGGCGTCCGCCGACGCCTATTTGCTGCGCGGCACGGCCCTGCAACGGCTGATGCGTCACGAGGACGCGGTATTCTGCTTCGACCGCGCCGTGGGGCTCAACCCGAATTTCGCTGAAGCCCGCCTCAATCGCGCCTCGGCGCTGTTTCGACTGCGCCGTTACGAAGACGCCGCCGCCGAGTATGGCCGCCTCATTGATATCGATCCCGATTATCCGTTTGCACTCGGAAACCGTCTTTTCTGCCAAATGCAAGTTTGCGATTGGCATTCCCTCGATCGGGACAGTGAAACGATCTTGACCGGGCTGCGCGCAGGAAAACGCATCGTTGCGCCTTTCGACTCCAAGGCGCTTTCATTCAGCGCAGAGGATGAATTGATCTGCGCGCACATCTGGACAACTGACCAATACGCCACAGCCATCGCGCCCCTGTATTCAGCCGAACGCTACCGCCACGAAAAAATCCGCGTCGCTTACCTGTCCGCCGACTTTCGGGAGAGTCCCGTAGCGAGCCTTCTTGCGGGCGTGTTCGAGTCTCATGGTTCGATGCGGTTCGAAATCATCGGCGTTTCGTTGGGGCCCGATGATCGCAGCACGATGCGTGCCCGGTTGCAGCGGACCTTCGCGCAGTTCATCGACGCAAAATCCCTTAGCGATTTTGAAATCGCATCGCGGCTCAAGCAGATGGAAATCGACATCGCGGTCGACCTTATGGGATTTACCGAGGGCTGCCGGCCGGGAATATTCAAGCTCCGGCCGGCGCCCATTCAAGTCAATTATCTCGGCTATCCGGGCACGCTTGGAACCGACTTCCACGATTACATCATCGCGGACCGCACCATCATACCTGAGGAAGCGCGGCATCACTATGCGGAGAAAATCGTCCATCTGCCGAGCTTCATGCCGCGGGACATCGGACGCGCTACCGCTCTCGCGCCCAGCCGGGTCGAAGCCGGACTGCCCGAAGATGGATTTATCTTCGCGGCCTTCAACAATACGTACAAGATCACGCCACGCATGTTCGATATTTGGATGAGGCTGCTTTCCGCCGTGCCCGGCAGTGTATTGTGGATGACGAAGTTCAATTCCGCCGCAATAGGCAATCTCGTGCGCGAAGCCGGATCGAGGGGAATCGAGGCCGGCCGCTTGGTATTCGCACCCTTCTTGGCGGCGCCGGAAGATCACTTTGCAAGGCTGAGCCTCGCCGATCTCTTTCTCGATACGCTTCCCTACAATGCTCATAGCACCGCCAGCGATGCGCTTTGGGCTGGCGTTCCGGTATTGACGTGCCTGGGCGAGACATTTGCAGGCCGCGTCGCGGCAAGTTTGCTGCACGCGGTCGGATTGCCCGAGTTGGTCAGCAAATCCGTCGATGAGTACGAGGTGACGGCTTTGGCGCTCGCCCGCAATCCGGTCGAACTTCACGTGTTAAGGGCGAATCTAAAGAACAATCGCCGAACCCAGCCGCTGTTCGACACCACTCAATTTACACGCAACTTGGAAGCGGCCTTCGCCACGATGTGGAAACGGCAAGAGCGTGGTGAAGCTCCGTCGAGCTTCGCCATCGAGCCGCAATCATGATTGCCGCGCAAATGAACGATCCGCGATTGCGCGCCGCTTTTGGGTTGCACCAATCGGGTAATCTCGCCGATGCGGCCAAGCTCTATTGGGAGGTGCTTGGCCTCGAACCAAAAAACTTCGATGCACTCTATCTGCTTGGTTATCTTCACCTTCAGCGCGAGGAATACGCGACGGCCGAGCGCCTGATCGGCGAAGCCGTGCATATCAACCCACAGTCTCTGGATGCGCTCTATAACTGGGGACGCGTGTTGATGAAGCTCAAACGTCACGAGGAAGCGGTGATGGCGTTTGACCGTTTGTTGGCGCTCAATCCCATCATCGCCGAAGCGTGGGCGGACCGGGGCAAGGCGCTGCTCGCGTTGCAGCGTTGCCGGGAGGCGGTGGCGAGTCTTGACCAGGCGCTTGGCGCCAATCCGGCCATGCCCGAAGCATGGAACAACCGGGGCAACGCGCTGTCGGCGCTCGGATGCCCCGAGGAAGCGCTCAGCAGTTACAACAGGGCGATGGAGCTCGAACCACGCGCGGAGATACTGAGCAATCGCGCCAATGTGCTGTCGACACTCGGACTCTTCGAGGATGCCGCGCGCGATTACGAGAAGCTGTTGACCATCGATCCTCATTGCCCCTATGCGCTTGGAAGCCTCGTATTTTGTCGGCTCCGCTATTGCGATTGGCGCGGACTCGAACAATTCCGGGAAGCAATCGCCAATGATTTGCGCGCCGGCAAACGCGTCATCCAGCCAGGCGCAATGATCGTGTTCTCGGACTCAGCGGAAAATCAGTTGCGCTGCGCGCGTATCTGGGCGTCACATGAAGTGCCGGCCTCTGCGACTCCTTTGTGGCGAAACGAGCGATACCGCCACGACCGGATTCGCGTCGCTTATGTTTCAGCTGATTTTCGTTCTCACGCCGTATCGCAGCTCATGGCCGGCGTATTTGAAGAGCACGATAAAACGCGCTTTGAAACCTTTGCGATCTCGTTCGGTGGCGATGACGGCAGCCCAATGCGCAAGCGACTCGACGCCGCATTTGAAAGTTTCATCGACGTGGGCGGTAAGACGGATTTGGAAACCGCTCATGTGTTGAAAGATAGAGAAGTCGATATCGCGGTCGACTTGATGGGATTTACCGGCGAATCGCGCACTGGGGTCTTCGCGCTGCGGCCCGCGCCACTGCAGGTGAACTATCTCGGCTTTGCGGGGACGATGGGAGCGGATTATTTCGATTATATCGTCGCCGACAGAACCGTCATACCTGAGAACCAGCGCACCTGCTACAGCGAGAAGGTTGCTTACCTGCCGGACAGCTTCCAGGCCAACGATGCCAAGAAGGCGATCGCCGAGACGCCCCCGAACCGCCGCGATGCCCAGCTTCCCGAAAACGGCTTTGTCTTCTGTTCGTTCAATAACTATCACAAGATCACGCCGGAAATGTTTGGCCTCTGGATGCGGCTGCTCGCAAGCGTTGAAGGAAGCGTGCTCTGGCTACTTCGCGACACCGAAGCGGGCGCGTTGCATCTGCGGCGTGAGGCGGAGGGACGCGGCATATCTGCCGACCGATTGATCTTCGCGCCGCGCAAGAGTGTGGAGGAGCACCTTGCGCGCCATCGGGCGGCCGATCTTTTCCTCGACACCCTGCCATGCAATTCGGGAACGACCGCGAGCGACTCGCTTTGGGCGGGACTTCCTGTTTTGACGTGCCTTGGCTCGACGTTCGCCGGCCGCATCGCGGCAAGCCTGCTGCTGAGCGCGGGGCTGCCGGAACTGGTTACAAGCTCGCTCGCCGAATACGAGTCGACGGCGATTCGACTGGCCCGCGATCGCGAAATGCTTTCGGCGCTCAAGACCAAACTGGCGAGCAATCGTGCGGGTTGTCGCTTATTCGACACCAAGCGCTTCACGCGCCATCTGGAGGCCGCCTTCGCGACGGTGTGGGAGCGCTGGCAGCGCGGCGAAAGTCCGGCGAGCTTTTCTGTCGAGCCCGAGATGTGACGGGTTCGCCATGGCGCTGAATGATCCCCGCTTACGAGACGCTTTCAACGTGCATCAAGCGGGATATTTGGCGAAGGCCGCGCGGCTGTATGGCGAAGTTCTTCGTACCGATCCAGGCAATTTCGACGCCAATTACCTGCTCGGATTCCTGCATCTTCAGCGCGGGGAATTCGAGGAGGGCGAGCGCTTCATTGCCCGGGCATTGGACATCAACCCCAATTCCCGAGGTCTCTTCAACCGTGGACGAGCATTGCAGCAGCTGGGGCGCGACAAAGAGGCGCCCGCTTGCTTCGACAAGGCGCTGGCTATCAATCCGAATATCCCGGAAATCCTGTTCGCGCGGGCCAATTCCTTCACCCGATTGCGCCGCGATAAGGAGGCGCTCGCCGATCTCGATCGCGTGGTCGCGCTCAAACCGGAACTCGCGGACGCCTGGAACAATCGCGCCAACGCGTTCGCCGCTCTCTCTCGTCTCGAAGATGCGGTTTCGAATTACGACAAGGCACTGCCGCTTAAGCCTTCGAACATGCGCACGTTGAACCACAGGGCGATCACATCGCGATGTGGCAGCGCGCCAACCGCGAAGAGCCGCCGGAGAGCTTCGCCGTGGAAGCGAATTCTCCATGAATGAGGGATTGCTGCACGCCGCAATGCGCTTTCACGAAGCCGGCAATCTGATGGAGGCGGGGCGGCTTTACAGCGACATATTGCGCGCCAATCCAGCCCATTTCGAAGCGTTGTACCGGCTGGCTCTGATACATTTTCAGACCGGACGATTCGCCGATGCTGAGCGGCTCTTCGCGGCGGCCATCAAGATCAATTCGCAGAGTCCTGAAGTCTTTTATGGCCGGGGCTGCGCATTGCAGAGCCTGCTCCGCTATGAGGAAGCCTTGGCGAGCTTTGCGCGCGCTTTGGCGATTCGTCCCGATTACGTCGAGGCACGCAACAATCGCGGCGTGACGCTGCTCGCGATGAAGCGCTTTGCCGAGGCTCTTACCTCTTTCGAAGCGGTCGGCGTCCCCGACAGCCATGGTAAGGCCCTGGTTTTTAACAATCGTGCCGCCGCCTTGCTGGGATTGAAGCGCTATGGGGAAGCGCTGTCGTACAGCGAGAAGTCGCTCGCTCTGATGCCCGACCAACCCGATTCGTTGAGCACCTACGCAGCAATTCTCATGGCATTGGGACGCCATGAGGAAGCGCTTACCGCCTATGACCGCACGTTGCAGCTCAAGCCCGACTTTGCGCAAGCGCTGAACCACCGCGGCAGTGTGCTACGAGAGCTCAAGCGCTTGGACCAAGCGCTTGCCAGCTATGACCGCGCGTTGCAGCTCAAGCCCGACCTTGCGGAAGCGTTCAACAATCGTGGAATGCTCAGACTCCTTTTGGGCCGTTATCGAGACGGTTGGATAGACCATGAATGGCGGTGGGAAGCAGAGAGCATCATAACCAAGCGCCCCAACATCAATGCGCAGGCTTGGCAAGGCGAGGACCTTATGGGGCGTCGTATCGCCATCTATGTCGAACAAGGCTTGGGCGACGTCATCCAGTTTGCGCGATATTTACCGCTCTTGGTCCAGCGCGGAGCCAAGGTCACTTTTTTCGTGCCCGGAAATCTCACGCGTCTGCTGCGGCCGCTGACCTCGCGGATAAAACTCCTCAGCTCGATCGACAATCGAGAGCCGTTCGATTTCCAGTGCGCGCTCATGAGCCTGCCGCTCTGGTTCGGTACAGAGTTGCCGTCGATACCCAACGAGGTTCCATACCTCCGCGCGGAAGAGGATCTCGTTGCCCGCTGGAAGAAAGAAATCGCCGGACACGGATTTACGATTGGTATTGCTTGGCAAGGCGCGCCGGGAACGATCGATCAAGGCAGATCCGTACCGTTGGCCGAGTTTGTTCCGCTCTCTTTGCTCCCGGGCGTCCGCCTGATCAGTCTGCAGAAAACCCACGGTTTGGATCAACTCGCCGCCTTTCCCGCCGGCAGCAATATTGAAACTTTAGGCGATGAATTCGACGGTGGACCGGATGCCTTCGTCGATACCGCTGCAGTCATGAGTAATCTTGACTTGATCATTACCTCCGACACGTCGATCGCCCATTTGGCGGGCGCATTGGGACGCCCAACCTGGGTGGCGCTCAAACATGTCCCCGATTGGCGCTGGCTGCTCGATCGCGAAGACAGCCCGTGGTATCCGTCGATGCGCTTGTTCCGGCAGCAAACCGCCGGCGACTGGAAATTCGTCTTCGCAAAAATCGCGCAGGAGCTGCGATCGGTGATACTTTAGGGGCGCCCGGCCGAGGTTTAGGCCTTCGCCTTGACACCTCACGACCGCCTGCTTACATCGGCCTTCGCCTACGGCGAGTGTCTGCCCCAAGCGGGGGCGTAGCTCAGTTGGTTAGAGTGTCGGCCTGTCACGCCGAAGGTCGCGGGTTCGAGCCCCGTCGCTCCCGCCATTTCCTCCCCAAAGACCGGCCAAAACGGCCTTTCTTTCAAGCTCGAATCTTGCTCTAACCCGCGCGTTGCGCGCTCGCAGGTGCATATGATACTGCACCTGCGAAATCGGACGGCTGTCCTCCCGGTTTCACCGCGCGGTGCCAGAGCTTCGTTCCCGAATTGGCCCGAATTCCCGCCTCGAGCCAAGGGCCATAAGAGCGTGCGATGAACGGTTTTCTCCTCGAATATCTGCCCATCCTCCTCTTCATCGGGATTGCCGGGGGCTTGGGGCTTGCCCTCATGGTCTTGCCCTTCGTCGTTGCCCCCGCCAAACCCGATCCTGAGAAGCTCTCGGCCTATGAATGCGGCTTTCCCGCTTTCGACGACGCGCGCATGAAATTCGACGTGCGGTTCTACCTTGTTTCCATCCTCTTCATCATCTTCGACCTTGAAGTGGCGTTCCTGTTTCCCTGGGCGATCACCTTGAAAGCGACCGGCGCCTTCGGCTTCTGGTCGATGGTCGTCTTCCTCGCCGTGCTCACCGTCGGCTTCATCTATGAATGGAAGAAGGGAGCGCTCGAATGGGAGTGATCCCGGCAGGCAAGGGCGCCCGTGCAGGCGTCGAAGGCGGCGCGCCGATCGCCGCCAACGATCCCTATTTCGCCGTCATGGGCGAGGAGTTGAAGGACAAGGGTTTCCTCGTCGCACGCGCCGATGAGCTGATCAATTGGGCGCGAACCGGTTCGCTGATGTGGATGACGTTCGGGCTCGCCTGTTGTGCCGTGGAAATGATGCAGGCCTCCATGCCGCGTTACGATCTCGAACGCTTCGGCTTTGCACCGCGTGCGTCCCCGCGTCAATCGGATGTCATGATCGTCGCTGGCACGCTCACCAACAAGATGGCGCCCGCTTTGCGCAAGGTCTACGACCAGATGCCCGAGCCGCGCTATGTGATTTCGATGGGCTCCTGCGCCAATGGCGGCGGCTATTACCATTATTCCTACGCGGTGGTCCGCGGTTGCGACCGTATCGTGCCCGTCGACATCTATGTGCCGGGCTGCCCGCCGACGGCCGAGGCCCTGGTCTACGGCATTATGCTTCTGCAGCGGAAGATCCGCCGCACCGGAAACATCCAGCGATGATCGGCCGGCTCTGACATGACGGACGCGCTGAAACTCTTGGCCGATCGCATCCAGGCCGGCGCCCCCAGCACGGTGGCGCGTATTGCTTTTGCCGAATTGACGCTGACGGTTGAAGCAGCGGACATCGTGCGCGTGCTGGCCTTCTTGCGCGATGATCCCGAATGCGAATTCAAGATTCTGATCGACATTTGCGGCGTCGATTGCCCCAATCGTCCTAAGCGCTTCGACGTCGTCTATCACCTGCTGTCGGTTGCGAAAAACCAGCGTGTCCGGGTCAAGGTCGAAGCCGAGGAAAACGTTCCCGTTCCCTCCGTCGTGTCGGTCTATGCCGCGGCCAATTGGTTCGAGCGTGAGGCCTTCGACATGTTCGGGATTCTGTTTTCCGGACATCCCGATATGAGGCGCCTGCTGACCGATTACGGCTTTTCCGGCTATCCGCTGCGCAAGGATTTTCCGTTGACCGGTTACGTCGAGGTTCGTTGGGATGACGAACAGAAGCGCGTCGTTTATGAGCCGGTAAAGCTTGTCCAGGAATTCCGCGATTTCGATTTTCTCTCGCCCTGGGAAGGCGCGCCCTACATCATGGCTCCAGGCGACGAGAAGGCCTCCAAACCGGACGCGGCGAAGAAATGAGCGAACAAGTCGTCGAACGCCCCGAAGAGCGAAATTTCAGCATCAACTTTGGGCCACAGCACCCGGCAGCGCATGGTGTGTTGCGGCTTGTACTGGAGCTGGACGGCGAGATCGTGAAACGCGTCGACCCGCACATCGGATTGCTTCATCGCGGCACCGAGAAACTGATCGAGCACAAGACCTATATGCAGGCCTTGGGTTATTTCGACCGGCTCGATTACGTCGCGCCGATGAATCAGGAGCACGCTTTCGTGCTCGCGATCGAGAAGCTCCTGGGCATGACGGTGCCGCCGCGCGCGCAATATATCCGCGCGCTCTATTGCGAGATCGGCCGGCTTCTGAATCATCTTCTGCAAGTCACCACTCAGGCCATGGACGTCGGCGCGCTGACTCCGCCGCTCTGGGGTTTTGAGGAACGCGAGAAACTGATGGTGTTCTATGAGCGCGCGTCGGGCGCGCGCATGCACGCCAACTATTTTCGCGCCGGCGGCGTGCATCAGGATCTGACGCAATCCTTGCTCGACGACATTTATGCCTTCTGCGATCAGTTTCCCAAAGTGCTCGACGACATCGAAGGCCTTCTCACCCACAACCGCATTTTCAAGCAGCGGAATGTCGACATCGGCGTGATCAGCCGCGAAGACGCGCTCGCTTGGGGCATGAGCGGCGTCATGTTGCGCTCGACCGGCCTTGCCTGGGATTTGCGCCGCGCGCAGCCTTATGAATGCTATTCGGATCTCGAATTCCAAATTCCCGTCGGCAAGGCGGGCGACAATTACGACCGCTATCTGTTGCGCATGGAGGAGATGCGCCAAGCCAACAAGATCATGAAGCAGTGCATCGGGAAGATGCCCAAGGGCCCGATCAACGTTGCCGACGGCAAGGTCGTGCCGCCCAAGCGCGCCGAGATGAAGCAGTCCATGGAGGCGTTGATCCATCACTTCAAGCTGTACACCGAAGGTTATCACGTGCCTGCCGGCGAGGTTTACGCCGCCGTCGAAGCGCCCAAGGGCGAGTTCGGCGTCTATCTCGTCTCTGACGGCACCAACAAGGCCTATCGCTGCAAAATCCGCGCTCCCAGCTACGCGCATCTTCAGGCGATGGACTTCATGTGCCGTGGCCACATGCTCGCGGACATTTCAGCCGTGCTCGGTTCGCTCGATATCGTCTTCGGGGAGATCGATCGATGAGCCTGCGCCGTCTTCATCACGAGCAGCCCGCGAGCTTTGCATTTGGCGCCGAGAACGAGGCGTGGGCCGCGGAACAGATGAAGAAGTATCCGCCCGGACGTCAGGCCTCCGCCGTGATCCCCATTCTCTGGCGTGGGCAAGAGCAGGAAGGCTGGGTCACCAAGCCGATGATCGAAACCGTCGCGAAGATGCTCGGGATGCCCATGATGCGCGTGCTCGAAGTCGCGACGTTCTACACCATGTTCAATCTCCATCCCGTTGGCGAACATCTGGTGCAGGTCTGCACGACGACGCCTTGCTGGCTGCGCGGTTCCGCCGATGTCGTCAACGCGTGCAAGAAACGCATTCACCGCGACCCGCAGACGGTCTCGGGCGACGGCAAGTTCTCCTGGATGGAAGTCGAATGTCTCGGCGCTTGCGTCAATGCGCCAATGATGCAAATCGGCTTGGACTTCTATGAGGATCTCGACGGTCCCAAGACGGAGCGGATTCTCGAAGCGCTGCGCAACGGCCAAACGCCGAAGCCAGGTTCGCAAATCGGCCGTCACACGTCCGAACCCGTCGGCGGGCCGACGACCTTGACGGAGGCGCGCTGATGCTGGCCGACAAAGACCGCATCTTCACCAATCTCTACGGCTTCGAGGACTGGGGCCTCGAAGCTGCGAAGAAGCGTGGCGCCTGGGACGGCACCAAGGCGATCATCGAAAAAGGCCCCGAGGCGATTGTCGACACCATCAAGAAGTCCGGCCTGCGCGGACGCGGCGGCGCGGGATTTCCGACCGGCCTCAAATGGTCCTTCATGCCAAAGGAGGTGAAGGAACGGCCGCATTATCTCGTGGTCAACGCTGATGAGTCCGAGCCCGGCACCTGTAAGGACCGCGACATCATGCGGCACGATCCGCAGACCCTTGTCGAGGGTTGCTTCATCGCCTCCTTCGCCATGCGGGCGCGCGTTTGCTACATCTACATTCGCGGCGAATTCATCCGCGAGCGCGAGAATTTGCAGGCCGCAATCGATCAGGCCTACGAAGCCAAGCTGATCGGCAAGAACAACATTCACGGCTGGGATTTCGATCTCTACCTGCATCACGGCGCCGGCGCCTATATCTGCGGCGAAGAAACCGCGCTTTTGGAAAGTCTCGAGGGCAAGAAGGGAATGCCGCGGTTAAAGCCGCCGTTCCCCGCCAATGTCGGGCTTTATGGCTGTCCGACCACCGTCAACAACGTTGAATCCATCGCGGTCGCTCCGACGATCTTAAGACGCGGCGCGGAATGGTTTGCATCCATCGGACGGCCCAACAACACCGGCACCAAGGTGTTCTGCATTTCCGGGCATGTGAACAAGCCCTGCAATGTCGAAGACGCGATGAGCATTCCGATGCGCGAGCTGATCGACCGCCACGCCGGCGGCGTGCGCGGCGGTTGGGACAATTTGCTGGCCGTCATACCAGGCGGCGCGTCCGTGCCCTTAATTCCAAAATCGGTTTGCGACAACGTGCTGATGGATTTCGACGCGCTCAAGGATGTTCAGTCCGGGCTTGGCACGGCTGCGGTGATCGTGATGGACAAATCCACCGACGTCGTGAAAGCGATCGCCAGGCTCTCCGCGTTCTATCAACATGAATCCTGCGGCCAATGCACGCCGTGCCGCGAAGGCGCGGGTTGGATGCGTCGCGTCATGGATCGGCTGGTTGTAGGCGACGCGGTGCCTGCCGAAATCGATTTGCTCATGGAAGTGACCAAGGAAGTCGAAGGCCACACCATTTGCGCGCTTGGCGATGCGGCGGCGTGGCCGATCCAAGGTCTGGTGCGCCATTTCCGGCCCGAAATCGAACGCCGCATCGCGCAATACCGGGCAGGGGCCTCTGTTGCCATGTCGCAAGCGGCGGAGTGAGCAGGATGCGGCCGAGACCCGAAATCGTGGCGGCAATCATGGCAGGGATCGTCATCGCGGCAGTCTTGGCGGTCATCGGTGTGACGCATTACCGCGCGCTGCTGCGTATCCCCTCGCCGGCTGCTCAAGCGAGCGCGGATCAGGCGGGTTTGAAAATTCCCACCATCGATGAAATGTGCGCGACACTGGGCGCCACCGCGGGCGATGCGCTCAAGCAATGCCAGGCCGATGAATCCGCGGCCGGCGAGTTCGTCGTTGCCTGGATGGGCCTGAACGGCTTCATGGGCAATGGCGGGATCGACATCGAACAGATTCAATTGCTCGCAAGTCTCGATAGCAGCGATCCCTTCTCCCCCGATCCCAGCTTTGGGCTCGATCCGAGTCTGGGCAGCGACCCTTCTCTCGGCGGCGATCCGACCCTCGGCGGTGGCACCGGCGATAGCATTCTCGGCGGCATTTCGGATCCGTTGACCGGAGAATCAACGCCAGTGTTTCAGTCGCCGGCCCAACTCGCTTTGTTCTGTCTCGGGGAAGCGTCGGATTGGACGAAATTGCAGGCATGCATTTCACAGAACGATCCCTCCAGCCGGTTTAGCGGAGGCCCGTAGGCGGCGATGGCCAAGCTCATCATCGACGGCAAGGAAATCGAAGCCGAACCCACGCTCACTCTGCTGCAGGCGTGCGAGATGGCCGGCGCCGAAATTCCGCGTTTCTGTTACCACGAGCGCCTCTCGATCGCCGGCAATTGCCGCATGTGCCTGGTCGAATGGGTGGGTTCGCCGAAGCCGCAAGCGTCCTGCGCCTTGCAGGTCAAGGATATCCAGCCCAATCGCGACGGCACGCCCGCAAAGATCAACACCAATTCCCCCGTCGCGCGAAAGGCGCGCGAAGGCGTGATGGAGTTCCTCCTCATCAACCATCCGCTCGACTGTCCGATCTGCGATCAAGGCGGCGAATGCGATTTGCAGGATCAGGCGATGGGTTATGGCCGCGCCGCCTTCAATCGCTATCGCGAGATGAAACGCGCGGTGGAAGACAAATATATGGGGCCCCTGGTCAAGACCATCATGACCCGCTGCATCCATTGCACGCGCTGCATTCGCTTTTCGACCGAGGTCGCGGGCGTTCCCGATCT
>WNFT01000347.1_pt1 | contig 36483 bp, 38 predicted proteins | sample 5400191 | NCBI WGS metagenome assembly WNFT01 (sample SAMN13153359, study PRJNA577476) | soil metagenome | isolation source: 80 cm saprolite under Madrone tree | place: USA:California | collected 2016-06-14 | reverse complement strand
CGGGCCTCATCGCAACTCAAGCGGATATGAATCTGATCGCGGAAGCCGCGAATGGGCGTGAAGCCATCCAGCAGTTTCATCGGCATCGTCCCGATATTACGCTGATGGATTTACAGATGCCGGAGATGAACGGACTCGAAGCGATCATCACGATTCGCGGCGAGTGTCCCGAGGCTCGCATCATCGTTTTGACCACCTATGCCGGGGACGTGCAAGCGCTGCGGGCACTTAAAGCCGGTGCGCGGGCGTATCTGCTCAAGGATAGTTTGCACAAGGAACTCCTCGCCACCATTCGAGCCGTGCAAGCCGGTAAAAAATCCATGTCCCCCGAGGTCTCCTTTCAGCTTGCCGAACATGCCCCCGACGATGCGCTGACCCCGGCGGAAGTCCGCGTCTTGCGTCTCATTGCCGCGGGGGATGCCAACAAAGAGATCGCGGCGCAGCTCTCGACCAGCGAGGACACGGTGAAGGGCCAAGTCCGGAATATCCTCTCCAAACTGGGCGCCAAGGACCGAACCCACGCCGCCATGATCGGACTCAAGCGCGGGTTCATCGAGTTCTGATCGCTCGAAAGAGTCTTGGAAATCAGCCTATTGGGGGTTTCCGCGTGGAGCGGTTAGCCCATAACCTCGTGGCGTTATGCGTCGACTATTCTCCACCTTTGCCCACGGCCCGCCCGGCATGCGCCTGTCGTCCGGAATGGCGATGGTCGTCCAAGGGGGTCATGGAGCTGCTGGCCGGGCCACCGCTGGGAGCAGTCCCATTTCAGGTGCTCTCCGATCGGTCTGGGGATACTCTTGCTCGCGGGGCTATGGACTCCGGTGGCGGGAACGCTGGTGGCGGCCGAGGCGCTGTGGAATGTCTTTACGTCCGGACATCCGTGGCGTTGGATCATGCTGGCTACCCTGGGGCGCCGCCCTGGCACTGATCGGGCCGGGCGCGTGGTCCATCGACGCACGCCTTTTTGGTTGGAGGCGACTCGAGATTCGCGATCGAAAGAGTCAGGACTCGCCGCCCTGATGAGTGAGTTCTCCCACCCTTAAGTGGGTATTCCTTGGTCCCGACGAAGCCCATTCGCGGCTCAACAGAGGCCACCAGTCATCCGATATGGCCGGAACACCACTCGAATTGGGGCTGCGCGCTGGTGGCAACTGGTTGCACGATGCACATCAGGACGACAGGGGTCAACAACCAGCAGACAGGGCCTCAGCATGCTCATCGCACATGACAATCGGCAGGTCGCGGCGTTTCTGGCCGCCGGTAGTCTCATTCGCCGGGATGCTGCCGCCGGCGCGGTCGGTTTCGAGGTAGGTCCCGCGCACGGCGGCTCGGTTTTCGTCGGGAGATCATCATGGGCGATGTGACAGCGGTCGTCTTCGTCATCGACAATGACCCATCGATGCGTGCAGCGCTCGAGGATCTCGTCGGTTCGGTCCAACTGGAAGTGCGGTTGTTCGCTTCACCTCAGGAGTTCCTGGCGAGCAAGCCGCCGGACGTCCCGGGCTGTCTCGTGCTAGATGTGAGATTGCCGGGGATGAGCGGACTGACGTTTCAGAACGAGCTCGCAAGAATGGGCGTCGATCTGCCTGTGATCTTCATCACGCGCCATGGGGATATCCGGATGAGCGTTCGGGCAATGAAGGCCGGCGCCTTCGACTTCCTGACCAAGCCCTTCCGGGATCAGGACGTGCTCGATGCGATTCAGGCGGCGATCGAGCGCGATAGGGACAGGCGCCGGGACGCCGCGCTCGTCTCCGATCTGCGGCAGCGCTACGCCACCCTGACCGAGCGCGAGCGGCACATCATGAGACTTGTCGTCATCGGGCGCGCGAACAAGCAGATCGCCGCCGAGCTCGATCTGAGCGAGATGACGGTGAAGGTTCATCGCGGCCAAGTCATGCGGAAGATGCGGGCCCGCTCCCTGCCCGAGCTCGTGCGCACAGCCGACCGGCTGGCCGGGGCCTGCCCTAACGTCGTAGGCGATCTCTATCAAAATCGTAGCGCGAGCAGACCTTCGTCTCCTGAATCTGTCCCAGCCGCGGACGAACACGCTCGTGCAAATGGGTTTGCGCGATCCCGTGGGACTCATCTCGCTCTCGCGAATCTATAGCGCTTCTCCCGCCTGCCGGCGATTCCTACTCCTGAAGCCTGAGGGGGCAACTCCGGGGCAACTGCCATGCTTGGATTGCGGATACCATAGTGCTATCAAGGGGTTCCGGGGATTTTTGGTTAGCCCCCCGGCATTCATTCTTGCTGCGTTGCAGCGGGTTCCCGGTTCTCACGTTTCCGCGGAAACGCCCGCGGTGACCTCAAGCGAACGCTCGCTGCCGCCGGCGCGATAACCACAAACCCTCGCCCGCGTAGATCAGCAGCGCCGCCCAGATGAGCGCGAAGCCGATGGCGCGCGTGCGCGCGAACGGTTCGTGAAACGCGAACACGCCGCACGCGAACTGCAATGTCGGCGCGATGTATTGAAGTACTCCGACGGTGGAGTACGGAAGCCGGCGCGCTCCGTACGCGAACAGGAAGAGCGCGATCGCTGTCAGCGGCCCGCTTCCGATCAGCAGTGCATGGATCGCTGGTCCCGCATGACCTAGCGCGCCGGTGCCCGCCGACTCACACCAGAAAAGATACGCCACGGCGAACGGGAGCAGCACGAGCGTTTCGGTGGCGAGCCCGGGCAGCGATTCGACTTTCACGACCTTGCGGATCAGACCGTAGGTTCCAAACGACAATGCCAGAGTCAGCGCGATCCACGGCGGACTGCCGGCCATGATGGTGAGATAGACGACACCGGTTGCTGCCAGCGCAACCGCGATCCATTGCGCGCGGGTCAGTCTCTCGGACAGCAAGGCCACTCCGAGCAACACATTGACCAGCGGGTTGATGAAATATCCCAGACTGCTCTCGACCACATGGCCGTTCGCGACGGCCCAGACATAGACTATCCAGTTGGTGGTTATCAACGTCGCGCTGGCGGCGAGTCGCCAGACGACGCTGCGATTTACCAGGGTAGCGCGTAGGCTGGACAGCTCACCACGTATTGCCATCCAGACGAGCACGAAGATGCACGACCAGACCACGCGATGGGCGATGACCTGGAACGGCGAGACCTGCTGCAGCGGGTGCAAGTAGAGAGGAAATACGCCCCAAATCGCGAACGCAGCGGCGGCGGCAGTGAAACCCTTGCTGGTCTTCGTCATGCGAAATTCTTAACTCATTCCGGGAATAAACCGCGGCCACCCTCAGTCTTTTACGACGTCGCCGGCAAGAACCCTTTCTCGCCGCGCTAGACGGGCACTGTGCGGACCGAACGTTCTCGAGGGGGCGAATATCATGAAGTATAGACTGGCTGCGCTGATGGTTTGGATGTTCGGCACGCAGGGGCCGCTACAGGCGGAAGCTGCGCAGCAGCCTGCGACCGAGGCGCCGGCGGGCTTTGATACTCCCACGCTCGTCAAGAATCCCGGCTCCAAGAGCCAAAGCAACGGAATTGCCGAGCCACCCGGCGACAGCTTTGCGCTGGACCAGCAGATCTATGAAACGCAGCACGATGTGAACAGCGGACTGGGTCCGGTGTTCAACGGCCGCGCGTGCGCCGAATGCCATCAGAACCCCGTCAGCGGCGGCGCCAGCCAATTTACCGAGCTGCGGGTCGGACATCTCGACGCCAACGGCAACTTCGTGAACCCCACGGTGCCGATCGACCATGGTGCGGCCAGCATTTCCGGCCGTTCTCTCATCAACGATCGGGCGGTCCTGCCCGAAGCGCAGGAGCACATCCCGGTCATCGAAAATATCCGCGCGCTGCGCGCTGCGCTGAACACGCTCGGAGACGGTTTCGTCGAAGCGATTGACGACAGCACGTTGCTCACCATTGCGGCCAGGCAGCCCGAGCAGAGCGAAGGACGGATTCATGGCGAAGCCATCGAGGTCCCCGTCCTGGAAGCGCCGGGTCAGACCCGCATCGGCCGCTTTGGCTGGAAAGACCAGCACAGCAGCCTGCTCTCGTTCATCGGAGACGCCTACCTGAACGAAATGGGAGTCACGAACCGACTGCGGCCGAAGGACGAGACGAGCATAGGGAAGGTCACGCCGGACCCGGAAGATGTTCCTGACGAACTGGGGTTGGCCGACATCGATCACTTTGCGCAGTTCGTCCGCGGCACGAAAGTTCCGCCGCGCGATACGACCCTGGCGGCAACCCCGGCAGCGCTAGCCGGGGAGCATGTATTCGGCGAGATCGGCTGTGGCGCCTGCCATGTCTCGTCAATCACCACCGCAAAGCCGGGAACCGCCATCAACGGCGGCACATTCCTCGTGCCTGCGGAATTGGGAAACAAGATCATCCATCCGTACAGCGATTTCCTGCTGCATGACATCGGCACCGGCGATGGCATCGTGCAGGCAGGGCCGCAGGACACGGCGAACAAGTTGCGAACCGCCGCTCTTTGGGACCTGCGGATGCGGCCCCGGTACATCCACGACCTGAGATCCCTGACGCTGCGGAACGCCGTCGAACGCCATGACGGCGAGGCGGAGCACGTGGCCAGGCGATTCCGGGAACTGACCGAGACCCAGAAGGAGCAGCTGCTGACCTTCCTCGAGTCGCTCTGACTTCCAGTCGCACTGGTTCCGTGAGGATCTCGGCAAGCGGCGCCGCACGCGCCGCTTGCCGCCGCCGTTGAAAATCCCGCGCGCCGGCGCGAGAACGCTACTGCGCAACGACAACATGCGCATGGCCACCGGCCGAGACCCGCGGCGCTCGCTGGCATAACCCCGTCCTCTTGGAGTAATCTGGAATTCACACGCCGGTGGAGCGGTTGCGCGCTAAGGATTGACGCCCCGGCCCACCAATTTTTTGGCCAATCGCGGCCCGAGGCGTTTCTAACCCATGACCCGGATTGAAGTTCCGAATTCCACGGGAAGGCGCCGGTCGACCGGCCGTCTCGGCCGCTGGTTCATGATACTGCTGCTATTGATCATCGTCGGCAGCGGACTGTGGACGTGGCTGACGCTGGCGTGGGCGTATGCCGAGGGAGAGCGCGCGGGCGTACTGCAGAAATTCGTACGCCGCGGCTGGATCTGCAAAACCAGGGAGGGAGAAATCGCGCTCTACTACGGCGGCGGCCAATACATGGGCGCGGGCATATCGCCTCAATTATGGGACTTCAGCGTGCGCGACAAGACGGTCGCCGACCAGCTCAACAAGGCCGTCGGTCACCGAGTTCAGCTGCACTATACCGAGCATCCCGGCATACCCACTCCCTGCTTCGCAGAAACTCGTTTCTTCGTGGATCGCGTGACCGTGACCGACAATGAGCCCGGCGCCGTTCCGGGCGCACCGTCGCCGGCAGCGCCGGGGGCCGCCCCATCGCCCGCCCCTGTTCCTGCGCCGGCTGCGCCCCCGCGTTAGGAAAATCGGCGACCCGAACTCGCCACTTGTTCGGCGATGCTCACGGCGGTGCGCAGCGCGAGCAGTCCATCTTCGCCGCTCACCGGAGGTGCGCAGCCGGTCGCCGCCGATTCGAGGAAGGCGGCGATTTCGTCTTTGAGCGCATCGCCCTGCTCGTAGGTATTCTCCTCGATGGCGACCTGCGGCATGCCGTCTGCACCGACGCCGGTGCCCTTGCGAATCACGGTCAGCACCTTCTGCTGCAAATCGACCGAAATATAGGCGTCATCCTGGAATAGGCGCAGCTTGCGCTCGGTCTTCAAGCTCACACGGCTGGCAGTTGCGTTCGCAACGCAGCCGTTGGCGAAGCGCAGACGCGCATTCGCTATATCGATTTCCTTGGAAAATACGCTGGTGCCGATCGCGTCGACCGCCACCACCGGAGAGCGCACGATGCTCAAGATCAAATCGATGTCGTGGATCATGAGATCCAGCACCACATCGACGTCCGTGCCGCGATACTTGAACGGCGCCAGCCGCGCCGACTCGACGAAGCGGGGAACGGTCAAGCTGGGTTGCACCGCCTGCACGGCGGCGTTGAAGCGTTCCAAGTGACCGACTTGCAGAACGCGGTTGGCGCGGCGCGCCAGCTCGATGAGGCGCTCCCCCTCCGCCACGGTCACGGTCATCGGCTTCTCGACCAACACGTTCGCGCCGGCGTCGAGAAAATCCTTGGCGACGTCGTAGTGCAAGGGAGTCGGAGTCACGATGCTCACGGCATCGACATGGCCCAGCAATTCCCGATAGTCCGCATAGGCCGCAACGCTCAATTCGGCCGCCACCGCAGAACGCGCCGCCGCGGACGGATCGGCAACGCCCACCAAGTGTGAGTTGGGCAGGCTCGCATATTTCTGCGCATGGAATCGGCCCAAGTAGCCGACGCCGACCACCGCCGTGCGTATCAAGGCGGCGCGTCTCGTCGCCACTTGCTGCGCGCGCGGTAATCCTGACGTAATTGCAGGGTGGCTCCGCCGACGATCGCGAGCGCGGCTCCGCCAAAGCAGAGCAGCCCGCGCCAGACCGTCCAAAGTCCTTCCCACAGCGACCACAGCATGGCTCCAATCGCCAATATCACCCCGATGCCGATGAAGGCCCAGGGCTTTGCCTCGTACAGCATCTGAGGGGTCCAGGCTCGCATGGCGCGATTCTACAGCGCTTAGGCGGCGCGCGGCCGGATTCGTTTACAATCGGGCGCATGATGATACGGAGAATCCTTCAGGGCCTGGGGCTGACCAGTCCATGGTCCCTGGAACTGGGGGTGGCCGCCCTCGGACTGCTGGCCGGTGTGGGCATTATGCCCGTGCTCATCTTCTACGCCGGCGTTGCCACGCTCGGCCGCTACGAGGGTGCGAGCCTCGGGCACCTGTATCACAGCCTGTTCGTGGGCTTCAGGGAAGGGTCGATTGCTTCCTGGGTGGTCGTCCTCGGGCCCTATGGGCTTTACTTGCTCTTCAAGGGCCTTCGCCTCTGGTGGCGGGCCAGCGCGCGCTTAACCTAATTCACGATTCAAGTTCCGGGCGGCTCGGACGCTAACTGGCCAATAGGCGGATTTTGATCCGATTCTGATTGTTGGAGAGCCGCGCGTGAATCCCGAGATCGAAGCTCAACTTCGCATGTCCGTGAATTTCCCCTCGCCGCCGGGCGTGGCGACGCACATCATTGAGCTCGCGCAAGATCCGGACATCGAGATGGGCAAGGTGGCCAAGGCCTTGAGCATGGACTCGGCGCTCTCGACGAAGGTTCTGCGCATCGCGAATTCGCCGCTGTATGCCCAGCGCCGCAAGAGCGAGAATCTGCGCCAGGCGCTGGTGGTGCTGGGATTGAATGCCACTCTGACCCTTGCCTTGAGTTTTTCCCTGGTCAAGTCCCTGCGGGGCGGCAAACCGAACGGCCTCAGCTACGGCCTGTACTGGCGCCGCGCCCTGCTCGCGGCAACCTCGGCGCGCGCGCTCGGCGACGCCATGCATCAATCACTGGCCGAAGAAATATTCCTGGCAGCGCTGCTCCAGGATGTGGGCATGCTGGCGCTGGACAAGGCGGTGCCCGATTTGTATTCGCAGGGGGAAGCCCTCCAGCGCAACCATGTTGCGCTGGCCGAGCACGAGAAGAAGCGTTTGCAAGTCGATCATGCAAAGATCGGCGGCTGGCTGATGAAGGGCTGGAATTTACCCGAACGCCTGCATCGTGCGATCGCGCATAGCCACGAATTGGAGCTGAGCTACACCAGCGACCCCGCGCAGATCTTCAATCGCTGCGTCGCCCTGTCGGGACCTGTGGCGGATTTATTCTTGCTGGACCCCGAACATCGGCCGTTTGCCGAGACGGCGCTGTGCGCCGAACGGAGCCTCGGGCTCGATAAAATGGCCTTCGGCCAGGTCTTGGGCACCATCGGCGCCATGATTCCCGAGACCGAAGCCATCTTCGAGACCGACTTGCTCGCCAGGCAGCATCCGGAATTGATTCTCGAGCAGGCACGCGAGGTATTGATGCTGCGCAGCCTGCATGCGCTCCGCGAGATCAACACGTTGCGGGCGGCGGCGGAAAGCTCCACGTCGCGGGTGCTCGAGCTCGAGGAGGAGACCCGCCGCGACACGCTGACCGGCGTCTACAACCGCGCCTACCTCGATCAATTCCTCGGACGCGAATTCGACAACTCCACGCGCCACAAATGGCCCTTGAGCGTGGCCTTCGCGGATCTGGATAAATTCAAGACCATCAATGACAACTTCGGCCACCAGGCCGGAGACCGCATTCTGCAGGCGACCGCGCGCATACTTCGCGGCAACACGCGCGAATCCGATCTGATCGCCCGCTACGACGGAGAAGAGTTCGTGGTGGTGCTGCCGGCAACCGATGCCGAGACGGCGCGCAGCATTTGCGAACGCATCGTGATGGCGTTTCGCAATACCGGGCATGTCATCGGATCCGATCACGCCACGGTGACGATCTCCATCGGCTGCGCCACACACGGGACGGAAACCCATTTCAACAATGTCGCCGACCTCGTCAAGGCCGCCGATCAAGCTCTGTACACCGCCAAGGTGCGCGGCCGCAACCGCTCGGTGCCCTTTGATCGGCAAATATCCGGGGCGCTTGCCCGCATAGGCTGAGGCATCGCTGCCGGGCGCCCTGCCGCTGCCTGCGCGGCTCCGCCGGTGGTTGCTCGAGACCTTGCCGGTGCTTAGCTTACGGGATTTATGTCGTGGCACTGCTGCTTATGTCGTCATCGGCTTGAGCTGCGTCACAGTTTTGCCAAGTCGCCGGTCTCTCGCTGTCGCAATTTGGGAACATGTGCGGGACGGCAAAATCAAAAAAGACGGCAAGAGCTATTGACGTGTTGGTTCTTTTTGTAGAGGGAAGACGATGGCGAGCGACGACAAGACCGGAAATGATCCGGAATCAAAATTCAGTTTCGGCGTGCGCGAACTGCGGCAGGCAAAGGTAGCGCGGGAGCTCAGCGTTGAAGCCGCGCCGGTCAAGGCGGCGAACCAAAATCGCGGCTCCGATCCCTACAACACCTCGGGCAGTTTCGATCGCAAGAAAAACTGGGCGCGGGTCGGCAAACGCTAGGCTCTCGCCCTAAGGCGCCGCTCTGTGATCGCGGCTGACGCGGAACTCGCTGTTGGGATACCAGCGCGGGAATCGGCGGGTGCGCGCCACCCGGTTGCCGACGTCGTAATATAGCGTGAGGTCTTCGACCGCGCCGCGCACGTCCCAGTCCGGCGAGTATTGATCGCTCGGCTGGTGATAGCGATGCGCCATGTAGTCCTCGAGCCGCGCCCGCCCCCATACGGGCCCGCGCGCGCTGTCGTCGAGACCGCCTTTGGCATACAGCGCCGGCACACCGGCTTTCGCAAAGCTGAAATTATCGGACTGGAAGTAAAGTCCCCGTTCCGGCGTGGGCTCGGGAGTGATCTCGCGCCCCTGCAGTAATGCCCCCGCCCGCGCATACTCTTCCAGATCAGTGTTCCCGACGCCGAACACCGTCACATCGCGCGTGGGTCCGCCGAAGTGCAGCGTATCCAGATTGAGCACGGCCACGGTGTCCCGCAAGGGGAAAACCGGGTTCTCCGCGTAGTATTCGGACCCCAACAGGCCGGCTTCCGCGCCGGTCAGGGCCAGAAACACGATCGACCTATCCGCCACGGGCTTGGTACGGACCCAGGACTGCGCCAGTGTCAGCAGGCCTGCCACACCGGACGCATTGTCGATCGCGCCGTTGAAGATATTGTGGCCTGGGCGCGTGGGGTCGCGGCCCAGATGATCCCAGTGCGCGGTGTACACGACATATTCACGGTGGCGGCTGCCGCCCGGCAATTGCGCGATGACGTTGGCGGAGGTGAACAGGCGAACGCTGTTATGCAGCGTGACATCGGCATGGAGACCCATCGGCACCGCCTTGAATCCCGCACGGGCCGCCGCCGCCGACGTGGCTGCGAAGTCGAGCCCGGCGGCGGCGAACAAGGCGCGCGCCGCATCCTTCTGGATCCAGCCCTCGATGGCCGCGCGTCCCGCACCACCATCCGCCGTCGATAGGCCCAGCTGCGCTCCCGTCCAAGTGCTCTGCACGAGGCTCCAGCCGTAACCGGCCGCATCGCCATCGTGAACGATCAACACCCCAGCGGCGCCCTGCCGGGCAGCTTCCTCGATTTTGTAGGCCCAGCCCCCGTAAAAGGTCATGGTGCCGCCCCTGAATACCTTGGGATCCTTGGTGGCGTATCCCGGATCGTTGACCAAGACCACGACGGTCTTGCCGTGCACATCGATGTCGGCGTAATCGTTCCAGGCGTACTCCGGCGCCACGATGCCGTAACCCACGAACACGAGATCGCTACCCCGCAGCTCCGCCTGCGGAGTGCTGCGCTTGCTCCAAATGACCATGTCCTTGCCGTAGGCAAGCGTGAGGGTCCCGTTACGGCCTGTGGCGGACAGGGATGCATCGGCGCCGGCCAGACTCTCGACCATCGGCACCTGCTGCAGGAAACTCTCGCCGTTTCCGGGTTTCAAGCCTAATTTGCGAAACTGCTCGACCAGGTACGCGACCGTCTTTTCCTCGCCGGGGGTGCCGGGTTTTCGGCCCTCGAAGTCATCCGAAGCCAGCACGCGGACATGGTTGCGGAAGACCGTCTCATCGATATCGGTCGAAGGAGGGGGGAGTTTGCGTCCCGCACCCGCACAAGCCGACAGCAGCAGGCCCGCGGACGCCAAAACGCCCCAATAACCCCGGATTTGCATGATTAGCCCACTCCCAGTTCAGTTGCGGCGCGGCCAGTAAAGCAAAATCACCGCGCATAGGCAGGCGGCGGTGGCGAGGTGCGCCCAGCCTCGCCACGGGCGTGCCTTGACCTGCCCCAGGAAACTCCCCGCGCTGGCGGCGGTCAAAACGGCAAATGCAATCAAGCTCGCCACGAGCTGCGGCAATTCATGCGACAAATCCGGGTGCTCGCGGGCCAGGACGCAAAACACGATCAGGACGGCCCCGAGGCCGAAAGTGATCGATGCCGCCGACCCCAGCACGATACCGATCAAAACAGTGAACGGACGCATACCCTAAGGCTCATATACACTTGCTAGCAGGGGCGGGCTTCTCTAGCCTTGATGGGAATTGGGGAGCGGAGTTTACAGGAGAACTGGTACGGTGATGACTAATAGGCCTTGGGCCAATCGTTCGCGCTGGATAACCGGCATTGCGGTCTGCGCGAGCGCAGTGGGGCTTGCCGCCCTGTTGGGCGCGGCCATGACGCCCTCGCCCGCCGTTCCGGCAGCCACCGCGGTGCTCGCGCCCACGGAGCAGGAAAACTACGTCGCGCGCCGCGTGGCCGATATCGTCGCGCGCGAACACTACCGGCGCGCTCCGCTCGACGATCATCTCTCGAGCTTGATCCTCGACCGTTATCTCGACGCCATCGACGGCGGCAGAAGCTATTTCTTCGCGAGCGACATCGCCGAATTCGAGCGCTACCGCTATGAGCTCGACGATGCCATCAAGGCCGGCGACGTGGAACCCGCGTTCGTGATTTTTCGGCGCTATCAGCAGCGCAGCCGCGAGCGCATGGCCTATGCGATCGAACTGCTGAATAAGAAGCCTGACTTCGACGTCGACGAATCGTTCAATTTCGACCGCGAGAAGGAACCCTGGCCGGCGAACACCGCCGAAATGAACGAGCTGTGGCGCAAGCGCGTGAAGAACGACGAGTTGTCGCTCGTGATCGCGGGCAAGCAATGGACCGAAGCCGCCGACGTCCTGCGCAAACGCTACGAGCATGTCGCGAAGCGCATGGATCAGAGCAAGCCCGAGGATGTGTTCGAAGCGTTCATGAACGCTTTCGTGCTGTCCTTGGATCCGCACTCGAATTATTTTTCGGCGCGCAACTCCGAGGAATACAACATCCAGATGAGCTTGAGCTACGAGGGCATCGGCGCCTCGCTGCAGCTGACGGACGATTACGTCACGGTGATCGACGTGATCGCGGGCGGTCCGGCCGCGACCAGCGGCAAGCTCGCCGCCAACGATCGCATTACCGCGGTCGGCGAAGGCAAGACCGGAGAGCTGACCGACGTGATCGGATGGCGCCTGGACGACGTCGTGCAGAAGATTCGCGGGCCCGGCGGCACGTTGGTGCGCCTGCAATTGCTGCCCGCGGGCGCGGCGCCCGGTTCGCCGCAGAAGGTGGTGGAATTCACGCGCAACCGCGTGTCGCTCGAGGCTCAGGCCGCGCACAAGGCGATGCGGGTCCTGCAGCGCAACGGCCACGATGTGAAAGTCGGCATCATCACCGTTCCGAGCTTCTACCAGGACTACGACGCCAGCCGCGCCGGGGCGAAGGATTATCGCAGCACGACCCGCGACGTGCAGCGCCTGATCACCGAACTCCGTAAAGACGGTTCCGACGTCCTGATCATGGATCTGCGCGCGAACGGCGGCGGGTATCTTCCGGAAGCCGAGTCCCTCACGGGTCTGTTCATCGACCGGGGACCGGTGGTGCAGCTGCGCGATACCACCGGACGCATCGAGGTCGACGACGATCCCGATCCGGCGGTTTTCTACAGCGGCCAGATGATCGTACTGGTGGATCGGTTCAGCGCCTCGGCCTCGGAAATCTTTGCCGGCGCCATCCAGGACTACGGCCGCGCCCTCATCGTCGGCCAACAGACCTACGGCAAGGGTACGGTGCAAAACGCGCACCCGCTCAACTACACGATTTTCGGACGCAAGCCGGAGTTGGGCCAGCTCAACGTGACCATCGGCAAGTACTATCGGATCACCGGCGAGAGCACTCAAGACCGCGGCGTGACCCCCGACATCACATTGCCCTCGCTGATCGACGCCAACGAAGTGGGCGAGAGCACGCGCGACCGCGCCCTGCCCTGGGACCACATCGAACCCGCCGCGTTCAGAGTGGAGGGCGATCTGAAGGCCACCGCGGCTTCGCTGGAAAAGCTGCACGCGGAGCGCACCGCGAACAGTGCCGACTTCCGCTATTTGCATGACGACATCGCGGCGCTCGAGGCGATGCGCCGCCAGAAGACGCTTTCGCTGAATATCAAGACGCGCGAGGCGGAGCGCAAGCGCCTGGAGAGCGAGCGGCTCGATCGGGAGAACGCCTGGCGGGCAGCGCATGATGTCAAACCGGTGAAGTCCGCCGAGGAAATCAAGGACGACGCGGCGGCCGGCATCCTGCTCGACGAGGCCTCTCAGATCGCCGCGGATCTCGCGGTGACGGCGGCGCGTCGAACCGCGCCCACGCAGGCGCGGCGTACTAATTAGGCGCTTCGCGCCACTAATTAGGCGCTTCGCGCCACCTTTCAACGGGGTCGTGAACGACCCCGTCCTTGGGTGCTCGCTACGCGAGCATTGGACCAGCCGGTAGCGACTCGACTCAGCGCAGCAAAAGGGTGTAGAGGTCCCAGTAATCCTCGGCGAGCACGTTCCACGCCGCCGCCGCGGGGGATTTCGCGGGCTTGCCCGGTTCGAGATCGGCCGGCGCCGCGGGCGCAAGCGAGTCCGCGGTGGGTACGGTGTCGGCGTTGTTGCGGTATTCGCAAGTGGCGCGCAGGCGGTCCAACTTCACCTTGAGCGCAACGGTGATCTGCTTCTGATTGGCCACGGCGGCCTGTGCTTGCTGCAGGCGCTGCATATAGCCCTCGCAGTCGTCGCGCGTGCCGAAGCTCATCTCGTGGACTCTGCGCGCGACGGCCTCCTTGGCGCGCGCCGCGAGTCCATAGGCGTCGACATGTTCGCACAGCAATTCGGCGAAACTGATGATGGCAAGGTTGATGTTGCGGCGTGCGGCGAGCGAGATGCCGGGAAATTCAGCCGCAGCTTCGTGGTCGATCGCGCTGCGGTCGGCGTGCAGATCGCCGACCGCGGCGTCGGCCAACACGACCTGATGACGCAGTAGTTCCAGTGATTTCTGGCGGCGGCGGCGCTTGAAATAGTGCCAGAAGGCGGTCAAGCGACCGATCTCGTTCTGCGCTGCGGCCAGATGCCCGCGCTGCAAGTCGGCCTCGGCCGCCGCCTGCTGCAAGCGCTGATCGACATCCGCAAGCCGCGCGCTCTTCGCCGCTTCGGTTTCCGCCTTGTGCCTCGCAAGCTCGCGCGTCTCTTGCTGGCGGGTCAGATCGGCGGCGAAAGTCGAGAGCTGCTGGTGGCAGGTCTTCCATAGCGTGCGCAGCTGATAGAACACCAAGGCGCCGAAGCCGGTCTTCGGATCGCCGAGCAGATCGCCGAGTGCGTCCAGCTGCTCCTGTACGCGTATGGTCGCGCCTTCCTGCTGCTTGAGGCGATCGCGCAGTAAATGAAATTCGTCCTTGAGGTCGGCGTAGGCTTTTTTGAGGCCCGCACGATTTTGGAAGAGCTGCATGAGCCGCTCTTCGTCGGGACTCACGGCGCCCCCGTCCGCACCTGCTTTTAGAAAACTTAAGCGATCGATCAAAATCCCGCCTCGAGCCTCAACGGTGAATAGCGGGACATCGGTCAACCACCAGGGCAACCCAAGCCGCTAGAAGTGATGCCCCCGCTCGGCACAATATTCCAGCCATTTATTTAACATCATGTTTCGAGTCCAGCGCTGATCCAGTTCACGCTTGAGTCTCGACTGCAGCTTGGCGAGCTGCGGATGGCGCTGGAAACCCCGGAAACTGCGCACCTCGGCCAATCGGGCGTCGTGATACACGCACACCTCCAAATCCGGGTCGTGAACCCGCGCCCCCTCGAATTCGAACTCATATGTGAGGCGAAACACACTGGTATAGCGGCTCAATTCCTGCGGGGTGAGATAGAGATCACAGTCCGAGGCCACGTGCGATGCGCGCCGCGCCGTCACCGCGCGAAGATCGCTCACAAGCCAGCCCAAGCGCACGAAATTGCTCTCATACAGCGTCATCAGGCTGACAAAGCTGCCCGGCAGCGCGCGCCAAGTTGTCTCACACCATTGATCGGCTAACATGCCCCGAACTATACCACGCACCTCCGGAATGTCAGGGGCGCAAACGCCGCTCGATGCCCGTGCGGTCGAGAATCCTGCTCGATATTTCTTCGATCGAGACTTCGGTGGCATCGAGCATCGGGATGCCGTGCCGCTCGAACAGCGACTCCGCCGCTCTGACTTCGAAAGCCACTTGCGGAGCGGATGCATAGCGGCTGTCGGGACGCCGCTCGTTTCGGATCTGTTGCAGCCGGTCCGGCTTGATCGTCAAGGCGAACAGTTTCCGCGAATACGCTTCGAGCGCAGGCGGCAGCTTCCGCGATTCGAGATCGTCCTCGGTCAGCGGAAAATTCGCGGCAAATATCCCGTATTGCATCGCTAGATACAGGCAGGTCGGCGTCTTTCCCGAGCGCGATACGCCGACCAGGATCACGTCCGCGCGCTCGTAATCACGCACCACCGAGCCGTCATCGTTGGCCAGGGCGAAATTCGTGGCGTCGATGCGCGTGGCGTACGCATGCGTGTCCGCCATGCGATGTGTCCTACTTGCAACATGGGTGGATTGCGTCTTGAGTTCGTTCTCGAGCGGTGCTAGGAAAGGATCGAAGAAGTCCAAAAAAAATCCGCTGCTGCCGCGAACCACGTTGCGAACATCCTCTTGCACGAGGGTGCTGAATATGATCGGCCGCATCCCTTCCTGGGCGCCCACCAAATCGATCTTGCGAACCGCCTCAATCGCCTTGTCAACCGTGGCGATAAATGGCACAGTCACCTGACGAAATTCGATGCCGTCGAACTGTGTCATGAGACTGTGACCCATCGTTTCTGCTGTAATGCCCGTTTGATCGGAAACAAAGAACACGGTTCGCTTGATCACGGTAGCCTCGGATGTTGGCGCATCGTCGCAAAGTGTTTCACTTAACCCACCGGCCCACAAGCAGCCCACCATGAAGCCCTACATCATCCCCTTCGAGCAGCTGAAGAACAAAGACGTTGAACTCGTCGGCGGCAAGAATGCTTCCATCGGCGAGATGATATCCGGATTGGCGACGCTCGGCGTTACCGTGCCCGGCGGGTTCGCGACGACCTCGCATGCGTATCGCGACTTCCTCGCGCAGGACGGGCTGGATGAGCGTATCCGCGGCGTTCTGGCCGCGCTCGACGTCGATGACGTGGAGCGGCTCGCGGTGGTGGGCGCGCAGATCCGCGGCTGGATGCTCTCCACGCCGTTCCCCAAGCGGCTACACGACGAAATTCTGGACGCCTGGCGCAAGATGGGCAAGGCAACCGGCGGTGCGGCGGAATTCGCCGTCGCGGTCCGTTCCTCGGCGACCGCCGAAGATCTGCCGGAGGCATCGTTTGCCGGGCAGCAGGAGACTTTCCTGAACGTGCGCGGCGAGGAGCATTTGATGACCTGCGTGCAGGAAGTATATGCCTCGCTGTTCAATGACCGCGCCATATCCTACCGTGTGCACAATAACTTCGATCATAGCGCCGTCGCCCTCTCCGTCGGCGTGCAGCATATGGTGCGGAGCGATCTCGGCAGTGCCGGGGTCATGTTCACTCTCGACACCGACTCCGGCTTTCGCGACGTGGTGTTCATCACGGCCGCGTACGGTTTGGGCGAGACGGTCGTGCAGGGCGCCGTCAATCCGGACGAATTCTACGTGTATAAGCCGGCGCTGCGCGCCGGACGCCGCGCGGTGCTGCGCAAGAATCTCGGCGGCAAGGCGCTCAAGATGGTCTACGGCGAGCCGGGGTCGAAGGATCGCGTGCGCACGGTCGATGTCGCGCCGGCCGATCGCAATCGCTTCTCGCTCGACGAAGCGGATATCGTGGCGCTGGCGAAGCAGGCGCTGATCATCGAAGAACACTATGGCACTCCCATGGACATCGAGTGGGGCAAGGACGGCGCCACGGGCAAGATCTACATCCTCCAGGCGCGCCCCGAAACCGTACAGAGCCGCGCCGGCCGCACCATTTTGCGATTCACGCTGAAAGCGCGCTCCAAGGTGCTGACCAGCGGGCGCAGCATCGGTCAGCGCATCGGCGCGGGAAGTGCGCGCATCATCAAGGACGTGAAGGAAATGTCGCGAGTCCGGGCCGGCGACGTGCTGGTGGCCGACATGACGGACCCGGACTGGGAACCCGTGATGAAGCGCGCATCCGCCATCGTCACCAATCGCGGCGGACGAACCTGCCACGCGGCCATCATCGCGCGCGAGCTCGGCATACCGGCGGTCGTCGGCTGCGGCACTGCGACCACTGCCGTCAAGGAAGGTCAGGCAGTCACGGTATCCTGCGCCGAAGGCGATACCGGTCATGTCTACGAGGGCATGCTGGAATACGATCAGCGGACCATAGAGATGGATGCCATGCCGGCGATCCCGGTGAAGATCACCATGAACGTCGGCAATCCCGACCGCGCATTCGACTTCGCGGGCATACCGCACAACGGGGTGGGCCTCGCGCGTCTCGAGTTCATCATCAATCGCATGATCGGCGTGCATCCGCGGGCGCTGCTGGAATTCGACCGGCAGAGCCCCGAGCTCAAGGACACCATCGGCAAGCAGATCTCGGGTTACGACGGTCCGGTGAACTTCTACGTCGACAAATTGGCCGAAGGCATCGCGCAAATCGCCGCCGCATTCGCGCCGGAGCCGGTGATCGTGCGCCTGTCGGATTTCAAGTCGAACGAATACGCGAACCTGATCGGCGGCAAGAACTACGAGCCGCACGAAGAAAACCCCATGCTCGGGTTCCGCGGTGCGTCGCGCTATATCGACAAGGTTTTCCGGCCCTGCTTCGAACTCGAATGCCGCGCCTTGAAACGCGTGCGCGACGAGATGGGGCTGACCAATGTGCAAGTGATGGTGCCCTTCGTACGCACGTTGGGCGAGGCGAAGGCCGTCACCCAGCTGCTCGCCGACAACGGCCTGAAACGCGGCGAGAACGGCCTGAAGCACATCGTGATGTGCGAATTGCCCACCAATGCGCTTCTCGCCGACCAATATCTGGAATTCTTCGACGGCATGTCGATCGGATCCAACGACATGACGCAGCTTGCGCTCGGCCTCGACCGCGACTCGAGCGTCGTAGCCAAGTCCTTCGACGAGCGGGATGACGCGGTCAAGGCGCTGATGGCCATGGCGATCAAGGCCTGCAAGGCGCAGAACAAGTACGTCGGAATCTGCGGCCAAGGCCCCTCCGACCACCCGGAGCTGGCGCGATGGCTGGTCGAACAGGGCATCGACAGCTTGTCCTTGAATCCGGACACGGTGGTCGAAACATGGATGTTCCTGGCCGGCGATACCCCGGCCGCAAACGCGGGCGTCGTCACCCCGGGCGCCGCCAAGCCGATAGTGACGGCACGCAAGTAACGGTCGAGGCCTGGGGGATGGGAAGCCTGAAGGCAACGAAAGACGCAGTTGCCTTCAGGCTTCCCATCCCCCAGACCTTTCACTCTGGACCGCCCGCCGACCGACTAACGGTAATCGCGCGGCGGGGTCAGGAGAGCCTCCAGGCAACTGTGTTCTTCGTTGCCTGGAGGCTCTCCTGACCCCACCGTGCGAACGCCTGCAGCCAGTCACCATCCCCTTGCCACTAGAACGGCCGCAGCAAGTGTTCACGATAGTATTGCAATTCGAGGATGGACTCGCGCACGTCATCCAACGCCAGGTGGCTGGATGTCTTGCGGAACCCCGCGGCCACCTGCGGCGCCCAGCGCAGCGCCAGTTCCTTGAGGGTGCTCACGTCGAGATTGCGGTAGTGAAAAAATTTCTCGAGCGCCGGCATGTGGCGCGCCAGAAAGCGCCGATCCTGACACACGCTGTTGCCGCACATCGGTGATCGTCCCGGTTCAAGCCACGGCTCGAGAAACCGCAGGGTCTCGCGTTCGGCAGCGGCCGCGTCGACGTCGCTTGCCAAAACTCGGGCGCAGAGCCCAGAGCGACCATGCTGGCTGCGATTCCAATCGTCCATTGCGCTGAGCACGGCCTCGCTTTGATGCACCGCGAACACCGGACCTTCGGCAAGCACGCTGAGGTGTTTGTCGGTTACGATCGTCGCGATTTCGATGATGAGATCCGAGTCCGGACTGAGTCCGGTCATTTCCAAATCGATCCAAATGAGATTTTCAGGGGATTTCATGAACTTTGCGCAACTAAAAGCGGCATGGTAGCAGAGCCTAGGGAGTCGGAAGGCGCCATCGGCGGCGAGGGGCTGGTGCTCGCCAGTTACGGCCGGGGCGTCTTGGTGCAAGCCGGCGGAACGACGCTGCACTGTGCGCTGTCGGGGCGCAAGCAGCGTGTGGTCTGCGGCGATCGCGTCATCTATGCGTATCCGCCGGCCGCGGACGGGCCGTCGGTTCAGTCGATCGAACCGCGCCGCAACCTCATCGAGCGCATCGATGCGCGCGGCCGTGCGGAACCCGTCGCCGCCAACGTCGACCGGCTCGCCATCGTCGTGGCGGCAGAACCCGCGCCGGATTGGTTTCTGGTCGACCGTTACTGGGCGGGGGCCGTGCTGAAGGACTTGGATGGTCTACTCATCGTCAACAAGCTGGATCTCGGAACGGAAGACATCCGGCCGGAAATCGAGGCGTACCGCAAGCTGCGCTTGAATTGCATCGAGGTCTCGTCTCAATCGGGAGCGGGTACGGCCGACCTCGAGCGCAGCCTCGCGGGCAGCGTGACGCTTCTCGTCGGCCAGTCGGGTGTCGGCAAATCCTCTCTGGTGAATGCCCTGAGCCCGGACGCCGCGGCGCAAACAGCCGAGTTGACCCGCGACATCGAGGGCCGGCATACCACGACCACGGCGCGCTGGTACCAGCTTGCGGCGAATTCGGCGATTATCGATGCCCCGGGCGTCCGCGATTTCGCGCCGCCCGCAAGCCTCGTGCGCGCGGCTGAGCGCGGCTTCATCGAGATCCACCGGCTCGGCGCCAATTGCCGCTTCAAGGATTGCCGGCACATGGAGGAGCCTGGTTGCGCCGTGCGCACTGCCGTCGTGGCGCAGGAAATTGCCCCCCGCCGCTACGAAAGCTATCGGCGTCTGTTTCGCCTGTACGAGAAGCTGGCGCCTCTCTAGGTCACCCCTCTCGGGAACCCGCGTGATCAGGAGACGTTGGTGCGTCCGGCCAGAGCGTGCGCCAGCGTGCCGCCGTCCACGTATTCCAGCTCGCCGCCGACGGGCACGCCATGAGCGATTCGCGATGCCTTCAACCCCAAACGCAGCGCAAGCTCGCCCAAGTAGTGCGCCGTCGCCTCCCCTTCCGCCGTCGGATTGGTGGCGAGAATCACTTCGCGAACTTCTCCGTCGCCCAGCAACCGCTCGAAATCATCCAATCCGAGTTCGGCCGGCCCCACTCCATCGAGCGGCGACAAGTGTCCCATGAGCACGAAGTAGCGGCCGCGAAATCCTCCCGATTGTTCGATGGCCACCACGTCGGCGGGGGACTCGACCACGCAGAGCTGCGCCACATCTCGCTGGTTGGAGGCGCAAATCGTGCAGTAGTCGCTCTCCGTCAGCATGCGGCAGCGTTTGCAATGTCCCACGCTGTCGAGCGCATCCGCCAGCGCTTGGGCAAGGAGCTTTCCCCCGTTACGATCGCGCTCCAAAAGATAAAACGCCATGCGCTGCGCGGATTTCGGACCGACGCCCGGGAGGCAGCGCAGAGAATCGATCAAACGCGCGAGTGTGGGGGTGTACTTCAAAACGGCAGCTTCATGCCCGGCGGAAGATTGAGCCCCGACATGAGGCCGGAGTACTTTTCCTGGCTGCGCGCCGCAATTTTCCGCACCGCGTCGTTGACGGCTGCCACCAACAAGTCTTCGAGCATGTCTTTGTCTTCCCCGAGCAGTTTCGGCTCGATCGTCACTTTCTTCGCTTCGTGATGCCCGTTCAGCGTGACCTTGACCATGCCGGCGCCGGACTCGCCCGTCACCTCGAGTTGCGCGAGCTCGGCCTGTGCCTTCTTCATCGTTTCCTGCATCTGCTGCGCCTGGCGCATCAGATTTCCCAGTCCGCCCTTCATCATGCCCACCTCCTCATCGTTAGTTCGCGGGTTTCACCGAAGCCAAGTCCACGTCGGCACCGAAGCGCTCGCGCAACCCCTTCACCGCGGGATCTGCCTCGAACGCAGCCGCGGCGCGAACGGCCTTGTCCTGCTCCTGCAGCAGGCGTTGCCGTGCAGGCGTAACGAGGGCCGATTGCGCGGTTTCGAACGTCAGGCGAATGTCTCGGCCGAGATACTTCGACAAACCCAGCACAAGTTTGTCTTCGATGGGCCGCGTACGGCGATCCGCCGTCGCTTGATCGAGTTTCAGCGCCAGCACGCCGTGCTCGAACGAGGCCGGGACACAATTCAAGGCAAATTGCCGCACCATGCCGCTCAAGTTTGCTGCCTCGACCACCGCGGGCCAATTGCTCGCATCGATGCTCGTCAACCTGATACCGGACGTATTCGGTGCGACGGCACCGGACGCCGTCGGATGGGGCGCGCCGCCCATGGACGCACCCGCGGCGGTGGACGCAGCGGCGGTGGACGTACCGGCACCAGGCACATCGGCGGGTGCGGCGGCGCGCGTCGGATGGCCCGCGGCAACCGTGCGTCCGGCCATATTGCCGTGGACTGCGGCAGCCTCGGGACGAAACGCCAGCATGCGCAGCAGCGTCATTTCGAATCCCATGCGAGGCTCCGGCGCCATCGCCAGATCGCGCCGTCCACCCAAGGCGATCTGATAGTAGAGCTGCACATCCTCCGGCGAGATCGCCTGCGCAAGGCGCGTCAGTGAATCCGCATCGAACTCCTCGTCCTGGAGCGCGGCCTCGGGCACGATTTGCACGATCGCAATCCGCTGCAAGAATGCCGTCAACTCGACCAACGCGCGGTCGTAGTCAGGCGCGTCGCGATCCAGCTCTTTAACTTCCGCCAAGAGAGCGGATCCGTCCGCGCGGGCCAATGCATCGATGAGTCGACCCACATGTCCGCGATCGATGGTGCCGAGCATCGCGCGCGTATTGGCCTCGCTCAGGCTGCCGCCGCCGAAAGCGATCAGCTGGTCCAACAAGCTCAAGGCATCGCGCATGCTGCCTTCGGCCGCTCGCGCTACCAACGCCACCGCCGCCGGATCGAACTCCAGATGCTCAGCTCCGGCGATGAACTTCAGGCGTTCGCCGATGAGCGAGGCAGGCAGCCGCTTGAGGCTGAACTGCAGACAGCGGGAAAGCACGGTGACGGGCAGCTTTTGCGGGTCGGTGGTCGCCAGCAGGAATTTGACATGGGGCGGCGGCTCTTCCAGCGTCTTGAGCAAGGCATTGAAGGAGTGATTGGAGAGCATGTGGACTTCGTCGATGAGGTACACCTTGAAGCGGCCTCGGCTCGGCGCGTACTGCACGTTATCGAGCAGCTCGCGGGTGTCGTCCACTTTCGTGCGCGAGGCTGCGTCTACCTCGATGAGATCGACGAAGCGGCCTTCGTCGATCTCCCGGCATGCGGCGCAGATGCCGCAGGGATTCGAACTCACGCCGGCGGTCTCACAATTCAGCGACTTGGCTAAAATGCGTGCAATCGTCGTTTTCCCGACCCCACGGGTGCCCGTGAACAGAAATGCGTGGTGTACCTTGCCGCTGTCGAGCGCATTGCCGAGGGCGCGCAGCACATGCTCCTGCCCCACCATTTCGGCAAACCGCTTGGGACGCCATTTACGCGCTAATACGATGTAGCTCATAGGGTTTAAGTTTAGCTTCGGACGCCCAAGGTCGCGTGGCTTTTAGGAGGCGGCCCGCGCCAGCAGGACTTCGGCGCCCGACTTAAAGCCGCTACCGCTGCTCCCTTCCGGGCCTGACGGGGTTCGTGGCCAGTCGTCGCGAAGATGCAAACGCGAGCCGCCATAGACTCACTTTACAGCGTTTTCAAGGCAATTGGCGGAGAGGGTGGGATTACTCGTCGCTGCCTCCATTGGCTGATCCATGCCGCCAAAAATTTACTTGTCAACTGGCGGAGAGGGTGGGATTCGAACCCACGAACACGGTTAGGTGTTACACACTTTCCAGGCGTGCGCCTTCGACCGCTCGGCCACCTCTCCATAAACCTCAATCTGCTCCAACCGCCGGGAGGGATTGCTCGCGGCGGACGCCGCTCGTCCTCCGCTTCGCTCCGGACCGTTGCAGCTTCGCCGCAACGTCCAAAATCGCTCCCGCGATTTTGTCGAACCCACGAACACGGTTAGGTGTTACACACTTTCCAGGCGTGCGCCTTCGACCGCTCGGCCACCTCTCCACGCGGCCGCAAGGGTACCGGAGGCGACCCACGCGATCAAATGGAGCGCGCACGCCGCGGAAACCGGCCCGGACGGGCGGCCCTCGGGTGTCGGTTCCAGGACGCCCGGGGAAGCGCGCCGGCGACGCCTAGCCGCTGGCGGCCTTATTGGGCGGCGCCGGCTTGTAGCGCGGCGGAACGTCGAGGCACGAGTCCTTGGGCCCCGGAGGCGGCGGCGCAAGCTCCACGGTGGGAATGACCAGGGCGCCCTGAGTATTCGGAGTATCCAACCCTGGAGGTACTTTCAGCGGTGGTACCTGGCCGGCTCGTTGATATTCCTGCCGAGTATGACAATCCGCGCCACGAAACAAGTGACAGCCGCTCATCAGCGCTGCCGCAGCAACAACCATCAAAACTCGATCCAGACTCATGCTGCTTGGTCCTCAAGGTTAATTCCGGCGGCCTGCATGGCCCGCAGCACGGTATCTTGGTGCGTCGCCGACAGTTCGACCAATGGTAATCGGATTGCGTTCCCGATGAGGCCCATTCTCGCCACCGCCCACTTGACCGGTATCGGGCTCGCTTCGACGAACAAATCTTTATGTAAAGGCTGCAAGCTGGCGTCGATCGCGCGCGCCTTGACGAAATCGCCCGCAAGAGCGGCTTGACAAGCCTCGTGCATGCGGCGTGGGGCAACGTTGGCCGACACCGAAATGACACCGCGCGCGCCCACGCTCATCAAATCGATGGCGGTGGCATCGTCGCCCGAGAGCAGAGTGAACTCCGGTGGACACGCATTCAGCGTTTCGCGCGCACGGCTCAACGAACCGGTCGCTTCCTTGATCGCCACGATGCGCGGATGCCGCGCCAACCGAGCGACGGTGCCCGGCAACAGATCGGCGACGGTGCGGCTCGGAACATTGTACAGGATTACCGGCACCTCGGAGGCGTCCGCGGCAGCCATGAAATGCCTGTAAAGACCTTCCTGCGGAGGTTTGTTGTAGTATGGAGTCACCAGCATCACCGCATCGACGCCAAGGCCCGACAAGGTACGAGTGAGCGACACCGTGCCGGCCGTCGAGTAGCTGCCCGCTCCGACGATCACCTTGAGCTTGCCCCGGCAGCGCGCGACCGCCCGGCGGGTGAGTTCCTCGATTTCATCCATGAGGAGCACCGGGGATTCGCCGGTGGTGCCGGCAACGACGATCCCGTCGGTGCCCTCGCGCAGGTGAAAATCCAGCAGCCGATCCCATGCGGGCCAGTCCAGGCCGCCATCCGCAGTCATCGGCGTGACAATCGCTACCGTGCTTCCGGAAAACATCGAGGGGGCTCCGCAGGAAATATCGCTACCTTAAGTGGCGGACATGCACCCTGGCAAGCGCCCATCCGGTAGAATTTGGACCGATGAAACAACATATCGTGATTTCCGCGGTCGGCGGGGACCGCGTCGGCATGGTCCATGAACTGTCCAAAGCGATTGCCGACTGCGGGGGAAGCATCAGCGAAAGCCGCATGACCTCGCTCGGCAACGAGTTCGCCATGCTGCTGCTGGTCAACGGCAATTGGCACACTCTCGCCAAGCTCGAGGGTGAGTTCAAGAAGCTCGCCGACGCCACCGGCATGAACATTCAATTGCGGCGCACCGAAGAACGGGCCGCTCGCAATGACATGCTGCCCTACTCCATCGACGTCGTGTGCCTCGACCAGACCGGCATCGTCGCGGGCCTTTCCGGATTTTTTGCGCAGCGCGGGGTGGATATCGCCGAACTGTCCACTCGCTCGTACGCGGCCGCACACACCGGCGCGCCGATGTTTTCGGTGCAGATGATCGTGAACGTGCCGAGCCGGCTGCACATCGGGGTGTTGCGCGAAGAGTTCATGGATTTCTGCGACCATCTGAACTTGGACGCCATTTTCGAACCCGTAAAGAGTTGACCCTCCATGAGCAATATCGACGTTGGCAAGAAGGCGCCGCAGTTTACCCTCGAAGGCACGGGCGGCAGCCGGTCTCTGAGCGACGCGGCCGGCAACCCCGTCGTCATCTATTTCTACCCGCGCGACAATACGCCGGGGTGCACCCAGGAGGGCGAAGATTTTGCCGCAGCCTATCCGCAATTCAAGAAGGCCAAGACCACGGTCTTCGGCATCTCCGCCGACAGCATGGGGAGCCACGAGAAATTCAAGGCGAAATTGGGGTTTCCGTTCGAACTGCTGAGCGATCCCGATAAAAAGGTCTGCAAGCTCTACGACGTGATCCAGGAGAAGAGCATGTACGGCAAGAAATTCATGGGAATCGAACGCAGCACTTTCCTGATCGACGGCAAGGGCGTGCTGCGGCATATGTGGCGCAAGGTCAAGGTGAACGGTCACGCCGCGGCGGTATTGGCGGCGGTGAAGGCACTGTGACCGGGAACTTGCGGCCTCTGGCGGCCGCGATCGTCAAGAGCCGTTCGGCCAAGCAAGAACGCCGCATCTTCGTGCTGGACACGAATGTGCTGATGCACGATCCCACCGCCATCTTCCGCTTCGAAGAACACGACATCTATATCCCCATGACCGTGCTCGAGGAACTCGACGCCGGTAAAAAGGGATTGTCCGAGTCGGCGCGCAATGTGCGCCAGGTCAGCCGCTTTCTCGACGAACTGATGAAGGGCGCCAGCAAGAAACAGATCGATCGCGGCCTCGCGCTGCCGACCGCAGTACCCATCAATCACGGTAAACGGCCGCCGGGCGGCCGCCTGTTCTTTCAAACCCAATTGCTGGAATCCGTGCTCCCGGACAGCCTGCCGGGCCACGGCGCAGACAACGCGATCTTGGCCAACACGCTGGCGCTGCAACAGAAATTCCGCGCAGCCAGGGTCACCCTGGTGTCGAAAGACATCAACTTGCGCATCAAGGCGGCGATCCTCGGCGTGCAGGCCGAGGACTACTCGAGCGACAAGACCATCGAAGATGCGGACCTGCTCGCGAGCGGAGTGCAGCAGCTGCCGCCGAACTTCTGGGAAAAGCACGGCAAGGGCATGGAGTCCTGGCAGCAGCAGAGCCGGACCTACTACCGGGTGCGCGGACCCCTGGTGCGCGAATGGCACGCGAACCAGTTCGTCTACGATCCCGGCGAGAACGGCGTCGAGGCCGTCGTGCGCAAACTCGAGGACGAATCGGCGATTATGGAACTCACGCTCGACTACCGCGCGGAACGCAACAATGTCTGGGGAGTCACCGCGCGCAACCGCGAGCAGAATCTCGCATTGAATTTATTGATGGACCCGGAAATCGACTTCGTGACCGTGCTGGGTCCCGCCGGCACGGGTAAGACGCTGCTGACTCTGGCGGCCGGGCTTGCGCAAACCCTGGATCACAACCGCTTCAGTGAAATCATCATGACGCGGGTCACGATACCCTTGGGCGAGGACATCGGTTTCCTGCCGGGCACGGAAGAGGAGAAAATGGAGCCCTGGATGGGCGCCCTGATGGACAACCTGGAGGTCCTGACGCAGGGGCAGCCGGGCGGCACCTGGGGGCGCGGCGCGACGAACGATTTGCTCCGCCACCGCATCAAGATCCGCTCCTTGAATTTCATGCGCGGCCGCACGTTCTTGAACCGCTTCATCATAATCGATGAGGCTCAGAATTTGACGCCCAAGCAGATGAAGGCGCTGGTGACCCGCGCAGGGCCCGGCACCAAGTTGATCTGTTTGGGAAATATTGCGCAAATCGACACGCCCTACCTCACGGAGACCACCTCGGGCCTCACCTATGTGGTCAACCGGTTCCACGGCTGGGCATTTTCGGGCCATATTACTTTGGTCCGCGGCGAGCGGTCGCGTCTGGCAGACTACGCCTCCGAAGTTCTTTGATTCGGCGAGGGAAATGAGCGAACTTTGGGTCCTGAACAGCACTCCAAGGAGCTTTACGGAGGCTAAATGTCACTGGTGAGGTCCCTGTTCGCGTTTGCGGCCGCAGCCGCGGTCAGCGCAAGTGTCAGCGTCGGTTGGGCTACGGGCTTGGGGACGGGCTCGAGCGCCGTCGACCAGGACCTGCCCGACCTGGGGAGCCCGGCGACCGCGGCAGTATCGCTCGAAGAGGAATATCGGGCCGGATTGGGCTGGTTCGCCGGCATCCGCCAGTCCGGGCAAATCATCGAAGATCCCGAAATCAGCGATTACATTCAGCAAATCGGCCACAGCCTGTCGAGTCACGCCGAGGAAGGCCAGCACCAGTTCTACTATTTCGTCATGAAGGATCCGGTCATCAATGCCTTCGCGATGCCGGGCGGGTTCATTGCCATCAACAGCGGTTTGATCCTGGCGACGAACAACGAAAATGAACTGGCCGGAGTGATGGCCCATGAAACCGCCCACGTCACTCAGCGGCATCTCGTGCGTGGACTCATCGACCAAAGCCATGCCGGCCTGATGTCGACAGCCGCGATGCTGGCCGCGATTCTATTGGGCGCGACGGCGGGCCGCGGCTCGCCCGATGCCATGGAGGGGGCCATCCTCGCGACTCAAGGCGCGGCCATCCAGCACCAGATCAACTACACGCGCGCCAACGAGTTCGAGGCCGACCGTATCGGCATCGGCACGATGGCGAGCGCCGGTTATGATCCGCTGGGGATGGCGAGTTTTTTCCAAACCTTGGACCGAAATTCACCCGACCCGAGCAGAATCAAGGCCGTCGAATTCCTGATCGATCACCCGTTGTCGGCGGAGCGCGTCGCCGAGGCGCGCAACCGTGCCGAGCAGATCGGCCGCATTCGCCACACGGATTCCTTGAGCTATACGCTGATGCGCGAGCGGTTGAGGTCGCTGACCGGCAATCCGCAGGCGGCGCGCGATTATTACGTGAGCTTGATCAAAAACGGCGCCGGAAAGAATATCGAGGACCGTTACGGCAAAGCGGTGGCGGAAATCGCGACGCGCAATCCCGCCGTGGCCATCCCCGAATTACAGGCGCTGGTAAACGAATATCCGAAGGTGAACCAATTCTATGGCGCGCTCGGTCAGGCGTACCTCGCGAACGGACAGCTGAAGGAGTCTCAGGCGGTGCTGGATAAGGCGGAGAATCTGTTTCCGCGCAACGCGCCGATCACCATTCGCCTCGCTGAAACGCTGATGCATGCCGGCGACAACAAGCGGGCGCATCTCATTCTGGACGACTTGTTCAATGTGGTCGAACCGACGCCCGATCAAACCCGGCTGATCGCCAAGGCCGCGAATGCCGCCGGCGATGTCGCCGACTCGTACTACTACATGTCGTACTTCTATCTGATGAGCGGCGATCTCAAGATGGCGGCGAACCAGCTGGAGCTCGGCCTCGGGATGCCGGGATTGGACCCGATACAGCGCGCACGTTTCAGCGCGCGTCTCGAAGAGGTGCGCGCCGCAATGCCCAAGGATCGCAAGAACACGGTCGCCGACGACAACAACAACGGCGGCAACGGTCGACGTTAAGGGACCGCTCCAGACTCACACACATCTCCCGCTTTGTCGCGGGGGCAGACCCCTGTATCGTTCGGGTATCCATCTGGTTCATTAGGGAGAAGTTCTCAATGCTGAAAGCAAGGTACGCCCGCGCGGCGCTCGGCATCGCGTGTTTTTTGAGCGTAAGCGCCTGCGTCACGTTACCGCCCAATCACCCGCGCCCGCCTCAGGATCCGTGGGAATCATGGAACCGCGGCGTCTACAAGGTCAATGTGAAGCTCGATAACGCCGTCGCCAAACCCGTGGCGCGGACCTACGTGCGCATCGTGCCCAAACCCATTCGTACCGGCGTGAGCAATTTCTTCGACAATCTTGACACGCCGACGGTCATGATCAACGACGCTCTGCAGGGCAAATTCCTGGCGGCAGGGAACGATCTCGGACGCTTCCTCTTCAACTCAACCATCGGCTTGGGCGGGATACTCGATCCAGCCACGTCGGCGGGAATGGATAAGAACAACGAGGATTTCGGACAGACCTTGGGCCACTGGGGCGTGCACCCCGGGCCCTTCGTGGAACTGCCCATATTCGGTCCGTCGGACCTCCGCGATGCGCCGGGCAAGGTGGTGGATTCGTACACGAACCCGCGCCAATACGTCAAAAACAACTGGGTGAAATACGGTCTCTGGCTCCCCTCCCTGGTTGATACGCGCGCCCGTCTACTCCCGTTGGACGAGACATTGAAGAATGTCTACGACCCTTATGCCTTCATACGCGACGCCTATCTGCAACGCCGCGCCTACCTCGTGTCCGACGGAAAAGTCACGGAGGAGCCACTGGTCGATCCGGAGGCCGGTCAGGACCCGGGCAACACGCCCGCGAACCCGGAGAAGGTCGCGCCTCCACCGGCTAAAGCGCCGGCGGACGATGCGCAGCCCAAGACCCCTTAGCGCCGGTAGCAGCGATTAGCGCCGGCGGCAGGGGCCGCCGTTTACGCCACTAGCAGCGGTTACCGCCGGCAGGCCCGCCGTTAGCGCCAGTAGCGGCCGTAAAAGCCGTGTCCGTAGCGCGCGAAGCCGGGGCGATAGTAGTAGGGGTAGTAGTAGGGACGGCCGTAGTAGTACGGCCCATACGCCACGGGGGGCGCGTAGGCGACTACCGGCGGCGCAACCACCGCCACCCCCGGTAATCCGATGCCCACACCGATGTAGACGCGCGCCTCGGCCGGCTTTGCATACCCCATCCCGGCGATCCCGAGAGCGGCCACAAGGGCCAGCGCGGCGAATTTGTGCATAGCGGCATTCCTCGATATATGTTGAACCCACTATTACAACGCCGGGCTGGGCGAGGGGTTGACGAAGGGCCGGCGCCTTGACCGCTACGCGGGAAGCAGCAATTCCTCGACTTCACTCAAACGTGCAAGCTGCTGTAATTGTGACGGAATATTCTCGAACCGCAGGGAACGGCTCGCAGCCTTGGCCACCCTCAACCATTCGATCAGCAGCGCAAGTCCCGCGCTGTCGCTCGCGGTCACGCCGGCCAGATCGATGACGGCGGCGCGGCCGGCGTTGATCGCCGCTTCCCCGGCGGCGAGCAGCGCACTCACCGTCGTGAAATGCAGCGACCCGATGACGCGTGCGCGGTCGCCGTCCGACATTTCGAACGAGGCATCCTGCCGGCTGTTGCCGCTATACCTGCGTCTGCCGATCAATGACTGGTCCCGGGGGCGCTGGTGCGTCCGACTTTATTGTCGGCCTCGAGCCGATTGATGACTTCATCCAGTCCCTTTTGCTCAATCTCCGAGCCGAAGTCGGTGCGGAAACTCTTGACGTACGAGATGCCTTCGATGACCACGTCCCAGGCCTTCCATACCCCGTCGACTTTCCGCAAGCTGAAATTCACGGGGACCTTGTCCCCGTTGGAACGCTTCACTTCGGTTCGAACACTGGCCGTCGTGTCGTTGGGATCGCCCTTGTACGGCAGTATCACGAAGCGATCGGCGGTGAAGTCGACCAGCGCCGAACCGTAATTGCGCAGCAGGGAATGATAGAACGCATCGACGAAGCGCTTGCGCTGTTCGGGAGTCGCGGTGCGCCAGGTCTGACCCAACACCAGCCGCGCCGCATATTCGGTGTCGAAATTCGGCAGCAATACATTGGCCACCAGCGCATCGAGCTTCGCCGGATCCTTCGAATACATCGCGCGATTGGCGTCCAGTTCCACGAGCATGCGCTTGGCCGAATTCTCCACCAGTTCCTGCGGACCCAGGGTGCTAGGCGCTGCGGCGGGGGTCGCCTGCGGATCGGCTGCGTTGGCTCCGCCCGCCAACCCTAGGGCGAACATGGCGAGGATGGTAAGTCGTATCATTTCGATTTCTCCGTGGACTTGGGCTCTGCGGCCGCGGGTGCGTCCGTCTTGGATTTGCCGGAATCCGATTGCCCGCCGCCTTTCATGAAGTTCGCCGCGAACTGGCCGATCAGGTTTTCGAGCACGAAGGCCGACTGCGTAAAGCCGATTTGATCCCTGTCCTTCAGATACGTTTCCGCACCGCCCGGGGTCAGACCGATGAACTTGCCCCCCAACAGGCCCTGCGTATAGACGCTCGCGTCACTGTCGGTGGGGATCTGGTTGAATCGTGCATCGATGCGCAGAGTGACGGCGGCCTTGTATTCCTTCCAATCAAAGGCGATCTTCGTGACTCGACCCATTTCGACTCCGGACATCGATACGGGAGCGCCCACTTTGAGATCGCCGATATTGTCGAACTTGGCCGTCAAATCGTAGTGCGGCGGACTCGCAAATGAAATACCGCGGCTGGTGGTCTGGGTGGTCAGAAAGAACAACGCTGCAAAACCCAGCAGCACAAACGACCCGGTACCGAGATCCAAAGTACGTGATTTGCGCATGGCGATACCTCTTTACAGAAACGCGGCAGTGATCAAATAATCCAAGAACAAGGTGAACACGGCGGAGGTGACCACGGTGCGCGTGGTCGCGCGGCCGACACCCTCCGCCGTCGGCGTCGCATAATAACCCTCGTACACCGCAATCAAACTGCACGCGACGCCGAAAACGCAGCTCTTGACGATGCCCTCGTTGATGTCCCTCAAGCCGACGGCAGCACGCATCTGCGACCAGAAGCTGCCTGCATCGACGCCCATGATCTGCACTCCCACGAGCTGCGCCCCATAGACGCCGACGACGCTGAATATCGCGGCGAGCAGCGGCATGGCGATGACGCCGCCCAGAAATCGCGGCACGACGACCCGCTGGATCGGGTCCACCGCCATCATCTCCATGGCCGATAGTTGATCCGTTGCGCGCATCAACCCCAATTCCGAGGCCAGCGCCGTCCCCGCCCGGCCGGCGAACAGCAGCGCCGTGACCACCGGACCCAGCTCTTTCACGAGGCCGATGGTCGCCGCCGTGCCCAAGGCATCTTCGGATCCGAATCGCTGCAGCAGCTGGAATCCCTGCAGGCCCAGCACCATCCCGACGAACAAGCCGGACAGCATGATGATGACCAGGGACAGGGCGCCGGCGTTGTAAATCTGCTTCGAAATCAAATCGAGGCGCAGCATCGCACGCGGAGAGGCGGCCACCAGGCGCAGCAAGAAACGCACCACCGAACCCAGTCCCGCGAGAGACTCGGTCATGCTCTCCCAGAGTTCCCGTATCAGCTTCACGCATCCTCGCGGGCGAGAAGTTCGCTGAAGTAGTCGGGAGCGGGGAAATGAAACGGCACCGGACCGTCGGCCAAACCACCGATGAATTGGCGAACGACGTCCGATGGGAAGGACTGCAGCTCCTGCGGCGTGCCCCGCGCGACCACCTTGCCCCCGGAGAGCAGAAAAACCACATCGGCTACGGTGGAGATCTCCTGCACATCGTGCGAAACCACGATGCTGGTGATCCCGAGCGCGTCGTTCAAACGCCGGATCAGCCGCAAGATGACTCCCAGGGAAATCGGGTCGAGCCCGACGAACGGCTCGTCGTAGATCAAGATCTCGGGGTCCATGACGATGGCTCGCGCCAGCGCGACTCGCCGGCTCATTCCGCCCGAGAGTTCCGCAGGCATGAGTTCGGCCGCACCGCGCAGGCCCACAGCCTGCAGCTTCGTGAGCACCAACTGACGGATGAGCTGCTCCGGCAGGTCGGTGTGTTCGCGCAACGGAAAGGCAACGTTCTCGAACACGCTCAAGTCGGTCAGCAGAGCTCCGTTCTGAAACAGCATGCCCATTCGGCGCCGCAGCACGTACAAGTCCGCGCGCCGCATGCCGCGCAATTCCTGTCCCGCCACCATGACCGAGCCCGAATCGGCGCGCACTTGGCCCGTGATGAGACGCAGCAGAGTCGTCTTGCCGGTGCCGCTCGGTCCCATGACCGCCGTGATCCGGCCGCGCGGAATGTCCATGTCGAGTCCGGCAAACACCGGGCGATTGCCGTTGACCGCGTAACTCAAGTTACGAATCTCGACGATGGAGGAGGATTGGTTCAATGTGGTTGCTGTAAGGGTCCGCGTCCCAAGGACGCGGAGCACCTTAACTGAGAGCGGAGCTTTTAGGCAGCGGAACTTTCCATGGAGCCCCTGTAGGTCCCTACGGCCGCCAATCCGTTCAACTTCGCACGAACGAATAGAGCTTGCTGGCCGCTCGAATACCCGGTCGATTTTCCGCCCCAGGCGTTGAGCGCGTTCTCCTGCAACGCCCGCCCGTAGCTGAATGTCAGCGTCCACGGCAAGGGACCCGCCGCGTTCATCAAGCTCAAATGCAATGTCGCTTCGGTCGGGCTCTGGCCTCCGGACAAGAACGCGATGCCGGGAACCGCGGACGGTACCTGACGTTTCAACGTGCGAACGGTGGCTTCTGCGACCTGTTCGGGGCTCACCTTTTGAGTACTCTTCTTGCCGGGAACCACCATGTTCGGCTTGAGCACCATGCCCTCCAGAAACACCCGGGCGGCAAACAAGTGTTCGAATACTCTGTCGAGCACGAGGTTGGTCACCTCCTCGCAGCGATCCAACGGGTGGCCTCCGTCCATCAGGACTTCGGGCTCGACGATCGGCACGATCCCCGCCTCCTGGCACAGGGTCGCATAGCGCGCCAGCGCTTCCGCATTGGCGTCGATGGCATAGAGGGTCGGGATTCCGGACCCGATATCGATCACCGCGCGCCACTTCGCGAATTTCGCACCCAGCTTGTAGTACTCGGCGAACCGCTCGCGCAATCCATCGAGTCCTTCGGTAATGGTCTCGCCGGGAAAACCGGCCAGCGGCTTCGCTCCCAGATCGACCTTGATGCCGGGGAGCATTCCATGCTGTGCGAGATAGACCGGAAACGGTACCCCGTCCTTGGTCTTTTGGCGGATGGTCTCGTCATACATGATGACGCCGCTGATGTATTCCGAGGCACCGGGAGCGGTAAACAGCATTTCCCGGTACGCGCGCCGATTCTCTTCGGTGGATTCGAGCTTGATGGTGTCGAAGCGCCTCTTGATGGTGCTCGTGCTTTCGTCAGCAGCCAAAATTCCTCTACTTTTCGCGACCAACGCGTGCGCGGTAGCGCTTAGCTCTGCGGTATTCATGTTTGGCCTATCTCGCTGATCGATGGATTCGGGAAGGATAACAAAATATGTCTGAATCCGTCCCGGGTAGACCTCCAATTCAAATAGGACTAAACTTGTCCTACATGACGTTGTCCTACGTGACACGGCACCGGAGGCTAAGGACTCATATGTTGCGAATGGGAAAATTGACCGACTACGCGACCGTAGTGCTGGCTAGTCTAGCGCAAGAACCCGCGCGGCATCGCGCCGCAGCGGAATTGGCGGAGCGCACCCGCCTGAGCCGTCCCACCGTGAGCAAGGTACTCAAGGGTCTGCAGCGCGCCGGCATGGTGATCTCCTCGCGCGGGGCCCAGGGCGGATACCGGCTGGCGCGAAGCCCGGTGCAGATTACCGCCGCACAGATTCTGGACGTCTTCGAGGGGCCGATCGCAATCACCGAATGCAGCGGCGCGGCGAGCCAGTGCGGCATCGAGCGCCAATGCCGGGTCGGTTCGGCATGGCAGCGCGTGAACGCCGCCATCCGCCGCGCGCTGGAAGAGGTCACGCTGTGCCAATTGGCGGGTTTGGACGCTGCGGCCCTGCGCGTCGCCGACCTGGCGTCGGAAATTCGCGTGGAGCCTCTGGTGAATGCCGGCCTGGGTGAATATCGGAAAAGCGACCCCACTTAGTCGATTGAAGCGTAATGGCAACTGGAAATTCTAGTGTCTAGCAAACCTCAAGATGTTGAAGCCCTCCTCGCGCAGAAGTACCGGCACGGCTTCGTCACCGATATCGAGTCCGACAGCCTGCCGCCGGGACTCGATGAAGATGTCGTGGCCGCCATTTCGAAAAAGAAGCATGAGCCGCAGTTCCTTCTGGACTGGCGGCTGAAGGCGTTTCGGCATTGGCTGACCATGCAGGAGCCGACCTGGGCGCATGTGCATTACAAGCCCATCGACTACCAGGACATTTCGTACTACTCGGCGCCGCGCGCACCGGCGAATGCACCCAAGAGCCTCGATGAAGTGGATCCGAAACTGCTCGCGACCTACGCCAAGCTGGGCATTCCCCTGCATGAGCGCGCGCGGCTGGCGGGTGTCGCCGTCGACGCCGTATTCGACAGCGTTTCCGTCGCGACCACCTTCAAGGAGAAATTGGGCAAGGCCGGGGTCATCTTTTGCTCATTCTCGGATGCGGTTCGCGATCACCCGGGGCTCATCGAACGCTATCTCGGCAGCGTCGTGCCGCCGGGCGATAATTTCTTCGCGGCGTTGAATTCAGCGGTGTTCTCCGACGGCTCGTTCGTGTATGTGCCGCCGGGCGTCCGCTGCCCGATGGAACTGTCGACTTACTTCCGCATCAATGCCGCCAAGACGGGACAATTCGAGCGCACCTTGATCATTGCCGCGGAGGCCGCGTCGGTGAGCTATCTGGAGGGCTGCACGGCGCCCATGCGCGATGAGAACCAGCTGCATGCCGCGGTGGTGGAGCTGGTGGCTCTGGACAACGCGCAGATCAAGTACTCGACCGTTCAGAACTGGTATCCCGGCGATGAAAATGGCCTGGGCGGCATTTACAACTTCGTCACCAAGCGCGGCGAATGCCGCGGGCACAATTCCAAGATCTCCTGGACTCAGGTCGAGACCGGATCCGCCATCACCTGGAAATATCCGAGCTGCATCTTGAAGGGCGACAATTCGATCGGCGAGTTTTATTCCGTCGCGGTCGCCAACAATTATCAGCAGGCGGACACCGGCACCAAAATGGTCCACATAGGCCGCAATACCAAGAGCACCATCGTGTCCAAGGGCATCTCGGCCGGCCATGCCGAGAATACCTATCGCGGCCTGGTGAAAATCCTGCCGAGCGCCGCGGGCGCGCGCAACTTCACCCAATGCGATTCGCTGCTGATGGGACCGAAATGCGCGGCGCACACGTTTCCCTACATGGAAGTCAAGAATCCGACCGCGACGGTCGAGCACGAGGCCAGCACCTCCAAAATCGGCGAGGACCAACTGTTCTATTGCCTGCAGCGCGGCATCTCGGCGGAAGACGCCGTCAACATGATCGTCAGCGGATTCTGCAAGGTGGTGTTCAAGGAGCTGCCCATGGAGTTCGCGGTCGAGGCACAGAACCTGTTGAGCGTGAGTCTGGAAGGCGCCGTCGGCTGACGGCCGGAGGAAAGGCCAAAAGGAAAGGCCAAAAGGAAAGGCAATAGAGGATAGATCTTGCTTAAAATTACCGACTTGAAAGCCCGCGTAGCGGGCAAAGACATACTGAAGGGAGTCAATCTGGAGGTCCGCGCCGGGGAGGTCCATGCCATCATGGGTCCGAACGGTTCGGGCAAGAGCACGCTCGCGCAAGTGTTGGCGG
>WNFT01001494.1_pt1 | contig 36491 bp, 28 predicted proteins | sample 5400191 | NCBI WGS metagenome assembly WNFT01 (sample SAMN13153359, study PRJNA577476) | soil metagenome | isolation source: 80 cm saprolite under Madrone tree | place: USA:California | collected 2016-06-14 | reverse complement strand
CAGTGAGGCGGAATGACAGCCGGCGATCGTTTAGGTCCTTACGAGATCCTCTCCCTGATTGGCGCCGGGGGTATGGGCGAGGTCTATAAGGCACGCGACACGCGCCTGGACCGAGTGGTGGCCATCAAGATCTCCCGCGAGAAATTCTCCGAAAGGTTCGAGGGCGAAGCGCGCGCCGTCGCGGCTTTGAATCACCCCAACATCTGTCAGCTTTATGATGTCGGCCCTGATTATCTGGTCATGGAGTACATCGATGGCGCACCGCTCAGGGGACCAGTCGCGGCCGACAAGGCGGTGCCCATGGCGTTGCAGATCGCGGCGGCACTTGAAGCAGCCCATGCACACGGCATTGTCCATCGAGACCTCAAACCCGCGAACATTCTGATAGGCTCGTCCGGTGCCAAGCTGCTCGACTTCGGATTGGCCAAGCGCGAAGCGCCCGTCGGTGAGTCGGATCCCACGGCCAACCACACCCAACCTGGAGCAGTGCTCGGCACGGCAGCTTACATGTCGCCGGAACAGGCGTCGGGCAAAACGGTGGACGCGCGCTCCGACATCTTCTCTTTCGGAGCCGTACTGTACGAAATGCTGTGCGGGCAGCGCGCATTCGATGGGAATAGCAACATTGCGATGATGGCGGCCGTATTACGCGACGAACCGCACCCGCTTCATTCGCCCGCCGAACTCGTGCAGATCGTTAGACGCTGCCTCTGTAAATCTCCCGCCGATCGTTTCCAGACTATGACCGAAGTAAAGGCGTCACTTGCCGCAGTCAAATTGGGCGAGCCTGCTCCAGCCATTGCTGTTTTGCCTTTTGCCAACATGAGTGATGACAAAGAACAGGAGTATTTCAGCGATGGCCTGGCGGAGGAGATCATCAACGCACTGGCCCAAATTCCGGGGCTTAAGGTCACCGCGCGTACGTCCGCGTTTGCATTTCGGGGAAAGGAACAGGACATCACGAAAATCGCGGAGGCACTGCACGTGAGCTCCGTCCTGGAGGGCAGTGTCCGCAAGTCCGGCAACCGACTTCGCGTGACGGCGCAACTGATAAACGCAGCCGACGGCTATCACCTGTGGTCACAGCGCTATGATCGGGAGCTGGCGGAGGTGTTTGCGATGCAGGATGAGATCGCCGCTGCTATTGCCTCCGCACTACAGCTGAAGCTGGTTGGAAAACCAGCCGATCGACGGGCACATCAGCCGAATCTTCAAGCGTACGAGGCGTTCTTGCGGGGACGTCACCTGGTCTTCGTTAACACAGCTGAATCCATCGTTCTTGCGAAAGAAGCCTTCGAGCAGGCGATTGCGCTGGACCCGGAATATGCAGAAGCTTATGCCGAACTCGCGACATGGCATTTCGTTCGAGTGGCGGCCGGCCTCCGCCGGCCTGTAGAAGCAATGCCGATGGCGCGCAGATATGCGCAGCAAGCCCTGGAGCTCACTCCGGCTGAGCCGCGGGCCAATGCGGTGCTAGGTGCGGTGGCGGCGCTGTATGAGCGCGATTGGAATAAAGCGGCTGAGCGGTTCCAACTCGCGCTGGCAGCCGAGCAGGTACCGCCCGAAGTCCGGTTTCGTTGTGCATTGTTTTACCTCCTTCCTTTAGGCCGTCTCCGGGAAGCATTGGACCACATCGAGAGTGCAGTCAAACAGGACCCGCTTAATGTTCTGTTCCGCGGGATGTTTGCGCTGATCCTGGGCTCGGAATCGCCTGATCGTGCCGCGGTCGAGGCACGAAAGGCGATAGAGATCGACGAGAGACATTGGCTGCCACACTACGCGATGAGTATGAACCACTTCCGTCGCGGAGAACTGCCGCAGGCGCTCCCGTTTGCGGAACGGAGCGTCCAGGCGATGGCCTCCATACCATTACCGGCCGGACTGCTGGCGGGGCTTTTCCGGCGACTTGGGGAGAACGATCGCGCGGACGAGCTCTTATCCAGGCTCAGAGGGCCGAGTGGCATGTTTATCTATTACATGGTCTGTTCGGAAATCGACGCGGCCGCCGATTCGTTTGCGAAAGCGATTGCTCAAGGGGAGGTGCAACCATTGATGTGGTTTGCTGCCTGCGATTTCTTGAAGCCGCTGCGCTCCACTCCGCACTGGCCGGCCCTCGCAAAGACGATGAATCTGCCGCTGGAAACCGCATAGTTGTCTTCAATCGGTGCGCACCGTGAATTCCAAGCCTCCTTCGAACGGCAGGGTCATTGTACGAAAATGGTTTGCAGGGTCATCGACGAACTCAAAATACTCGCGATAAGCCTCCCGAAATTGTTCCGTGTTGTCGCAGATCACGACTGCGCCGGTTCGCAACCGAGGCGCCACCATTTCAAGCGCGGGGCGGGCCATCGGCGCCCAGATATCGACCAGCATAAAATCGACTGGAAAGGCCATATCAACTAATGTGTCGCTTATATCGCCCTCGCGCAAGTCGATGAACTCGGATAGGCTGGCTTCAGCAAAAGTGGCGCGTGCCATCCGCGCCTTCTGTGGTTCATATTCCGTACCAATCACCACGCCGTCTCTGCAGTTCTGCCGCCGGTTATCGCGGACGGCCGCTGCGAGAAAGAGAGTGGACACGCCGAACGATGTTCCTGCTTCGACGACGCGTCTGGCGTCCAGAGCGCGGCAAATCTGATAACAGAACTCCCCTTTGTCGCGATCGATTGCGACGAGCTTGTCGCTCAGAAATTGATTCGTTCGCGCGTCGAACCGCCTGTCCCTATTGAATGAAGGCTCTTCAGCCCAAGCTGAGAAATAAGATGTCAGCTCCTGGCTTTGGCCGGCGCTCTTTGCATAGAGCCGATCAAGGAGTTCATCAATCGGCGAGCCCAGAATCAGGCGTTTGTTCATCGTGCGACATTGTATCCATCAACATCACACTGTCGTCCAAAAATAGCTTCGGAAATGTGATGAAGAGCAGCTTCGCAGCGTTGTATTGGTGAAGGTTCAATGGTGGGCTAACGTTCTCCAGCCTCCTCCCGCGAATGTGCCGGACAATCCGACCTGTAGCGGTGGTCTATGACCGCCGGCATTTCGTTGATTCCAGGAAAAAGCCGGCGCTCATAGAGCGCCGCTACAGTCGCTCGATCCGAGTTATTCCGCGCCTTGCTAAGGTCGACATCATGCAACAGCCAACCCATCAGGAAACTACACAGGTTGCAGGAAATGATGAAGTTGCTGACGCACCTTGTGAGAATAGTTGTTCCTGGCACTGCTCAACGCTATAGAATCCGCCTTTGCCCCGGAGGTCATATGAAAGCTCGAACATTTCTCTTTGCGATCGTTGTCGCGCTGCTGGCCGGCTGCAACTCTTCAGCTCCGCCGGCGGCCGCGGACGTAAACAGCCGTCCTGCCGCCCCCGCTTTTGCCGAACAGGCACTGGTGGAAGAGCTCGTACTTGCGAACCGGATTCTTGCTTCGAAGGAACTGGGCGTCCTGGACAGTTACGGCCACGTCAGTGTTCGCAGCAAGGCAAATCCCAACCACTATTACATCGCGCGATGGGTTGCCCCCGCGCTCGTAACGTTGAGCGACATTATAGAAAACGACCTCGACAGCAAATCCGTTTCCGGCGAGCGGACCGACCAGTATCCGGAGAACATCCTGCACGGCGAAATCTATAAGGCGCGGCCGGATGTGATGGCGGTCGTGCACCTGCACACACCTGAAGTCGTCGCTTTCTCTGTGAGCTCGGTTCCGCTGGGCAATAATCCGCCGCCGATCTTCCCGCGCAGCGGCGTCCTTAATACTCCGGAGATTGTAAAAGCTCTCATCGAGCAACTCGGGAAGAGAAACTCGATTCTGGCCCAGGGGCACGGCGCCGTCGTCGTGGGCACCTCGTTAGCCGGAGTTGTGGGCGGCGCCAGCGGCCTGCGATCGAGCGCGCGGCTGATCACGCAGACGATTGCGCTCGGCGGCACAGTGATTTCGAATCCGCGGGGGAGGCGGCCCCAACCGCAAGATGCGCCGCCCCCGGCACCTGTCGAGGGAGCCAGTGGGCGAAGCGGCCGCAATCGCTCATGGGATTACCAGAAACGCATGATCCTTACGGAGAACGGCGGCCGCGTTCCGGCTGCTCCGCCGGCCGACCAGAAGACCGCGCCGCGCTCGGCCGAAACCATCATCGAGGATCTCGTCCTTGCCAGCCGCATGCTGGCTTCACAGGAACTCGGAGTCCTGAACGCGCTGGGACACGTAAGCGTTCGCAATCCGAAAAATCCGAACCACTACTTCATCTCACGCGCGGTTGCGCCCGGCAGCGTGACCGCAGCGGACATTATCGAGAATGATCTCGACAGCAACGCTGTGGGCGGCCCGCGCGATGACGAGTTCCAGGAAATCTATATCCATGGCGAGATATATAAGGCGCGGCCGGATGTCATGGCAGTCGTTCATTCGCACACGCCGGAGCTTGTCGCTTTCAGCCAAAGCTCGGTGCCGTTGCGGCTTGTGTACAACGGAGCGAATTTCATCGGGAATGGGATCAAGTCATGGGTTGTCGGAAATTACGATCCCGACAAGAACGTCGTCAGTAATCCGACCCTCGGCCATGCGCTCGCGGAAACTCTCGGCAACGACACTGTTGTTCTTCTTGCGGGACACGGCATCGCCCTCGCGTCGCCGTCGCTCTATGACCTCGTCAGCGATGTCCATGATCTGCGCATCAACGCCGAGATCCAGATGCAGGCCATCCTGCTCGGCGGACGTATCAATTATCTTAAGCTGCCGGCGCCCCAGTCCGGCAATGCCGGTCCCGGCTTGCTGGCGCCCGACGGGTCGGGTGGCGGCCGCCGCGGCGGCGAACGCGCCTGGGAGTACTGGCGGCAGACTATCAAGGTGAACTAGTTTCCGGTCAGCATATGGAAGGCGTACTTCGAGAGGCAGCAATTTCAATGAAGGCGTTATGGAAAGACCGTGGTTTCTCCACGACTGCCATCCTGACGCTTGCGGTGTGCCTCGGCGCGAACGTTGCGATTTTCACCATCGTGAATTCGGTTTTGTTGAGGCCTTTGCCGGTGCCGGAATCCGAGCGAATCGTGTTCATCTCCAATCAGTATCCCGGTGCAGGCGTCCCCGAAATCTGGTCAGTGGGTATCCCGGATTACCTCGATCGACGGCGGCAAATGACGAACGTGTTCGAAGAGGAAGCAATGTTTCGTTCGGAAGACCAGACTGTAGATCTGAATGGGACTCCGGAACGTGTGAAAGGCATGCGGATCACTGCTTCAATGTTTCCGTTATTAAGGACTTCACCTGCGATTGGTCATGCATTCACCGAAGCCGACGGAGAGCCTGGCAATGAACAAAAAGTCATTTTGAGTTATGGCTTGTGGCAACAGCTGTATGGCGGCAACAAGGATGTCGTGGGAAAAGATCTCCGTATCAATGGCCGGCCGAAAACCATCGTCGGAATCATGCCTCGTGAATTCACCTTTGATGCAAAGGTCCGGCTATGGCTGCCGTACGCTTTCACCGAAAGAGAAAAATCCGACGATTCGCGTCACAGCAACAATTCGTCAGAAATCGCACGCTTGAGGCCCGGCGCCACCATTCAGCAGGCGCAGGCACAGGTGGACGCGATGAACGCCGCCAATCTCGAAAGATTTCCAAAGTCCAAACCATTCTTGATCAATGCCGGATTCCATACACAAGTCCGTTGGCTTCAAAACGTCCTGGTGCGGGATGTTAAGAGCATGCTCTACCTGTTATGGGCAGGCGCAGCCTTCGTGCTGCTCATTGGTGGCGTGAATATCGCGAACCTCGCTCTCGCCCGCGCGAACGTTCGCCGGAAAGAGATTGCGACGAAGCTCGCTTTGGGCGGTTCGCGCCTTCAGGTCGCGCGGTCTCTCCTCGTCGAGAGTGTGATCCTCGCTCTAGCAGGTGGCGCAGGCGGGTTTGTTTTTGGTGCTGCTGTTTTGCGCTCGCTTGGAGCGATCGGTCTGGACGAAATTCCGCGCGCATCAGAAATCCATTTCAGCCTGCCCGTCATCTTATTTGCGCTCGCCACATCGGTTGTGGCCGGCATCCTGATCGGCCTTGTACCGGTTGCGCATCTGTCGCAAATCAAATTGTCTACGGTCCTGCGAGAGGAAACGCGCACCGGTAGTGGTGGTACACGTTCTCGCGCGCTGCGGCGTGGACTTGTGGTGGCGCAAGTTGGTCTCGCGTGTGTGTTGCTGATCGGAGCGGGACTGTTGCTCGCCAGCTTCAGGAAACTCCTCGCCGTGGATCCAGGTTTCAAAAGCGACGGCGTCATTACCATTTCGACGGCCCTTCCGCAGGTGAAATACCCTGACGACAAATGGCGGCCATTCATGAATCGAACGTTCGAAGCCCTTCGCTCCATCCCAGGTGTCCGCTCCGCTGGAGCAACCACGAGCATTCCGTTCGGCGGCCGCTTCGATAAAAACGTCATTCTCGCTGAAGGCTACACGATGAAGCCTGGAGAATCCGTGATTGCTCCCATGCAAGTCGAGGTTTCACCCGGATATTTCGAAACTATGACAACACCATTGAAACGCGGCCGTTACTTCAATGAACACGATTCTTCTGATGCACCACCGGTGGCCATCATTGATGAGCGGCTGGCTCAAAAGTTCTGGCCGGGAGCGGATCCCATCGGCAAGAGAATGTATGAGCCCGGTGATGACGATCTTACGAAGATCACCACCAAGACGAAATTCTGGACGGTCGTGGGCGTTGTTGCCGATGTTCAGCTGGCCGACCTTACCGGCGAGAAACAGCCCGTAGGAACCTACTACTTTTCGCTGGATCAGTCGCCCTCACCGCGCTTCACATTGGCGGTAAAAACAACGATGGATCCGGCGGCGCTTACCAAAACGCTACGCGCCGAGATGGCGAAGATCGACTCGGATGTTCCTCTCTTCGAAATCCGCACGATGGACGAACGAACCCAGCTTTCTCTGACACGGCGCCGCGCAGCGATGATCCTCGGGTTGGCCTTCGCGAGTGTGGCGCTGTTCTTATCGGCGATCGGCATCTATGGTGTTCTGACGTATCTCGTCACGCAACGGACGCGTGAGATCGGCATTCGAATCGCGCTTGGCAGCAGTGCCGGCTCCGTTTTCAAGCTTGTGATCCGCGAAGGAATGCTTTTGGTGGCGATCGGCCTGGTAGTGGGGCTCTCGGGAGCGGCCGGCATGCGCAGTTTCATTCAAAGCCAAATCTTCGGCGTTGGCGCCATGGAACCCTCTGTCATTTCGTTGGTGGTTGCAGGTCTTACTGCGGTCGCGCTCGCAGCTTGCGTATTGCCGGCCCGCCGCGCCACGCGCGTAGACCCCGCGTCGGTATTGAATTCCTGATTGAGCTTGAGCCCGCGTTAGATCTGGTAGACCGTATTGCCTCCCACTACCGTCCGGACTATTTGCAGATCCTTGATCTTCTGTTTGTCCACCGTGAACAGATCGTCCGAAAGGACGACAAAGTCCGCCAGCTTGCCCGGCGTAATCGACCCCTTGATCGCTTCTTCGTGTGAGTTGTAAGCGCCGTTGATCGTGTTTACCCGCAGTGACTCTTCCACGCTGATCCTCTGGTTGGCTCCCCACGTCTGTCCATCCCAGCCGGTGCGCGTGACCATTCCCTGAATCGCCATCCGCGGGTCGAACGGCCCCGGACTGAAGTCCGAACCCGCCGCCGCCATAATCCCGGCATCCAGGAAAGAGCGGTAAGCCATGCAGCGTTTCATCATCTCTTCGCCGTAGTATCTGAACTTGTCGCTGTTGTAATACGCATACGATGTGAACGCAGCAGGGACGGTACCGGTCGCCTTCATGCGGCGCAACAAATCGTCGTTAATCAGCGTACAGTGCGTTATTTTCGGGCGCGTGTCGGCTCGCGGGAACAGCTTCTGCGCCCGCTCCACCGCTGTCAGCACCATATCGATCGCCACGTCTCCATTCGCGTGGCAGTTCACCTGGATACCAGCCCGATGCACCCGCTCGATCCACGCGTTCAAATCGGCCTGCGTTTCCGTCACGTTACCCTTGTAGGGCGGCGTGACATTCGGATACGGCGTGCTCAACGCCATTGTTCGCTCGGAGAACGACCCGTCAACCGTATGCTCGGCAGTCGCTCCGAAGCGAATCCATTCGTCGCCGAAGCCGCTTTTGATGCCACCTGCGATCATAGCCTCCAGCACTTTGCCGTTCGCCTCATAACTCACACGGTGCAGCAGCTCTCCGCGCGCCCGCACTTCCTGCAGCGTGGAAAGATCACCGCCCTCATGGTGTACGCTGGTCACGCCGTAGCGGACAAACTGCCTGGAAATGAATGCCAGCCCTTCACGGCTGCGCTGCAGCGTCTGTTCCGGGGTGTAGGCCGGCCGAGTACCGACCCCGTTGAATGGGTTCCGTGCACGGTCGGTAACCCGTCCGTTGAGGTCACCGTTCGAATCGCGATCATAGGTTCCGCCCGGCGGATCCGGTGTTGTCTTATTGATGTCCGCCATTGCCAGAGCTTTGCTGTTGTAGAACGACGTGTGGCCGCCGCGATGATGCACTACCACCGGATGATCCTTAGACACTTTGTCGAGGTCGTGAACGTCGAGCAGCCGATTGTCCTTCACCTTGGTGTCGTCGAAGAAATATCCGTCAATCCACATGCCGGGAGGCGTTTGGGCCGCTTTCGCGCGCAGCTTTTCAACGATGCTGTCGATCGTCACAAACTCCACGACGTAGGGATTACCCACGAGCACTTCGAACAGCAATACCTCGCCCGGGGCATGGTTGTGGCAATCGATGAACCCGGGCACTATGGTCATTTGCCTGGCGTCGAACGTTTCGGTTTGCTTACCGGCGAGGGCCCTCATCTCCGCGGTGCTCCCCACGGCTGTGAAGCGGCCGGCTTTGATCGCGAACGCCTCCACCTTCGGCGTGCGGGGATCGACCGTGTAAACCCTGGCATTGAACACAACCAGATCGGCGCCCGGACCTTCGACAGGGGCTCTGGCGCCCGGCAATGCTCCGGCCGGCAATGTCCCGCCTATCAGGGCGGCCATGCCGGCTCCGGTCAGATTCAGGAAATCTCTACGGGTTCTTCCGGCGTTCATGGTCGTTCGTCCTCCAGGTTCCCAATTGGCTACCAGCCGGCGATAATTCGGGGACAGACGTATAAATCACCTAAATTCTTCTAACGTTTTCACTGCGAATTCAGGTGATTTATACGTCTGTCCCCGAATTATCGCCGGCTGGTACTGTAGTGTATACTCCTCCAAAAGTGGAGGCCCAGATGAAGATTCCGATGATGAAATGCGCGATATTCGTTCTCGCGTGCCTGTCAGCTGTTCCGGCGTTTGCATCCTCGTGCGACAGCCTGGCAGCGCTTGCTTTGAAGGACACGACCATCACGATGGCTCAGCTCGTACCGGCCGGCCAGTTCTCCGTTCCAGGGGAGCGGCAAGCCGGGGCAAGGGGCGCGAATCCCTACAAGGGTCTTTCCGAATTCTGCCGTGTGGCCGCAACCATCAAACCCACCAGCGATTCAGATATCAAAGTGGAGATCTGGCTGCCTGCCAGTGGTTGGAACGGCAAGTTTCAGGCCGTCGGTAACGGAGGTTGGGCCGGAGTGATCAGCTATTCCGCCATGGCTGAGGCCATTCGCGCAGGGTATGCGAGCGCATCCACGGATACCGGACACGTTGGAGGCCGCGGGACTTTTGCGCTCGGTCATCCCGAAAAGCTTATCGACTTCGGATGGCGCTCCGAGCACGAAATGACCGTGAAGGCCAAGGCAGTCATTCAGGCTTTTTACGGAAACGGCCCCAGACTTTCATACTGGAACGGGTGCTCGACAGGCGGTAGACAGGGCCTCAAAGAAGCGCAAAAGTTTCCTGATGATTACGACGGCATCATCGCCGGAGCGCCGGCCAACCGGACCGCAATCTCCTTATGGGTGGCCCATGCGGTGCTGAAGGACCCGGCCAGCTACATACCGCCGAGCAAGTATCCAATCATCCACCAGGCTGCCCTCGGCGCATGCGACGCTCACGACGGACTGAAGGACGGCCTCATCGACGATCCGACCAAGTGCAACTTCGATCCCAAGGTCCTGCTCTGCAAGGCTGCAGACGGTACCGAATGCCTCACCGCGCCTCAAGTGGAGGCTGCAAATAAGATGTACTCTCCTGCCATCAACCCGCGTACCGGGCAGCAATTGTTTTCGTCCTTCGTGCCGGGAACCGAACTGGGTTGGGGCGTTCAGGCTCAGGGTCCGGAACCTTCGGCCAATATTTATGATCAGTATCGGTACGTCGTATTCAAAGATCCTAATTGGGACTGGAAGACGTTCAACTTCGACAGCGATGTCGTGCGTGGTGACCTGCCGGAAAACCTGGTCATGAACGCCACTGATCCGAACATGAAGGCGTTCTTCGCACACGGCGGCAAACTTCTGCTCTATCACGGCTGGAGCGACACCAATGTTCCGACGCTGAACACCCTGAAGTATTACAAGAGCGTACTGGATACTGTGGGCGGCGCGGGCAAAGCGTCCGACAGTGTCCGGCTATTCCTGGAGCCGGGAATGGGCCACTGCGGCGGCGGTGAAGGTCCCAGCGTATTCGACAAAGTCAGCGCGCTCGAGCAATGGGTGGAACACGGCATAGCGCCGGACCAGTTGATCGCGTCGCACAGTATCGACGGCAAAGTGGACCGCACGCGTCCCCTGTGTCCGTATCCGCAGGTCGCCAAATACAAGGGCACCGGCAGCATCGACGACGCCGCGAATTTCGTCTGCCGCGCGCCGTAGCCGACTCGGCGCTCCTGGAATTTTCGGTACGACAAGTTATTCGGCGTTGAACGCACTCTGTTGGCCGCGCGGAAAACTTCTCGTGAGTGTGTGGCAGGAACGCAGAATTCGGCCACGCTTCCGGTTTCGTGTGGAAGCGGCCTTAAGAACGGCGGCGGGAGACTTCGGCAAGCGGTTCGGCCGCAAGACGCCGGACGGGCGCGATCGCTGAACCTCCGTCGTCCACTCCGCCCGCATCGTCCCTCACGACCAGCGCATGAAGCGTTGTCGTTCAAGAACCATGAAGGCGTTGCTGCACGCCGCGTGGACGCAACGCCTTCGATGGACACACTTGAAGATTGCTGCTGTTGCCGGATTGCTGCTTGCAAGCTTCTGACGACGCACGAGAAAAACCTTGAGGTCGCAATCAGAACCAATTACTTCGCCTCTGACGCCCCCTGAAGAAAAAGACCCAAAATAATAGCAGATGTGTCATGGAATACTCTGGGGACTTGCTTCAACGGGGAACGGTGATCTCGATCCCGCTGAGGTCCTTATCTGTTACGGTGATGATGTTGTCGGATACGCCAAGCCGACGCTGGGCCGCTGCGTTGATCTCGCCGCTGCCGGCAACGAAACGGGCGATGTACCGGCCTGGGAGAACCCTGGGAAATTCGAACGACCCATCAGGGTTGACAGGGGCGTCGATCTTCGCCATCACCTCTCCTAGTAAGACAACTCTAGCGGTGCTTTCAGCTCCCGCAGCCAGACCAACTACTCGGCCGCTGAGCTTGCGCCACGTGCTCGGCGTCGTTGTGACGAACGTTACTCGAATCTCTGCGGGGTCGGCTCCCGAGATCCTCAAAGGATCTGAGAGAAGATCGCTGGAGCCGCTCGTCAATGACTTCACGTTGTAGATCCGCGGGAGTCCTCCACGCAGCCGAGGCAGAATCGCAGCAACGTGGTAGTCGCCATCAGGCAGCGTAATCCTAAAGCTCGCATCAGGCAGCGGATTGGACAGTGAAACATTCCCAAAAGTCCAGGGGGAAGGTAACGCAATCCGAAAGGTCGCGTCATCGACCAGCGGACTCGTGCCCAATCGGACTAACTGCAAACTCGCCGCGCCACCGGCAAGGGCCGCCTGAATGTTCAACGGTACAATAGAGGCCAAATCCGCGGGAATTCTGGGCGGCGGCCCGCTTCTCGCGGCGCCGCCCGAGACCGCGACGAGGATCAACCCGAAGCCAGGAGTCGGAGCATCACCCTCCACCGCGACGCGGACCCCGATTTCTTTCACCGCGGGAACGGTGATTTCGAGGTCCGTGACCTCCTTGTTCGGAATCACAAGAGACATTGATGGCAATGGAAAGGAAGGCTGTGGCGCCAGGCGTACGGTGTATGGTCCCGGCACGACCCTCGGGAATTCGAATGATCCATCTTGCATCACCGGCACCTGAACCACAGCAATGCCTACGCCCACGCGCTCAAGTTCGATAGTCGACGCCCAGAGCCGCGTGCCGGGGGAAATGACGACGCGTCCGCTGACCTTAACTGGTGGGTATGTCCCCGGGGTCGGATTTTGCAGAATTTGCCGCAGTTTGTCGGATTCGCTTTTTCCGTATGGGTACCCTGCCGCTTCCTCGTCCAGATAATCGAAAACCGTAAGACCCGCTCCATCCACTAAGTCTGTTCGGGCGCCTGCCTCTCGCAAAAGAGAAACCAGTTCAGCTCGCTCCAGAAAACCGCGGTCCGAGGAGCCCAATGAGCCATACATTGCAAACATGAGAGCCGTGTGACCGTCAGTATCCTGTGCGTTCACGTCGGCGCGGGCTGCGGCCAACAACCGGAACTTTTCCGGCGCGGAGGAATAAGCAGCGCTGACAGCCATCAGGGCAGTCTGGCCCATATAGGAGCGCCGGTTCGCATCGGCGCCGGAGTCGAGCAGAATCTTCATCGCTTGCGGATCGGATGCCAGCGTCGCGTACATGAGTGCAGTCCATCCACTCGAATCCTGAGCGTTCGGATCCGCTTTCGCCGAAAGTTGTTTTTGAATCTCGCTCAGGTTGCCTCTCGCACTGGCCTGCATCAACGGCGTCAGACCAGGTTTTGGGCCACGGGCATCTGCATCTAAACTACGGCCGACACGACCGGCCGAAAAATCCACTCTCGTGTTGCGCAAACGCACCGATGCAACGGTTTCTCTCCGCGGATCACCATGAATCCACCGGTGGGTGTCGGCGAGAACATCGATTTCACGTTCGAGGTCTTGTAACCAGCTCGGAGCGGTATTGAAATAATCGGAGACTTGCTTTTCCCGATCCGCGATGTGCAACGTCGTGATCACCGTCGATGCATCTGAAACGGTTGCAGAATAGCTGCTGCACAGCTTCCAAAAGCCTGCTGTTTGAAGTTTTTCAATTAGACCGCGCGCATCACGCGGGTTGATCGTGGCAGTCTCGGCACCGATGGCCCGAACGTAGTATTCTCCTCGCCAACTGATCTGGCCATCTGCACCGATCTGTACGGTGTAGTCAGGGCAGGTTCCGAAGCATCTTGTGCGCCGAAGCCGCACAAAATCGCTCGGCTGTACGGTTGGAAGCGGCAAAGTGATCGCCGCTTCACCTGGACATCCGGAAGTCTCCACGCGTGGCCCGATGGCGACGTTTGGCTCACCGGCACGGCTACGCTGGCCGATCGCCAGCGGTACGATCGTCATCATTATCAGAACGATCAGAAAGAAAAGTTTGTTAAGCACCCGTTTGCGCTCTTTCTAATGCGAAGCAGGGATCAAAGTCAACGTGATACAGGCAAGGACCGCCGAAACACACATGCCACTTAAGGATAGCTCAGTCTATAGTCGTCCAGTCGAGCCTTGTTTCGAATTAGGAACTCCTTAGCTGCGTTGAATCCTGAGGTATACATTTCTTCCTTCTGAGCGCTCGTCAAAGAGAATTGGGTAAGGGGAATGGCCGGCACAGACACATGGATAATGGAATCGACCTGCGTGATTAGAGTACTCAATTCCGCAGCCTGCATTAGATTGGCGAGAACACGCGAAATGTAGGCCGGCAGGGAGCGCGGTGACGACTCCGGTTGATCACTGCGTGGCACCAGGTTGATGCCTATCGTGAGGTGTGGAGACGTATGAAATAACCACATCGGAAAATTGGCGAGGACGCCACCGTCGATCATCATCTTACTGCTGCGTCAACAACCGGCACTAGCCCTTCTGGACGCTCTGCGGATTCCTCTCTTACGGATTCCTTGACAAAGCTCGGAAGCGGGCGTACGAATCGATATCAAATTTCACATCGTCGAAGTAGAAGTTCGTTTGCTGAGGTTGCCGGCGCAACCGTTTTCATAAGAGCGGTAGATTTGGCCAGGAAGAGCCACCTGGACACTTGTCATGTTTGTTTTCGGATCGACAGATCGCATTCGAAAGGAGCGGAATCGTTTTCTCGGGCAACGCCATCAGCCCCTCCGCGGATGTGATTACTCAGACGAACGGGACCTCGCGGGCAGCTTCAGCTCACACTGAAGCTCATATTTTGATTCTTAATTTTGTGAAGGAGGATTCGATGAAGAATACGATTTCGACGCTGTTGGAAGCTTATGAAAAAGGGAAAATGTCACGGCGGGCGCTGATACAAGGGTTGGCCGTGTTGGCAGCCAGTTCCGGTACTGCGGAGGCGGCTGGATTCCAGGGTAACAGTATCAACCACATTTCTCTGCAAGTCAGCAATCTGCAACGATCGACCGATTTTTATCAACGCGTGCTCGGTTGCACCGTCAACAAACGGGAGGGGAACAACCAGCTCGTGTTTGGAAAAAATTTTCTCGTCCTGCGGCCGGGTACCCCGGCGGCCAAAGTGGACCATTTCGCGATCGGAGTCGACAACTTCAAGCAGGACTCGGTGACTGCGGATCTCAAGGCGCGGGGGGCCACTCCGATTAACCAGCAAGGAGGCGGCTTCGGTTTTCATGTCCTGGATCCGGACGGATTTCCGATACAGATTAGCGCCAACAATCCGTAGAGGAATTATCGACTGCACGAGGATCGACTTCCTTTCCAGGCCGTGTGGCGTGCGAGGACGCGCGCCACACGACTTGCACAAATCGCCCGCGGGCGATCAGCATCCAGCTATCAGCGTTCAGCTTCTGAACCAAGACCGTGAGCATGCGTTGGCGCGCTCGACATCCACACCGTTTCGAAAAGTTCCCCGGTTCGCCATTGCGACTGGTTGTCCTTATCGTGGCGTAATGCTCACTTTCAGTCCCGGCGCCCAGTTCTTGTATTCGTCGGTGTAGTAGAGGTAGGCGCGGCTGGCGGGCCCGGTGTAGGAGCCTGGAACGGCGGCAACCAGGCTCAGCGGAAGATCGAACTTGTCTTTGGCCTTGAGGTAGCGCCAGTAAAGGACGACTTCCCGGCCGATGACTTCGTAGGCGTCGATCCTGCCGGACTTTACCAGTTCTTTAAGCTGATCGTGCCGGACCTCCATGCCGCCAGGGATTCCCACGATGGCCACGGGAGTGGGGATCACTTGATCGCTCTTGTTCGCGATGGAAACGGTGGCTTCCGTGACGCCTCCCTCCTGAATTTGCGGATCCTTAAGGACGACCTGAATGCCGACCTGGGTTTGCTTGGCGCTCTCGGGGACGGCGCTGTGGTACTTCACATTTATCGAGAAAGGCATTCCCGAGCCATCTTCCATCTTGAGCGCGACCGTGTGCTTGCCGGGACCGAGTCCGCTTGCGAATTCGGGCAGGACGAGGGCTCCTTGCGTGCTGGCCGTGAACGCGAGGGGAGCGCCGACAGTCTTGCCGTCCACGGTGAGAACGATTCGGCCCGGTGCCTTGGGCCGGGCGTGGGCGGCGTCATAGGCGACGATGGAGCGCAGCGCGAGGATGGTGGATTGCGTGGAGCCGAAGCGGCCGCTCTTGTTCGACTCGACGATCCACCTCAGGCTCTTCTCGACGTTTACTGCATAAGAGGGTTCACGCATCCAGGCCAACACGGAAAGGGCCGTGGTCTCAATGGCGAGAGCGTCGCCGCCGGAGCGCGTGATGCTGGTGAGGGCGCCTTTGACATTGCCGGCAGCGTCCTGGCTCCTGGCGAGTTTGTCCATTAACTGACGGGCACCGGCGTAGTCGCGGCCGGCGTGCAGGATGTTGGCGCCCAGGGCAACGATGTAGCTATCCTGGGTGGAACTCGCGGAGGCTTTGACCGAGGCGATTTCCTTGTCGAGCCCTTTTTCCCCAGATTCGATCAGAGCCCACACAATATAGGCGTTGGTGGTGTCCGCAGGGGCGCCGCCGAAGCTATCGAGGGCTTTCGGGTTCATGCTGAAGCCACCCTTTCCATCACGTCGGGAAAGGAGCCAGGTTCGGGTGCGATCGAGCATCTCCTTGTCCACGCTGCGTACCTGAGCCATGTCGGTGAACTGCATCAGGCCATAAGCGGTGAGCGCTTCGTGGCCGGGATCGGCCCCGAACCATTCGTAGCCCTTCGTGCGAGATTCAAACCCGGTCAGTTTCTTATAAGAGCCCTCGAGGAGATTTTTGGCCTTCTCGATGAGGGCGGGGTCGATGCCCGTGTGCGTGAGGAAGTATTGCTGAGCCATGACCATCGGATAGCTGGTGGAACTGGTTTGCTCGAAGCAGCCGTTGGGCTCACGAAGCAGGGACTGAAGCGCGTCGGTCATGCTGGCCAGCGGAGTGGGATAAACAGTCGCGCTCGAGGAGAGGCTTCCGCGGACGATGTCGGCCGGAAGTGTGAACTCAAAGGATTTGGAGCCATTGCGCTCCAAAACGCCGCCAGTGGAGCTTTCGTGGGGGAAACCCAGGGGCTGAACGTCGAGCTTTCGGCTGACAGTGTCGCGATAGCGGCCGGCCCTGGCGTCGACCGTGAGATTGGCAGGGCCGCTGAATTCGCGGCCGACGTCGATCTGAAAGAGTCGGCGTGTGCGCTCTTTGGGACGAAGTGTAGCCGGATTGTCGCCGAGCCTGGTGAACTTGAGACCGGAGGCTCCACCGGCGGTGACTTCCGCACCGCGGAGTTCCCGGCTCATGCCATTGACAATGCTAACCGGAAGCTGGATCACATCGCCGCTGGTGACCTGAAGCGGCATCTTCGGTTCAATAGAGAAAGGCTGAACGGATTCGACGTGGCTGACGCTGGAGCCAAGCGTGCCGTCCTGAGTGAAGCCGTCGGCCAGAACTCTGAATGAAGTCACCGAATCGCTGAGGTTGAACGAAAGGGTGGCGATCCCGGTGGAAGCATCGGTCTTGACGCCCGCGTTCCAGTAGACCGTTTCGGCGAAGTCGACGCGCGAGCCTTCCGTCCAGTTTGGGCGAAGCGTGTGAGCGTATTCACGGACAGTTACGATGTTCGCGACCGCTTCATTAAGCGCGAAGATCCCCGGGCCTCGGCCACCACCATCCCCGAGTTGACGGTCAGCCTGTCCTTGCTGTCCTTGTTGCCGGTCGGCATCGACGGGCCCCAGTATCGGACGAATTTCTTCCACCATGTCCGGATTGATGCCAGCTGCCTTACGGATTCCATCGTTCCGAGCTTCCGGAAGTACAGCGACGAGGTCGAATATATTTCTGCCGGCAAGCGGCAGATCCCTTGCGCGCGGGGCCGCCACAGCCGCTTGGGCCATCATCATATTCACGGTAGCAACCGCTAGCCGAAGGTCTTGCCGCAGATTGTTGTTGGCCGTCACTTTCAAGCCTGTCACGGTCCTCGTTTCGAAGCCGGGCAGCGACGCGCTCACACGGTATGTTCCCGAGTTGGCACCAGGGAACACATACGCACCACTTCGATTGGTGATTGCCGTGAGCGTCACACCCGTGGACGTGTTCGTTGCTCGAACAGTGACGCCCTGAATAACCGCACTGGTTGAATCCGTGATTGTACCGTTAAGAGATCCGGCTCCTGCAGTGGCGAATCTGCGCCAGCCCTGCGTACCCAACAGCAGGTCCGTCGCGAGTGGGGCCTTGGGGTTGCCCTCGTCCAGGTAGACGTGGGCGTCGGACAGATTCCTGACGTCGTTTTCGAGCAGGACCATCACCGGCAGACGCGGGGCTTGCTCGCGCTTGTCGATCATTTCAAGAACGCTGGAGTCCGTAGCGGTGAGGCCAACCATCGCACCGACCGGCTTGCCCGTCTCATCGGTGGTGGTAACCCGGAGGGTAACCTTGTCGCCGGGAACATAGTCGGTCCGGTCCGCAACGACCTTCACCGTGAGCTTGTGTTCAGGCTGGCGGAACAACAAGCGTTCCGCCATCGGAGTCTTGCGGTCGTCGTAAACCGTGGCCACGATCACGCCATCGAGGGACCTCGGAAGGGAGAGTGTGACATCGTTGGGTTGGTTAGCTTTGAGCGTGATGCGTTTGAAGGAGAACTCTTTGCCGTGCTGAGTAAGGGCCACACCATAAGCGCCGTCCGCAGTAGCGGCGATTCGCAACACCACGTCCTTTTGCCTGGGCGTGACATTGGAGGTCGAGGAAAGGACGACGCCGGATCCCTTGACGGACGGGAGAGGAAACACTGTCTTGATCCCCGCCGGCTCGGTGATGCGGAGCGAATACGTTTCGCCTTTAGCGGGGACGAATGAGAATCGGCCACGACCTTCGTGCTCGGTACGGAATGTGGCGACTTCCTTTCCCGCAGCATTCACGATAACGCCCACCATATCGGCAGGCTTCTGGGTGGGCGTTCTACCTTCAAGGTAGACGCGGTTGGGCAGGCCGGCGATCAGATCGCCTCCCTCGGGATAGATTGCCAGGTCAATCGTCTGCAAAAGAATGGGAATGGTCTTGGTGGCGGTCTCGACCGTTCCGCCATCTTGAATGATCATGGCGATGACGCCTTCGCCGCGCGCTATAGCTGCGGGCAGCCTGAAGTTGGCGCCGGCATTGCCGGAGCCATCAACGGCGGTTTCACCGTTCCAGATCGCATCGCCATCGACGCGCGCGCTTACGGAGACCTTGGCTCCGGTCGGCACTCCGCCTTCGGCGCGTTCGACGTGGAGGTTGGCGGCAACCGTATCGCCCGGGCCGTAACCGTCGCGCACAAAAACGATCTGGCTCTTGAGGCGGGGGGCGCGGTAGGCGCGAATATCGAACTTGCGCTCAGCCGGGGCATCGCCCGACGGATAGAAGATGCGGACGGTATATTCCCCGCCGGCCTGATTTGCTGGAATGTCCCAGGACAAACCGACGGTGCTGTCGATAATCGCAGAGACACCGGAGGCCACGGTGTCGCCTTTGGGGCCCTTGATTTCGAAGGAGACTGTGCCGGTCGAACCCTGAGAACCGGTCATGGGGGAGTGGCCATCCGCGCGGAGGATAACGCCGCGGACGTAGAGCTTTTCGCCGGTACGGTAGATCGGTTTGTCGGTAGCCACGTGCGTCAGATAGCGGTCGGAGTTGCCGAGATCGCCAACAATCTGTGGCGCCACAGCGGGCGCCTGGCCACCAAGGACGAATCCGGCGGCGATGAAGAGGCCCACGATAGCGCTGGCAGGGGCGGCTTGAAGCATGCGATTGAACTTGGATTTCATAAATGATCCCCCGGTTAGATAACTCTTTGGGACGGCCAGTTCTTAGGCCGCCAGGTAATCTTCTTCACGCTAGCCTGACTTTCGCAGTTGTCGACTGCGAAAGTCAGGTTAGGGGGCGGGGGAGTGGCGACTTGGACAAGCACGCCGCACACATTTGACGGACGTTGACGGGAATTGTCACGGTGACGAATGTAAGGGACCAGCGTATTCCCCTCCTATTGCGGAATGCGTTTTGAAACATCGCGTGTGAGCGACCACCCCGTCTGCGCCGCTTTGGTGGCTTCGCAGCATTTTATTAATGGCGCAGCCACCCCTCCTTTGCAAGGAGGGGAATACGCTGTCCCTTACATTCGTCATGCGTGGAAGCCAACGATGCCCCGAGAGGTCCGTCTGACGCGGACGCGCCACAGCCAGTACAACATGACCACGAACACCGCCAGCACTGGCAGCGCGAGTAGAGCGGGGTTGAGGAGCGGCTCCGGAATGATCTTCGCCACGCGCGCGCGGGCCCAGAAAAAAGGATGAGGCTGCAATCCACAGCGCCCAGCACATTCGCCACAAGTGCCTTGCAAGTCGAGGCGCGCCCCGAAGCGCTCCGGACCGTATCACGCGAAGATCGCCCGCGCTCGCCAACAGTCCGACTGCACCAAACATGAGAAACGGAAAAGCCGGGATTCCGTTCCTATTGCCGCCGGCAGCGAGCGCCTGGAACCCGAACGTGAGAGTGGTCAGGCCTAGGGCCAGCGCCATCAGCATCAAACCGGCATCCAGCCAACGCGACCCTGCCGAAGGCGGCCGGACCGTGGTCAGCGCGGTGATCACCAGATACGCCGTCAGCAACGCCGCGGGGATGTTCACCGCCGCCCACGCGCCGCCCACGGCCAGGACCGCGGCACAAGCCGACATCGTGAGCATCGCATAGACAAACAGCATCCCGCTCTTGCGATGCAGTCTTGCCCCCTTCGCTGCAAAGAGGGCAACAGCGCCCGAAACGAGTCACAGTCCAGCTGCGAAGACGTGTATGGGCAGTAACGTCATACTCAAGCACTCTCTGTGGCTCTTTCCAGACTCGCCTGCTCCTCCCACCTCGGAACGTTGACGCCGATCACGAGAAGCCACAGGGTCAGCGATCCTTCCCCGAGAATGCCGGGCGCCAGATTGTAGGGGAACAGATAATTTGCGAGCTGCGGTAAAAGAAAGGTCAGCCAACCCAAACCGCCAAACGCCATCAGCGCACCCAGAATTCGAGGCAGAAAGGTCGATCTGAAAATGAGGTAGCCGATCAGGAGGCAATAGAATTCGAAAAATACCAGGGGGTTGATGTGGGAGAGCGCGAGAAGAAAGAGACTAAGAGGTCCAAATGGCGATTCCCACCAGGCTGAAGGACGCCGCGAGCAAAGACAGGCGCCGATTTACCGGCTTAAAGATGTGATAGAAGAGCAGCGTCACAGCGATATAGCACGCGCCCGCGATGAGGCCGGCTGCGAAACCCAACCTGCCGCGAACGAAGAGGGCGACTCCTCCCGTCAGGAAGGTGAGCAAATAAAAGATACCTGCAATCTTCGTCTTCAAACGCGGCGACGCTGCAATCCGTTCCATCATTTCCTACCCTCCTGGAGGGGCCTGGAGGGGCATGTGACAAGTACGACGACCGGGGCCCGAAAGTTCCACCGGGAAGAGGCTTGTTAACGGTGCGAGTGGCGTATGATACGGGGAAATACTGTAGTTTTCTTGTCAAGGTTCGTTATCCATGTATGCTTACGCTTACCGGGAGGAGCCATGCAAAACGCATATTCCAGACGAGATTTCGTTAAGGTAGCCTTGGCCGGCATACCGGTGTCGATGGCGCTGGGCGCAAAGATCGATTCGATAGTGAGCGGAGTACGGCTGGGTGCCATTACTTACAGTTTCCGGGAGATGCCCCGGACGCCCGGAGCGGCCGATGCCGTCGACATCATGATCAAAGCCTGCACGGAATGCGGAATCGGGGAAATCGAGTTGTTTTCGCCACACCTCGAGCCGGTTCTGGGACGGGCGAGGGAGGATCTGCGGAAATGGCGGCTTTCAACTCCGATGGATCACTTCAGAGCGGTTCGAAAGAAGTTCGATGATGCGGGCATCTCCCTTTTCGCTTACACCGTGAATTTCCGGGAAGACTACACGGACCCGGAAGTGGACTCAGCCTTCGAGCAGGCCAAAGCGCTTGGCGTGAACCTCATCGCTGCCTCTACCCAGCTTACGATGGCGAACCGGCTTGTGCCTTTTGCGGAGAAGCACAAGATTAATGTCGCTATGCATGGCCACTCCAACGTCAAAGACCCCAACGAGTTCGCAACGCCGGAAAGTTTTGCGAAGGCCATGGCGATGTCGAAAAACTTCAGGATCAACCTCGACATCGGCCACTTCACGGCAGCGAACTTCGACGCCGTCGAATACATTCGGGAAACCCACGACCACATCACGCACCTGCACGTCAAAGACAGAAAAAGAAACGATGGCCCGAACATGCCCTGGGGCGAAGGCGACACGCCGATCAAGCAAGTCCTGCTTCTCTTGAAGGAAAAGAAATATCCCATTCGTGTTTTCATCGAGTACGAGCACCGCGGCACAGGGACACCGGTAGAAGAAGTCAAGAAGTGCATGGCGTACATGAAACAGGCGCTGGCATAGAGAGGAGACACCTCTTGCGATACGTGCTGATGACAATGATCGTTGTTCTTTGCGGTGCGTTGAGTCTCGCGGCACAGCCGCAGGGAGTCCGGGTACCGCAATTCGACCAGGCTGCGGTTGAGCGTGGAAAGAGCACGTTTTTTGTGAATTGCGGTTTTTGCCACGGCGCAAACGCAAGAGGGGGCGATGGCGGACCGGACCTGATCCGTTCCGTCCTGGTGCTCGACGACGAGGAAGGCAAACAGATTGGCGCGTTCCTCAAAGTAGGGCGTCCCGACAAAGGCATGCAGGCCTTTCCCAACCTGACGGAACAACAGGTCGGAGATATCGCAACCTGGCTGCATTCCGAAATATACCTGGCAGCCAATCGCCGAACTTACCAGATTCAGAACATCGTCGTCGGCGACGCCAGAGCGGGCGAAGCATTTTTCAATGGAGCTGGAAAGTGCAATACGTGTCATTCGGTGGCAGGGGACCTGAAAGGTATTGGTGCGAAGTACGACGCGGTGACTTTACAGGGCCGCATCGTCATGCCCCGCGGTGGCCGAAGCGGGGCAGAGAGCCTGCCTCCTGGTCCGCTGCCGAAAGTGACGGTCAGCTATCCCTCCGGTGAATCCACTTCCGGTGAGCTCATCCGCATTACGGATTTTGATCTGACGCTACGCCTCGCGTCCGGCGCGTTTCGTACGTTCAGCCGCCGTGACGACGATATCCCCAAAGTGGAGATAAAGGATCCTTTGCAGGCGCATGTCGATATGCTGGCCAAGTACAAGGACGCGGATATTCACAATCTGACCGCTTACCTGGTGACGCTGAAATGAAGATTTTGAAATTGGACGAATCCTGCATCTCAAATCCGAAATCCGAAATCTCTAATTGGACCGGCGATCCACCCGAAACCTTAAGGCTGTCCAATTCGATATTTCGAATTTCGGATCTGAGATGCAGGATTCGTCCAATTTCAAAATCTGCGGCCCTTAAACGTCTGCTTGCGGTGGCGCTGGTTCTGCTTCCGCTTGCACTGTTCGGGCAGCAGGGATTGGATCCATCGTTATTGCTGGAGGCTCCGATCGACGCGTGGCCGACCTATCACGGCGACTATTCGGGCCGGCACTACAGCTCACTGAACCAGATCAACGCTTCCAATGTGAAAAGCCTTTCGCTTTCCTGGATCTGGCGCGGGAACTTTACGTCCGGCGGCGCAATTGTCGGTGGCGAAGGAACCGATGAGTTCAATGGCCCTGGCGTGGTGAAGGCCATTCCGCTGATGGTCAACGGAGTTCTTTACTTTTCGACACCCGATAACGCTTTCGCGGTCGACGCGCGTACCGGCCGAACAATCTGGCATTACTTCTGGAAAACACAAGGCGGCATCCACATCGGCAATCGCGGCATGGGCATGTATGGAAACTGGCTGTTCTTTGAAACGCCGGACAACTATCTGGTCTCGCTGGATGCCACCACCGGCAAGGAACGCTGGCACAAGATGATCGCCGACGTGAAGCAAGAGTATTTTTCGACTCCGGCGCCGTTGGTCATCCGCAATCATGTGATCGTCGGTATGGGCGGCGACTCGCTCGATGTTCCGGGCTGGCTGGAATCGCGCGATCCCGATACGGGTGAGATCCAGTGGAAGTGGAATGTGACTCCAAGTCCCGGCGAACCGGGATCCGAAACCTGGCCGGACGCCTACTCCATGGCGCACGGCGGCGGAATGCCGTGGCAACCGCCCACGTATGATCCGGATGTGAACCTTTTGTATGTCCCGACCGGAAACCCGAATCCCGTCATGGCCGGACAGAGCCGTAACGGCGATAACCTCTACACGGCTTCGATTGTGGCGTTGAACCCGGATACCGGCAAAATGGTCTGGTATTTCCAGGCCTCGCCGCACGACACGCACGACTGGGACGCCACACAGGTGCCCATCCTGTTTGACGCAGTCTGGGACGGACAACCGCGCAAACTGCTGGCGCAAGTCAGCCGAAACGGGTTCTTCTTCCTTCTCGATCGAACCAACGGGAAGAATCTTGTGTCGAAGCCGTATCTCGAGTCCGCAAACTGGTACATGGGAGTGGACGCGAAAGGCCAGCCCATTCGGAATCCGGAAAAGGATCCTCAGATTGCGGGAGTCCTGGTTTCGCCGGGTTCCAGTGGAGCCACGAACTGGCCTGCGCCGAGTTTCAATCCCAACACGGGTTTGATCTACGTCGGCACCACACAGTCTTACTCGATGTTTTACCTCACCGATACGGACCCTCGGCCCCAGGGATACGGCGCCGCCGAGCGTGGTGCCGGTAATGCCGGTAGCTTTCTACGCGCCATCGACTACAAAACCGGAAACGTCGTCTGGAAGCGTGCGACTACCGGCGGCGCCCAGGGCTTGTTGAGTACGGCCGGAAACCTGTTGTTTGGGAACGATGGCGCGGGTAATTTCATTGCCTACGATCCAAGGACCGGGAAGCCGCTGTGGCGTGCCAGCCTGCCGGCGAATCCCGCCAATGCGCCGCAAACCTATATGCTGGATGGCCGGCAGTACGTCGTCGTGGGTGCCGGCGACAGTCTGTACGCCTTTTATCTGCAGCAGTGAGTTCGATGCAATTCAACACACGACTGAAACTCTCCGTCATGATGTTCCTCCAGTACTTCGTCTGGGGAGCATGGTCGGTGACGATGGGAACCTGGCTCGCCGAGACCCTCCACTTCTCCGGTGAACAGATTGGTCTCGCTTATGGGACGACGGCACTGGCGGCCATGATCTCTCCGTTCTTCGTCGGAATGGTCGCCGATCGCTTTTTCGCCACGGAGCGGATCCTTGCTGTGCTGCACCTGATCGGCGGCGTAGTCCTGTTCTACACGTCAACGCAAACTTCCTTCGTGCCGTTGTACGTCGTGCTGCTCGGGTACACGCTGTGCTACATGCCGACGCTGGCTCTCACGAATTCGCTCTCATTTCGGCAAATGGACGATCCGGGCCGCGAATTCCCCGGCATCCGCGTTCTCGGAACGATTGGCTGGATTGTCGCCGGCCTCTTCGTCGGGACCATGGGACTCGAGGCCACGTCAGCTCCAATGCGGCTTGCCGCCGCCGGCTCGATCGCGCTCGGGGCTTTCTGTCTGCTGCTTCCCCATACTCCGCCTCAGAAGACAGGGCATCGCGCGACCTGGCGCGAGGTGCTCGGCCTGGACGCTCTCAAGTTAATGCGCGATTCGTCATTTGCGATCTTCGTCCTCGGTTCATTCCTTATCTGCATCCCACTGCAGTTCTATTACACATTCACGAATCCGTTCCTGAATGAGCTGGGCGTCGCCAATGCCGCCGGGAAGATGACCCTGGGCCAGATGTCGGAGATCTTCTTCATGCTCGTGATGCCGTGGTTCTTCAGAAGGCTGGGGGTCAAGTACATGCTGCTCGCCGGAATGGCGGCCTGGGCGGCGCGCTACCTGCTCTTCGCCGGTGGCAACAACGGCGCGCTGGTGTGGATGTTATATGCGGGTATCCTTCTGCACGGTGTCTGCTATGACTTCTTCTTTGTGACTGGGCAGATCTACGTCGATCGAAAGGCGCCCGGCGATCTGCGCGCCGCCGCCCAGGGCTTCATCGCCTTTGCAACCCTCGGGGTTGGCATGCTGATTGGCTCATGGTTCTCGGGAAAAATCGTGGACCGGTTTGCTTCTGAAGGTTTGTAAGACGTACTGTAGCGGCGCTCTATGAGCGCCGGGTTTTCCGGCGGTCATAGACCGCCGCTACAGTAGCTCGGTGAGACTCTATTCGTTGGTGACGCCTTTATCCGACGGCGTCACTGCAAACGTCATCTCACCGAGCGGCGAAAGATTCGTGGAATCGTAGACCTGGACTTTCCAGGGCCCAGCCGACCCGGGGCCCAGCGTCTTGTGACTCCGCGTGCGGTAGTTCGATGAGGGAGATACCCACACCATCACGATCACCCGCGCTCCTTCAATCTTCCGCTCCTTCAGCCAATCCAGATCCGTCTGATCGGCATCCCGAACCGTTTTGAGTGTGGAATCGAAAACGATCGGTTTCCCACCACCCTTTCCGTTGAAGATCCAAACATGGTAGATCTCCTCGCTCTTGTCTCCTTTAACGGCAGCCAGCAAATTCACAGCCTTTACGGCTCCGGGGTCGATGACAATACTCGGTCCCTCCAGAGTCTTGCCGGGCGCGCACGCTTTAGTGCTTGCGTCGTAATCTTTGTCTGCACACAGTTTCATCGAAACCAGGTCGGCGGCATTTCCACTGATCGCCAACACCATGAACACCACCAATACTTTCAACATCCGTGACATCTTGCTTCTCCTGGAGGAGGCTTTCTTGCCTCCTTCGGCCAACATCAAGGCATGGCGCGTTCCACGTTATTCCCGGAGAATCAAAGCATGTTCAAGCCTGGTGACAACGAAACCGTGGAGTTTTTGGAGGAATGGGTTCTTACCGGGCAACTTCGAGAAGCAACCGGAAAGAGACCTAGCCGCGAATACGCGAATTACGCCAGATGGGCGCATCAAAGAATTCTTGACGCGCCCATCTGGGCGTAATTCGCGTATTCGCGGCTAAGTCTCTTTCCGGTTGCTATTACTTCAGCATTTGCACCGGCACGTCAAAGTGCGCGGTGTTTACGACGCCGTTCCGCTGAAACTGCACCCACACCCGATAGGGCCGAGCGCGGGGAAAAACCACGTTGAACTGGATTTGAGGACCGCCGTCTGCGATGAACGGATGCTGGTGGATCAAGTCTATCAAGTCATCACTGGCGACGAGCATGTGACCCCAGGCTGCCAGATACTTCTCGAGGCCCTCGCCCGGCTTCACACGAAAGATCATCTGGGTTTTCATACCCACGATGGGCTGCGGAGGTTCCGTGACCAGTTCCACCTGCATGTTCTCCGCGTTTTTGGTCGAGTAATCGCGTGGAAGCGGAACGGGTTTCGGAGGTGTTCCGGGGACGATCACCGTCTTCGCAATCAACTGAGGCGTGGCACCGTCCGGGTAGAAATCGCCGAGGATTCGATACATCCCCGCTTTCGGAAAGGTGTAGTCGTAATGGAAATCGCCCTCCGATCCAAGTGTGGGGTGGTTGTGCAGGAAGACCTGCAGATCCTGGCTTACGACGAACATGTGGAAGAGCTTCTCGTGGACGATCTGGAAATTCGTCACCGGACGATCCTTCCACGGATCATGAATCGAGAATGTCAGTCTCGCCGTCTCGCCCACTTTGGGCGGCCGGGGCGCGACCGTCAGATCCATGTGGTACTCGACGGGATCCGGCAGACCTGCAACCAGGGCCATCCCGCAGCGTGCGCACTTACCCGGGCTATTCGAGCGGACGTCCGGGTCCATCGGGCAGATGTAGACCTTGCCGTCCTGAACAGCAGTCGGATCCGGCGGTGGGCTTTGCACCCACAACGCCAGGATCACGAGGCTGAGTAAGGCGCGCATTATTCGCCCTGAAATCTCCCGCGAAAACTATTTCTTCTGAGGATAAGTCCTGGCCAGGTAATTGACCAGGAGTTCGACGTCCTTCTCGGAGAGTCCGGCTCCTTTGGCATTCATGCTCTGGACCGTGTCCTGCCAGCCCTCCTTGGTGTTGGTGGAACCCGTCACCAAATCGGGGTCATGGCAGGATGAACAGACACCTGAGATGATATTTTTGGCCTGTTCGTCGGATGCACTCGAGCCCGCAGCGGCGCCACCACCACCACCGGCGGCTTTAGGGCCGAAGTTCTTGGCGAGGTAATCGGTGACGGTCGCCACCTGTCTGTCATCGAGGGTCGCCCCGTATCCCTGCATTTTCCCGACCAGGTCCTTCCAGCCTTCCTTGTCCAGGTTCTGCGTTGTGATCGGCTCAATGCTGTGGCAGGCGGCACAAACGTCCTCAACGATTTTCTTGCCATCTCCTTCAGGCAGTGTTTGACCTGCGGCAAAGGCCACGGCTGCCACTGCAACGGTGGCGAAGACCCACATTGCAGTTCTTCCAAAGATCCCGTTCATAGATTCTCCTTCGTTCTACCGATGTATGTATGTTGGCGGTAGTGCGGCAATCTATATTATCCATATTCTGCTTTTTTACAACTGGTGCTAGTATTCCGGCTGTTCAAACGCAATCTTATAAGGGGGATATATGCCTGCAAGAGTACTTCGTCTGGTCTGCTTCTTGGCATGTTTAGCTATCACCTTGCCGGTCGTTGCCCAGGAGGGGCATCCGCTGAAAGGCTCGTGGCTGGGGGATTGGGGCGCGACCAGGGACCGCCGAAATACCGTGGTGGTCGTGCTGGACTGGGATGGCAAGAACATTACAGGTGCCATCAACCCGGGCCCGGATGCCGTCCCGCTTACAAAAGCCTCACTCGAGCCGAAGGGATGGGTTGTGCACTTTGAGGCCGACGGAAAGGATCGCACCGGAAAAGCCGTTCACTATGTCATCGACGGGAAAATCGAGAATCTCGGATTATATAACCGCTCCATCATCGGAACCTGGACAGAAGGCGCCACCAAAGGGGATTTCAAAATAACCCGGCAATAAAAATAGCATGCGCAAAAACGTGATCCATGGATCTCTGTCGGTGCTGATACTGGTGGCAGTGTTGCATCCGGCTTACGCTCAATTGTCGCCAGGCGCCACCTTTGCGACTACGGCCGCGAACCAATATCAGGTTATTCCGAACGTGACCTATCTGACGGCCAGCGGTATTGAACAAAAGCTGGACGTCTATCAGCGGCGCGGGGCGACGGCTCCGCAACCGACCCTGATCTTCATGCATGGAGGTTTCTGGGCGGCGGGTACCAAAGAGGGGTCGATGATGTCGCTCCTGCCGTGGTTCGAAATGGGATGGAATGTGGTGAACGTCGAGTACAGGCTCGCTCGAGTGGCGCCGGCGCCTGCCGCTGTCGAGGATTGTCTCTGCGCTTTGAAGTTCGTTGTGGCGCAGGCGAAGACATACAACGTCGATATCAGTCGGCTGGTGGTCAGCGGCGAGTCGGCCGGAGGACATCTGGCGCTCTCACTCGGCATGATCCCCGAAAGCGCGGGCCTGGATCGCGAGTGCGCCAGCGCGACGGCATTGCCGAAAGTTGCGGCCGTGATCAACTGGTACGGAATCACGGATGTCGGCGACGTCGTGGATGGTCCTCACCGCGCCAATGCGGCCATGCAGTGGATGGGCAGCCTTCCCAACAGGGAAGAGGTCGCTCGGCGGGTTTCGCCGCTCACTTACGTGAGAGCGGGGCTTCCGCCGATTCTGACAATTCACGGGGACAACGATACGACTGTCCCGTACCTCCAGGCTGTCCGCCTGCACGAAGCCCTGGCGAAAGTGAATGTGCCGAATCAACTGCTGACCATTCCGGGTGGCCGCCATGGCCAGTTCACGCCCGAGGAGCGCCTGAAGATTTTTGCGACGATCCGGGAGTTCCTCGCGAAACACGGGCTTTAAATCAGGAAAACAACGCGGGCTAAAGCCCGCGACTACATTGGGGAGTCAGTTTGTTCCCTAAATGTAGTTGCGGGCTTTAGCCCGCGTTTACTTCTTTGTTTGGCGCTACCCCTTCAGCATCTGCTCGTAACTCGTTCCCATCACCTTACTGATCGGCGTGCCCGCAACGAGAGCCTCGGCCATTGCTCTTTCCTTCTCGACGATCACCTCGGCAGCCTCCAGGACGCGCAGAATATCCGCGGCCGCGACGAACACCACCGCACTCGCGTCGGCAATCACATAATCGCCGGGCGAGACCGGAATGTCGCCCACCATGATCTCGACGTTCGCGCCCACTTCAACCAGCCGTCCGCGCGCGGTTGTGCATGTATGATCCCTGGCGAAAACGGGGAAATCGTGCTCGCGGCTCTCATCCACGTCTCGAGCCGGTCCTTCGACAATCGCGCCCGAAACTCCGCGGAGTTTCGCGCCCAGCGAAAGGTTGCCGCCCCACCCAGCCGCGTCGATTCCGGTGCGTTGCTCGACAACGATAACATCGCCCGGATTCGCGGCTTCGATCGCAGCAGTGCCTAGATGGCGGGAGGCCTGGGATCCGCCCTTGTCACGGTCCAGCTTGACGGTCAGGACGCGACCCGCGATTCCACGTTCCGTCGAGAGGCGGTGAATGCCGGTAACGACGCCCTTCAAACCGAGCCTATCCAGGGCGTCGGACACGGCACAGGTGTCCATTCGATTGAGACGAGCAACCGGATCATCCATCCTTAATTACTCCCAGTAAACGAAAGCCATCGCGTTCCCGGTCCCGGCTTCCGAGCGATAGCAGGGAACGTAATCGATTTTGTGGAATCGTTTTCCCTCGGCAATCATCGCCGCGATGACGGGAAGCCAATTCTTGATTTCCGCGGTTCCAACCCGGAAATAGTTTTCCGGCAGCCTGGAAAGCGCGTCTTCATCGCCTCGCTCCATCGCGCTGAGAACCGTCTGATCGAATTCCTCATCGATGACGAAGTGAGTCAATCCGCCGGACGCGATCAGAGCGACACGCTTGTGACCGTTCCAACTCCGGATCGCGCGGCGGATCGTGTGGCCCAGCGCGATACAGCGGCGAACCGGCGGACGATTCGGCTCGTAGTGAACATTGAAAATCACCGGTACGGAGGGCGGAGGGGCGTTACCCAGGACACGGTTGTAGACAAAACCGTATGCGTGTGGAACTCCCGGACGAGCTGAAGACGTTGGAAGCGCCGTGGACTGCGTCAAGTCGAAGCCTTCTTCGATTCCCGCGTGGATGATGTGATCGGCCAGATCCTGCGCGCCCGGATACGTCGCACCGCCGGGCGGACAATTTCCTTTCTCGGCGATAGCGAGTCCGGGACTTTCCTCATGAGTGAATGGAATATTGACGATCTCTTTGCCGCGGAAGACAGTGATTGCCGGCGTCAGGTCATTGCTGAAAATCTCCCGCTGGTCGTTGCCGACGATGACAAAAGCCTCAGGTGCAACATCTTTAAACTTGCGTCCCAGGGCATCCAGCGCGCGCTGGCAACGCTCGTAGCGGTCGCGGCGTGTCTCGATACCAATTTCACCGGCGAACCCCGGAGCACGCTCCTGGAGAAGGCCCTCATAGTCGTACATCTTTCCGCGATAGGCGTGCTGCTTGTTCGCGCGATCGGCCTTCGCGCGAAGATCCCATTGTTCGGGCGGGGTCGAGAGTAATGGTCCGTGAGAGGTTCCGATACCCAATACGATTTCAGCCATTACCGCTCCATTACCTCTCGGGGCGCCAGCGCGAGAAATGGCGCTCCAATCGTTCAGTGAGTAAAGTAAGAAGGATTCCCGCGAACGCTATGATCACGACTCCCACAAACAGCGTGTCCGTTGCAAATGTTTGACCGCCGTATGCGATCATGAAACCCACACCTTCGCTTCCTCCAAACATTTCACCTACCACGACGCCGATCAAGCCCAGAGCGACGCCCTGCCGGACACCGGTCAGGATAAACGGCACAGAACCGGGAATCGCGAGTGTTTTGAAGATCTGCCAGTCCGTCGCACAAAACGCGCGAGCGGCGCGAAGCAGATCGGCATCCATGTTTCGGATTCCGGCAACGGTATTGACGAGGATCGGAAAGAATGCGGACAGGAAGACGATGAACACTTTCGACCACATGCCGATTCCAAACCAGATGATAATCAGCGGCATCATCGCGAGACGTGGCGTCGCGTAGAGAGCGTTCAAGAACGGATCGGCGATCAGCCGGACCCTCCGGTACCAGCCGATGATCACACCGAGCACGACTCCGGCCACCAGGGCTAACAGGAATCCGAGAGCGAAGTTCTTGCCGCTGTAGGCCATGTCCGTTAACAGCGTTCCTTCGGTCAGCGTGTACTTGAACTGTTTGGCAATGGCGGAGGGGCCGCTGAAGAACAGCGGTGAGACCCAATTGGTGTAAGACCAGATCGCCTCCCATACGGCCAGTCCAATCAAGACAGCGCTGCCGCCCAGGATCATCGCTTCATGCCGTCGATAGAAGCTCTGCCGCGGACGAGTTGCTGCTTGAGCTTTTGTTTGGCCTAGTGTTTCAGTCTTCGTACTCATTCTTCACAGCCGCGTAGCGGCGATAGAGACGACGGACAGCCGCGTAGCGGCGATAGAGTGTAGCCACGGGCGAAGCCCGTGGTAAGCGTGTCTGCCATCTTTCAAGCCCCAGCGGGGCGACAGATAAACTGCACGCCCAGGAATCTTTCGCCCCTGCCGGGGCTGTAATTCACACGCCCTCCAACATCCACGGGCTTACGCCCGTGGCTACATTCTATCGCCGCTCCGCGGCTAATTCGGCGCCCGGGACCATCCCAAGTGTATGGATTCGCCGCTCCGCGGCTAATTCGGCGCCAGGACCATTCCCAAACGCATCGATTCTTCTTCGATCAACTGCCAGACCGCGTCTTCGAGCTGGAGAAACTTCGGGTCGCGTTTCAACGCGAGCGTTCGCGGGCGTGAGAACGGGACGTCGAACACCTGCTTCACGCGGCCCGGACGCGCGCACATCACCGCAACTCGATCCGCCAGGTAAATAGCTTCATTGATTTGATGCGTGATGAACAGAACCGTCTTGCGCGCTTTCGCCCAGATCTTCAAAAGCTCGGCCTGCATGAACTCGCGCGTCTGGGCGTCGAGCGCGGCGAAAGGCTCATCCATGAGAAGCACCACGGGGTCTGAGGCCAGGGCTCTGGCGAGATTCACGCGCTGCTGCATTCCTCCGGACAATTCCGAAGGATAGTGGCGTTCGAAACCGCCCAGGCCGACGAGTTTGATGAAGTGGTCGGTTCGCTGGACCATCGTAGGCTCGTCAAAGCGGCGCTGCAGCTCCATACCGTATCGGACATTACCGGCGATCGTGCGCCAGGGCAGCAGGCTGGAGTGCTGGAAAACGACCGCCCGATCGATGCCCGGGCCGTCCACCCGTTTGCCGTCGATTACGACCGAGCCCTCATCAAACGGCAGCAAACCAGCCACGATGTTGAGCAGCGACGTTTTCCCGCAACCGCTCGGCCCGACGATTGCCATGAACTCCGCATCCGCCACGGAAAGCGAGACGTCTGATAACGCGTGCACTTCGCGCGCATCGCGTCCCGTCCAGTAACGCTTCGTGACGTGGGAGATTTCGAGTTTATTCATCGTTGAATGTAAAACGCATCGGGAACAGCGTGTTCCCCTCCTTTGGAGAGGATGTTGCGAAACCGTTGAGTCGAGAGTTCGGCTCTTACTGTAGCGGCGCTCTATGAGCGCCGGTTTTTCCTGGATTCAACGAAATACCGGCGGTCATAGACCGCCGCTACAGTAGACGGAACCGCTCTTCAACCAGTTTTGCAACACCCTCTTTGCAAGGAGGGGAATCCGCCAACCCACGATTCATCGCGACTTACTTGAACGCCAGCTTCGCCTGGCGATCCTGCTCGGCTTTGACGCTGTTGCCAAACAGCTTCTCGAAGAAGCCTTCTTTCACCAGGCGCTCGACCGTGCTGTTATCGACCACTTTGTGAGGGTCGAAGTTCCTGAGCTGGGTGGCCTGGTCCGCGTTTGCCTGGTCGATTATGGAATTCACTGCGCTTGCCATGACGTAAGGCACGCGTTCGAGCGTCTGGCTCTTCGCGTTCAGGTCGTAGATGCGTTCGACATCGGCAGTGTCCTGTTTGTCATACGCCATATAGGATTTCACCGCGAATGCCTTGTCGTCATAGAAGCGTTTGATCGCCTCTGCCTGGGCCTTGATGATCAGTTCCGGTAACCTGGGATTGGCGGCCACGGTCTTTCTCGTGAACAAGTAAACAGTCGAGGCGTAAATGTCATTGTAATCGGCCATGTTTGCCAGGCGTTTGAAGCCCTGTTCTTCCACCTTGAAATATTGGGGGGCCGTCAAAAGGGTTGCGTCGGCCCGGCCGGTCGTCAGGGCCACGGCGCGGGCCGTGGCATCAACACCGACCGGCACCCACTGGATGTCTCGGGGAGTGAGTCCGAATTTTCCCAGCAGCGCGACCGAATAGTTATACGGCGCGTCGCCGATCTGGCTCACCGCGAACCGTTTGCCCTTCAGGTCCTTGACGCTGCCGATGTTTTTGGCGCTCATCAGCGCGAACGTGCCCTTGTTCAGCGTGCTGCCCATCAGGACCAGAGCATTGGGATCTCTCGAGCTGGCCTGCAGCGCCTGCTCCATGGAGGAGTTCGTCATTGCCGCATCGCCGCTGGTGATCATCGCAACGCCCAGGTTACCGGCGCCAAACACCAGGTTCACATCCAGCCCGTACTTCTCGTAGTACTTCCCCTCCTTGGCAATGAACATCGGCCATGAGGCGCCGCTTCGCGTGGGGAAGTTGATAGCGATTTTCTGAAGCGCTGCCTGCTGAGCCAGAAGTGCAGGCACCACCAGAATGGCCGCGATCAAAAACGCGACGCTGAGTCGCTTAAACATACGTACTCCTTTCAGCAATTCGGAAACGCAGGCTACGGATAATTCGGGGACAGACGTATAAATCACCTAATTAGCAGTAAACGGAACTTTGAAAGCTAATTAGGTGATTTATACGTCTGTCCCCGAATTATCCGTAGCCCGCGTTCACACGTCGAGCTTGAAGATCTTCCTGGCATTGTCTTCAAAAATCATTTTCTTTTCTGCGGCGCTCAACCACTCGAAGCCTTCGATGATATGCCGCGTTTCGTCGAGCCACTTGCCGGTCTTGGGATCCTTGACCGTGCCCACGCCCGGCCGTTCCGTTCCGAACAGGCAGCGATCCGGGCCCACCGTCTTGAAGAGAAGCTCGAGCGCGTCCGCCGAGTAAAGCACCGTGTCGAAGTACAGCTTGCGGAGCTTATCGGAGAAGCGTTCGGTGCCGCGCCGGAGCGAGCCGGCATCGAAGCGGGCAACCTGATAAGGAATGGCGCCGCCGCCGTGCGACACCATGATCTTCAGCGTCGGGAAATCACTTAAGACCGTGGAGTTGAGCAACGAAACCACGCCAATGCTTTCCTCGTTGATGAAATGCAGCGAATAGCTGAGGCGTTCCGAACGGCAGCCCGCGGAATGAAGGTGTGCCGGAATATCCAGTTCCACCAGCTTCTCATAAAGCGGGTACCAGTACCGGTCTCCGAGAGCTGGGGTTTCGACGCCGCTGCATTCGCCGGGATCCGGGTTCAGGAGGCAGCCGACGAATCCCTGTTCTTTCACGCAGCGCTCCAGGTAGGGAAGAACCTTGGTGATCGGCTGGCTCGGACTTTGCGGCAGCCCGCAGACGCCTCGGAAAGTCTTCGGGAACAGTTTCACTTCCTGGGCAATGATGTTGTTGGTTTCCTCGGTGAACCACTGAACGAGCTTCGGATTCTCGCTATGCATCATCTGATAAGGACGGGGCGATATGATTTGCATATCGGTGCCCGCCTCTTTGAGCTGCTGCAGGTGGGATGAGCCTCCAAAGACGGGCTTGTTCAACGCGTCGATGATGTCCTGATCTTTGGCCTCGACGGCGCCGCGGCCATGGGCGCCACGGTGCGCGAGCAGACCGGCTTTGTATACGTACAGGCTCTCCGGCGCGGTGACATGCGCATGCGCATCGATAATCATTAGTGCCTCCTATGCCTTTACCACAGATTCCTCGTAACCCTTCCGGTCCTTCAGGCCCTCCTCGAAAATGTCCCACGATTCGACCCACTTCTGAGTCTTCTCGTACATTTCCTTTGTATACGGCGCGAAAACGATCCGCTCGCCCGGCCCGAAGATCCGCGTGTCCATCACGTCGTGGAAACGCGCTGGGAATTCCTTTTTGTAGTAATGAGTGTATTTTTGATGATGGAAGTCGATGTCATCCTGTGCGTGCTTCAGCGCGCGGAAGTATTTTTCCACGTCCTCTTCGTCGGCATCGTTTCGCACGATTGCCGCCGTCATGAAAGTGCAATCCAGGATTTTGCGGAAGCCCAATTGTTCGGCGAAGTATCCGCATCCGCCAAAGAGGGTCGCTACGGGTACTTCATGATCGACCAGCAACTCGAGACGCTGGAAAATCATGCCGCCAAAATGAAGCTTGATTTGCTCCCGCTGCAAAATCGGCTCGAGTGCCTGAATGGTGGTGTAGTGGCTGCCCGACTGCCAGCCCACAGTAACCGGCACATTAGCGAGATCTTCCGCCGTCCGGATACCCGAATCCGGAGCCGTGTAAATGCCCGCCGGGGTCACCGAGTAAGCATTTCCCCATACCCGGCCGTGACCCGCGGCCGCCGCCATGTTTACCGTCCAGTGACATGCAGAACTGATGTCGCAGGTGCGGCCTTGCTCGATGGTTTGATAAGCGCCGCGGATCTGGTCTTTCGGCAATTCCGCGGAGGACTTGACCGCGAGTTTTGAAAAACCGGTCGATTCAAGAAACTCGTAATCCAGGCCTTCAGCGGTGAAGTATTCCTTCTCTTCGGCAACCCATTCCTGCAACCGCATATGTGGCCCAATGATGAACTTACTCATGTTTAGACGTCTCCAAAGGCAAGCCACCCTTATAACAATAGTGTTGGCTTTC
>WNFT01000345.1_pt1 | contig 36573 bp, 32 predicted proteins | sample 5400191 | NCBI WGS metagenome assembly WNFT01 (sample SAMN13153359, study PRJNA577476) | soil metagenome | isolation source: 80 cm saprolite under Madrone tree | place: USA:California | collected 2016-06-14 | reverse complement strand
TCATCGTCAACCGCATCCTGCTGCCGATGATCAACGAGGCGATCTACACGCTTTATGAGGGCGTCGGCTCGGTCGACGCCATCGACACCGCCATGAAGCTCGGCGCCCACCACCCCATGGGCCCGCTGGAGCTTGCCGATTTCATCGGCCTCGATACCTGCCTGTCGGTCATGCAGGTGCTCCATGAAGGGTTGGCGGACTCCAAGTATCGGCCCTGCCCGCTGCTGGTGAAATACGTCGAGGCTGGCTGGCTCGGTCGCAAGACCAAGCGCGGATTCTACGACTACCGCGGCGACAAGCCGGTGCCCACAAGATAGGCCTTCCCTCTCCCGCAAGCGGGGAGAGGGAGCAGAAAGACTTCTATCCGGCTACGCCCTCCCTCAAAGCGTGAAAACGTAGACCATGGAGCACGCATTGGCGTATTTCAGCGCCGCCGGCCTGGTGGCAGCGTTCCATTTCGGGCCGGCCGCGACGGCGACGTACTGCTTGCCGTTGACCGCATAGCTGATCGGCGGCGCCACCACGCCGCAACCGGTGTCGAAGCGCCACACCTCCTTCAAGGTCTTGCCGTCATAGGCGACAAGCGCGCCCTCCCACAGCCCGGTAAATACCAGATTGCCGCCGGTCGCCAGTACGCCCGACCAGTTCGGCAGATCGGTGCGCGCCACCGCTTTGGTCTCGCCGGTCACCGGATCGAGCGCCTTGATGCTGCCGGTGGTCTGCTCCAACGGCTTGCCGGAGCCGCCAGTGAATCGTTCGCGCGGCTGCACGGTGCCGCCCTGATCGGCGAAATCAGCCTGCACCTTGCCTTCAAGCTGATTGCAGCCCTCGCTCGACGGGATGTAGATCAGGTTCAACTCCGGATTATAAGCAGCAGGCTCCCAGTTCTTGCCGCCAGCCGTCGCTGGACACCTTGTCGCCACCGGATTGGCGCGGGTCGGGTGGCTCCCCTCCACGTAGGGCTGCACGTCCTTGGCGGGATCGTAATCGAGCGGCCGACCGGTCTTCGGGTCGAGGCCCTTGGTCCAGGTCAACTGATCGACGTATTGCTTGCCGGCGACGAAGGCGCCGTTGACGCGGTCGAGCGCGTAATAGAAGCCATTGCGCGACCCGTGCACCACCAGTTTGCGGTCCTCGCCGTTGACCTTGGCATTGATGATCTGGTGCTCGGAGATTTCGTCATAGTCGTAAGGGTCGTTGGGCGTATATTGAAAGCCCCACTTGATCTTGCCGCTATTGGGATCGAGCGCCAGCACGCTCGCCGCCCATTTGTTGTCGCCGGGGCGATATTCGGGGTCGTAATCAGGACCGGCGTTGCCGATGCCCTGATAGATCGTCTCCGTCTCGGGATCATAGGTCGCCGTCACCCACACCGAAGCGCCGCCGTGCTTCCAGTGGTCCTTGCCGTCTTTCCAGGTCTCATTGCCGGGCTCGCCGGCGCCCGGGATGGTGTAGGTGCGCCAGGCTAGCTGGCCGGTGTTGAGGTCGGTCGCGTCGATCCAGCCGCGGATGCCGAATTCTCCTCCGGCCGAGCCGATGATGGCGAGGTCGCGAACGACGAGTGGCGCGAGCGTCACGGTCTCGCCGATGGCCGGTTCCGCCGCCTTGCGCTCCCACACCACCTCGCCGGTCGCGCGATTGAGCGCGAAGATGCGGCCGTCGAGGGCGATCGAGATCACTTTGTCTTTCCAGAGCGCGATGCCGCGATTATTGACGCCGCAGCACGCAACGTCGCCGGCCCAGGCGCGGTCGACGCCGGGATCGAATTTCCACTTGATCTCGCCCTTCTTCCCGCTCGACACATCGATGGCGTAGACGGAGCCCCAGCCGTCCGGGATGTACATCATGCCGTTGTCGACCAGGGGCGTCGCTTCAAGATTGCCTTGGGCGTAGCGGCCGCCGGACTGCAATCCGCCGAGTCCGATCGTATAGGCAAGCCGCAGCCCGCCGACCGTCCCGGCATTGATCTCCTTGAGCGCCGAGAACCGATGGCCCTGATAATTTTTGTGATGCAACAGCCAGTTCTGCGGCTCACGATCGACATTGAGAGCGCGCTCGAACGACATGTCGGCGGCACCAGCCGCCGATAGCGCGCCGGAAGCCGCCAAAGCAATCAAGGCCACCGAGACAAGAAGCTTTCTCATTTCCTCCTCCTCCGTTGTTTGAAAGGCTTACTCTCCGCGCTTCGTACGGCGCTGGCGTTCCCGTGCCGCTGCTTGCCGGCTTGCAAAGTTTCTCGACGCATGTCAGTCCGATTTCCGGTCCGTTGCCCAGAACGACGCCGCTACAAGACAGGATCCGGCCACTTCCCGCCGGCAATTCGCCATTGAGGCTACATCACTCCCTTGGTCTCGCGAAAGGGGGCTATAATGAGTGCTCGATTGCTAGCGCCGTCCCCACAATCGGGCCCTCCAGGCGGCCAAAAATTCGAGCTGAGACACCCTCTTTCTGTCAAAACTCTGAGCGTGAACCTTGCACTCCCAACCGCAATGGCCCATGTTGCCGCAATCGAGCTTCGGCCGAACGACTTGGCCTCGCCGCGCACCCCGCGTCGGACTGACGACTTTTCTCCAAATCTCGAACGAACCGGCTGCGCTGGCGCGCAGCCTTCTTTACACACCTACCGAAGGAAGAGTTCGATGGCGCAAGGAACCGTGAAGTGGTTCAACAGCCAAAAAGGGTTCGGCTTCATCCAGCCCGATGATGGCGGCAAGGATGTCTTCGTGCACATCAGCGCGGTCGAGCGTGCCGGGATGCACGGCCTTAACGAAGGACAAAAGGTCTCATTCGACGTTGTTGCTGATCGAAGGACGGGCAAGTCCTCGGCGGAAAATCTGCGCGCCGTCTGATCGGCTCCATTGTTTGGAGGCCTCTGTGTCGGCAAGACGACGTTTCCAACTCGTTCTCGTCAAGCCGTCGCACTATGACGACGATGGCTACGTGATACGCTGGTGGCGGGCAATGATTCCGTCGAATTCATTGGCCGCCGTGTACGGCATCGCGGCCGATTGCGCAGAGCGCCAGGTTCTCGGGACGGACGTTGCGATCGACATCGAGGCTATTGACGAGACGCATACGCGCGTCAACGTGCCCGAATTGCTCGAGCGCTTTCGCAGTCACGGCAATTTTGGGCTGCTTGCACTCGTTGGCGTCCAGTCGAACCAATATCCGCGCGCCCTCGATATCGCTCGCCCGTTCCGCACCGCCGGCATCCCGGTCGCGATCGGAGGGTTTCACGTGTCCGGCTGCGTGTCGATGCTTGACGGCCGCGCCGTCGAGCTCGATGCATGCCGGGACATGGGCATTTCGATGTTTGCCGGTGAAGCCGAGGGTCGGCTCGAACTGGTGTTGCAGGACGCCGCAGCCGGGCGTCTTGCGCCGCTCTACGACTTCATGAGGGACCTGCCGGACCTGGAAGGGACGCCGGTGCCGTTCCTCCCCAAGCAGTATGTCGAGCGGACACTTGGGTTGAGTACGAGCTTCGATGCCGGCCGCGGCTGCCCCTACCAGTGCTCGTTCTGCACCATTATCAACGTGCAAGGGCGCAAGTCCCGCTTTCGCACGGCCGATGACGTCGAGCATCTCGTCCGTCTCAACTGGGCACAGGGCATCTACAAATTCTTCATCACCGACGACAATTTCGCGCGCAACAAAGCATGGGAGTCGATCTTCGACCGTCTGATCGCACTGCGCGAGAGGGACGCAATCCCCCTCGGCCTGATGATCCAGGTCGACACATTGTGCCACAAGATCCCAAATTTCATCGAGAAGGCGAAGCGGGCAGGCGTCACCCGTGTATTCATCGGCCTCGAGAACGTCAATCCGGACAACCTTGCCGCCGCCAAAAAGCGCCAGAACAGGATCACCGAATATCGGCGAATGCTGCTGGCCTGGAAAGCGCAGGGCGTTCTCACGCTTGCCGGATACATCCTCGGCTTCCCGTCGGATACGCCGGAGACCATCCGGCGCGACATCGCGATCATTCAGGAGGAGTTGCCGCTCGATATCATCGAGTTCTTCTGTCTGACGCCGCTGCCGGGCTCGGAGGATCATCAGGTTCTCTGGCAAAAGGGCGTCGCGATGGAGCCGGACCTCAACACGTACGACGTCGAGCATGTCTGCACTGCCCATCCGCGCATGAGCCGGGAGCAGTGGGAAGCGATTTATCGCGAGGCCTGGTCACTCTATTACACCCCGAAGCACATGGAGACGCTGCTGCGCCGCGCCGTGGCGACCGGCGTGCCGGTCAACAGCCTTATCAAGGTGCTCGTCAACTTTGCGACCACGGTTCGGCTCGAAAACGTGCATCCGCTCCAGGGCGGCATATTCCGGCTCAAGCATCCCTCGGAGCGCCGCCCGGGCCTGCCGCGCGAGCGCGCCTTCATCTTCTGGCCGCGGTTCGTTTGGGAAACGCTCAGCAAACATGCCATCATCATCGCGATGATCGCGCATCTCCTTGTGCTCAAGTTCGTCATCATGCGCGATCCAGCCGCTCGAACGTACAAGGACACCGCACTCACACCGGTCGGTGACGACGAGGAGATGACCCTCAATCTGCTCACCAACACGACCGGCGCGCCCGCCGCAGTCATGCATTTGAAGAAGATCGCCCGGCTGACTGCGGTCCCTCGGATTGTTTGAAAACGCGACCGCTACGACAAGCTCAATTCAATTTCAGCGCCGGGGCTGCGATTGCCGGCGTCGGCTTTGCGCCACGCCCTGCCTTGGCGGGAAAAATATTCGCAACTCCAACTTTGGACGTGCTCCACGCGTTCGCCCTCGGATCTATCCTCACCACGGATTAGCGTGAATTGATTCTAATGCCTTTGGGCTTGGACAAGGTACGCGAAGATTGATTCTTCGCCCAATGCCTTGCACGCCTCAAGCCGATGCAGACCTTGCACGAGGACGAAGCGCTCGCCATCGCGCCGGACCAGGATCGGGGTCGTTTGTCCGACCTCGAGCATGCTTTGCGCAATTTCTCGCACAGTGTCAGGCTTAAGCGTCGCCCGGCGTTTTACGGGCACATAGATGTTCGCGATTGCTAATTTTTCGCGCCTCATCATGGTCCGGGCCCACATTGAACGGCTCGTACGAACCGCTATACCGCGATCATATCTGACATTCGCGCTGGACGCTATTGACCTTCGCGGTTTTACCTTAAGACAGAAAGTATTAGGATCCTTGTTGGCACCCAAGCAGAGGCTCGAACGAGTGATTGTTCTTGCATCTGTCACGGTTTTCCGTCCAAGTGACGAATGGGACAATTGAAGCGAGCTTCGTACTTCGCGTCGTCAATTTGTCGCGGCGCCGCGGATCGATTGTCGTATTGCTGACCCTTGAAACTCGCCGCATTTAGGTAACGTGAGCTAAGGAGCACCATGCGCATCTACGTTTTCAAATCGGAGACCACGAGCCGGCTGCGCGCCTTCGCAGGCGACCCTGATGTGAACAAACTTCCACACCAACACGGCCCCTGGACCGCTACCGGGACGATATCACCGGACAATGCTCCTCCTTACAACTTGTCGCGCGACGCGATCGAGAAAGCAATCAATGCAGAAGGCTTTCAACTTTGGCGACTGCGCGACAAGAAGTGATCCAGACCGACGCGGCGTTTCGTCCGAAGTCCCCTGCCCAGCGATCGCGGCTGATGCAGCTTGCCGTCACGGTTGAGGCGGAACGCGGCGCGCGCCCGAGAATGGGCCACGCCCGGTCGCCCTGCCCCGTGGCACCGTTTTTCCGCGCGGTGCAGCGATAAGCCCCTCGCGCTGGGCCTTCTTGCGAGCGAGCTTGCGGGCGCGGCGGATTGCTTCAGCTTGTTCCCGGTTCGATTTTTCGGACGGCTTCTCATAAAATCTTCTTCGCTTCATCTCGCGAAAAACGCCTTCGCGCTGCATTTTCTTCTTGAGTACCCGCAGAGCCTGGTCGACGTCGTTGTCGCGAACGAATACCGGCAAGAAACATTCCTTTCGTGTTCAAGTAGAGCGTTCAAGTAGAGCGAATTGACCGAATTAAAGTGCTCGCGCCAGCACGCAACGATGGCGTCGTAGTGATCGACTTCAACGACTTTTATTGCTGCTGAGTCAAAGCGCCATCCCGCGCTCCCGCTTCAGCGACACCTCTGGCATCGGGATTTGAGTGCGCACCGGGATTTTGAGCCGCTCTGACAGCGCAAAGATATATTCACTATGCGCAGGTCGTAAGCGAATAGCTACACCTTTGATTTCGACGCCCCAAGTCTTTTTTGACCCGCTGTCGCGCTTTTCTTGCTATGGAATGTCATTGTGGGGGCATGGCAAGCCGAATTAGTGGAGAGCGCCGAAGTGCACGACGAGCCACCAGACGAAGGCGAGAGCAACACGCTTGTCGGGACACGATGGGGAGCGCCAACAAAAGGTGCGACGGCATTGGCGTCCGATCGCACCGACGATCCCGTCCGGCTGTATTTGCGCGAGATTAGCTCGGTCGATTTGCTCTCGCGGGAGGGCGAGGTCGCGATCGCCAAACGCATCGAAGCCGGCCGTGGGGCGATGATTGCCGGCCTGTGTGAAAGCCCCCTAACATTCCAGGCAATCCTCATTTGGCGCGACGAACTGAACCACGGCAAGATTTTCTTGCGCGACATCATCGACGTTGAGGCGACCTACGCCGGTTCCGACGCGGCAGCGATTCCAACGGCCCCACCGGACGCTATGGCGCCGCCGCGGCCAGCATCTGCGACCCCTTCCGTCAAGGTCGTGCTCCCACCCGTTCTAACTTCCGCACCGCAATCCCGTATCAAGTCAAATTCCAGCGACAGAGAGCTGGGCGAAAGTGCGAGTGGTGACGACAACACGGACGACGACCTCGAAAATGTGATGTCGCTCGCCACCATCGAGGCCGAACTCAAGCCTACGGTGCTGGCAACATTCGATAAGATAGCCGACAGGTACAAGCGCCTCCGCCAGTTGCAGGACCGGGACGCCCGCAACAAGCTGCATGACGAGACGCTCTCCCCTGCGCAAGGACGCAAGTGCAAGAGGTTGAAGGAAGAGATCATCGCCGAGGTGAAGTCACTGCGGCTCAGCCAGGCGCGCATCGATGCGCTGGTTGAGCAGCTCTACGACGTCAACAGGCGCCTCATGAGCTATGAGGGCCGCCTCATACGCCTTGCGGCGAGTTACCACGTCGCACATGAGGATTTCCTCGAGAATTACAACGGCTCCGAACTCGACCCGCACTGGGTCATCCGTGTGTCGAAGCTCCCCACCAGAGGCTGGAAGAGTCTGGTCGCCCGCGAAACGGAGCTCATCGAAAGCATTCGATCGGATATCAATGCGCTCGCCAGCGAGACCGGCCTGGAGATCGGTGAGATTCGACGAATCGCCCGCATGGTGCAAAAGGGCGAGCGCGAGGCCAGCCAGGCAAAGAAGGAAATGGTCGAGGCGAATTTGCGCCTGGTCATCTCGATAGCAAGAAGATACACCAATCGTGGCCTCCAATTCCTCGATCTGATCCAGGAGGGAAATATTGGCTTGATGAAGGCAGTCGACAAGTTCGACTACCGGCGTGGCTACAAGTTCGGGACCTACGCCACTTGGTGGATTCGCCAAGCGGTCAGCCGTTCGACGTCCGACTACGCGCGCACCATCCGCATTCCAGCACACATTGTGGAAGCGCTCTACAAGATCGCCCGGATGAGCCGGCGGCTGCACAACGAGATCGGTCGCGAGCCAGCGCCCTGCGAGATTGCCGAGAAGCTCCACATGCCGCTCGAAAAGGTGCTGCATGTGCTCAAGATCGCCAAAGAGCCGTTGTCGCTCGAGACGCCAGTCGGTGACGAAGACGATTTGCGGCTCGGTGATTTCATCGAGGACCAGAACGTGGTGTCACCGATCGACGCCTCGACCCAATCGGATCTCCGCGACGCGACAACGCAGGCCCTCGCTTCGCTCAGCCCGCGCGAAGAGCGCATAGTTCGCATGCGCTTCGGCATTGGGATGAGTGCCGACCATACGCTTGCTGAAGTCGGCGACCAGTTCTCAGTGTCCCGGGAACGGATCCGCCAGATTGAGGCCAAGGCGCTACGTAAGCTCAAGCATCCCCAGCGATCCAAGATTCTTCGGAGCTTCATAGACGATTGACGTGGGCTATCTGCCGTCAAACTTGCGGCTGCCGCCTGTCGACACTTGCCGGTGAACCCCAGCGCAGGCTCGGTAACAGCCTCCGGCAGTCCGCGAGCCTGCCGATCGAATTGGCGCCGGCGTGAATGTTCCGATCGATATCCGGCCACCATGCTTTTGCATCTGCAATTCAGACCGTGTAGCCTTCAGCTAATCTGAAGGGATCGGAGCATCGTCAAAAGTGACCTTAAGGCTGCTGTAGGGGCGACCCTTGTGGTCGCCCTGTTGCCGGCGGGCGCGGTGCGCAAACCGGGGCGACCACAAGGGTCGCCCCTGCAGCGGTGGTGATCATGTTATTGAGCCGGCCTATGGCGATTGTGGCTGCACTGGCCGCCGCGCTTGCGGTTGCGGGCGCCCAAGCGTCCGACGACGCAAAGTATCCTGATTGGACGGGGCAGTGGATGCGATTTGCCGTCCGGCTTCCAACGCAGCCGTCTCATGATCAGACCAAGCCCTGGGGATTTGGACAACAGGCGCCGCTCACGCCTGAGTATGAGGCGGTCCTGGCGGCGAGCATTGCGGATCAGGCCAAAGGCGGTCTCGGCAATTTCCCCACCACCTTGGGCCGCGCCGCCGGGATGCCGAACATGATGATGGGATTTGGGCCGATGGAATTCGTCGTGACCGCGGATACCACTTACATCTTGATCGGTTGGCATGACCACTATCGTCGCATCTTCACCGACGGACGCGACTGGCCCGAGCCTATCGAGCCGACCTTCTCGGGCTACTCGATCGGCCGGTGGATCGACGAAGACGGCGACGGCAGATACGATGTCCTCGAGGTTGAGACGCGCGGCTTCAAGGGACCTCGCGCTTATGACGAGGCCGGGCTGCCTCTGCACGTCGATAATCAATCAATCTTCAAGGAGCGCATTTATCGCGACAAGGCCGACCCAAATATTCTTCACGACGAGATCACTTCGATCGACCACGCCCTGACCCGCCCTTGGACTGTCGATAAGAAATACGTGCACAATCCAAATCCGCGCCCGGACTGGCCGGAGTTTTATACGACTGAAAACAACGCCCAGGTTGCCATCGGCAAGGAAAACTATTTTCTCGGAGCGGACGGGCTATTGATGCCCACGAAAAAGGACCAGGCGCCGCCTGATTTGCGATATTTCACGCCGGCCCGGAAGTAAGGACGCGTTGAGAAAAATGCGCATTGGGCGTCGTTGCGGTTTTCGCCATATCGGTGGCGCATAAAGCGGAGGAGGTCATGGGTGAGCGGCTGCGCGATTTTCTTTTATGCGCCACGTTGGCGGCGGCTACGCCCGCCTTGGGGCAAACCGTAGCGCCCGCAGCACCGCCGGTCGCCGGCATAGCGCAAGACAATGCATCCCTTCCGGATTTTTCCGGTCGCTGGGCCCATCCCTACCTCACCGGTTTTGAGCCGCCGCGGTCCGGTCCAGGTCCGGTCAGAAACAAGTCGCGCTTGCCGAGCGGCGTGGCAAACTTCCAACAGCTGGTCGGCGATTACTCCAACCCCATCCTGAAGCCGCGCGCGGCTGAAGTCGTGAAGAAGCACGGCGAGATTTCGTTGGCGGGCGAGGGCTATCCGACGCCAAGCAACCAGTGCTGGCCCCAGGGGGTGCCTTATATCTTTTGGGATTTCTGGATGGAGATGATCCAGAAGCCCGACAAGATCGTGATGACTTACCGCCACGGCAACGAGGTCCGTTGGGTGCGTGTGAATGAACCCCATCCGGCGCACCTGACGCCGTCTTGGCACGGCGATTCCGTCGCGCATTACGAAGGCGATACGCTGGTGATCGACACCGTGGGGATGAAGGTCGGGCCGTTTTCGATGGTCGACATGTACGGGACGCCGCAAAGTCCGGCGCTGCACGTGATCGAACGCTACCGGCTCATCGACTATGACGTCGCCAGGGACGCGATTGAACGCAACGAAAAAGAAAATTTCCGCGCCAGCGGCGGCGGGGAATTCGACGCCAACTACCGGGGCAAGGTGCTGCAGCTCCAGTTTACCGTCGAGGACGAAAACGTCTTCACGATGCCCTGGTCGGCGACCATCACGTACCGGCCTGCCGTCAGCCCCCGGACGGACCTTATATGCGCCGAGAATCCGCGGGAGCCCGGCGGAAAGGTTTCGATGGTGCCGCAGGCGGGCAAGCCGGATTTCTGAGTGGCGCGTTCCGGCCAGATGTCTTTCGGAACGAAGATGGCGGCCGCCCATAGGTGGCGCGGAACGCATCATTGAAACGGCGCACGCTTTTGAACCCGGCCGCAAAAGCGACCTGCGACAGTGGCATCGTGGTTTCGTTGAGCAGGCGCTTCGCGGCTTGAACCCGCCGGGTCGCGGCGACTTCGCTCGGCGTCGCGCCGGCGTGGCGAAGAAAAAGCCGCAGCAGGTGCCGCGGGCCGATCCCAAGTTTTCCGGCCAGCTCCTCGACTGACGAGCGGTCGAGAAATCCATCCTCGATCAGGCGCATCCCGCGCGCCACGGTCGTCGCGGTACCGGTCCATGCCGGACTTCCGGGCGCCGTCTCCGGGCGGCAGCGCAGACACGGGCGAAAGCCTGCCCGTTCGGCGGCTGCCGCGGTCGGGAAGAACACGACGTTTTCTGACTTGGCCGGGCGCGCCGGACAAACCGGGCGACAATAAATGCGCGTCGTTCGCACACCGATGAAGAACAGCCCGTCATAGGCCGCGTCGCGCGCGAAGCGCGCGCGGTCGCAGGTCTCGCGATCAAGTTCCGGCGGCATGTCGGTCAGCATCGGGTGAAAGCTACTCCGCGACGGCCGGTGTTGATAGCCGAAATCGGACTCGGTCGCAGGACGATGTCCGAAAACAGCCGGCAAGGCGCAAGCCACCTCATCATTTTCAGGCGCCGAAGCCCGGGGCGCGGACGCTCCCATGGATGAAAGGTGGCCGATGAACGTGCCGGGCGGGACCGAGACCACAATGGCGGGGGCAAAGGCCGGCATTTATCACGGCTGGCTGGTAGTCGGCACGGCGTTCCTGATTGCCTTCTTCGGGTGGGGAATCGGATTCTATGGCCCCGGCATCTATCTGGTCGCGCTTCAGCAGCGCCACGGATGGCCTACGGCGGACATCGCATCGGCCATCACCGCGTACTATCTCCTGGGCGCGACGCTGATCCTTTTTGCCGGCGGCGTATTTGAGCGCTTTGGCGCACGGTGCGTTGTCTCGGCCGGCGCCACCGCAATGGCCTGCGGTGCCGCATTGCTCTCATTGGTCTCGCGCCCGTGGCACGTCTATGGGGCATTCGCCGTGATGTCGTTCGGCTGGGCGGCGATGAGCGGCGCGGCGATCAACATCATCATTGCGCCCTGGTTCGACAAGCGGCGCGGCCTCGCCATCAGCCTCGCGCTCAACGGCGCAAGCGCCGGCGGCGTCGTCATTGCACCGCTCCTCGTCTTCCTGATCGGGTGCCTGAATTTTGCCGCTGCGCTGTTTTGCGTCGCGGCTCTCATGCTTGCGACCGTCGTGCCGGCGGCAGCGTTTGTGCTGCGGCACAAGCGTCCCGATGAACGCGACGGCGCAGACGACGGTTGCCACCCGACGCGCGCTCAGGCGTTGGTGCCGGCACCCCGCCGCGCCGGCGCCGCCCTGGCAGCTGTCCGCTGTTCTGCGTAGCTCCGATTTCCAATCGGTATCGATCTCGTTCGCACTGGGGCTGATGATGCAGGTCGGCTTCCTCACCCATCAGGTCGCCTACCTCTCACCGATCCTGGGGCCGATCGCAACCGCCTGGGCCGTCAGCTTGACGACGCTGTCGGCAGTGGTGGGCCGCCTCCTCATCGGCTTCATCGGCTTCATCGTCGACACGTGCGACCGGCGGGCGGTCGCATGCGGGAACTTCCTGATGCAGTCCGCCGGAACAGCCCTGCTCGCCGCAAATCCATCGGCGCCGATGCTCTATCTTGGATGCATTCTCTTCGGCCTCGGGCTTGGGAATCTGATCTCGCTCCCGGGGCTCATCGTTCAGCAGGAGTTCCCCCAGCAGCACTTTTCTCGAATCGTGGGGCTGATCGCTGCCGCCAATCAGTTTGCCTTCGCGTTCGGGCCCGGACTTTTAGGGCTCTTGCGGCAGGCGAGAGGGGATTACTCCAGCGCGCTCGAGGCTTGTTTCATCGTCGAGGTAACGGCCGCGGTGATCGTCATTTTTCCTCGCGTCCGCCACCTCGTCGGCCGGACGCCGGCGAGAAAGGAAGTCTGACGCAGAGAGCCCAGCGCCCTCATTGCCCGCCCCTTGTGGTCGCCCCAGTTCGATTGCGTCCGCCGGCAACAGGGCGACCACAAGGGTCGCCCCTACATTCCTCACATCACCCTCACATTCCCATCAGCCGCCCGAGCCGTGGCATCGCGGCCTCGCCAAGCCGCGCCCGCAGGCGCTTCACTGCCCCCCACAGCACCGCCTGGTTGCTGCTGACGACCGGCTTGCCGAGCGCCGCCTCCAATTCCTCGATCGCTTCGATCTGGGTGGTGTTGGTGCAGCTCAGGAAGTAGCCGTCGGCCTCGTCGCGCGCATGGTCGAGGGTGGTCTCGACCCAGCGCTCCGGCGTCGCGCCCGAGGCCTCGTGGCCCGGCAGGCGCAGCGCTACGTCATGAACCACCGTGAAGCCGCAGGATTGCAGATAGGCGATGATGACCTCGTTATCCTGATACGGACTGACGATGACGAGCTTCTTGATGCCGAGCGCGTTGAGGGCCTCCACCACCAGGGCGCTGGTGGACACGGCTTCGATCCCGGTCTCCTGCCGCACGATATCGAGGATGCGCCGCTCGCCGTCGCGGCCTTCGCGCATCGAGGAGTCGGTGCAGTGATAGACGATGAGATCGGGGCTTGAATCGGCAAGCGCGCCGGCCGCCTCCGCGATAATGGGAGCAAGCTCCGTCACCGGCTTGCGCCACTTGCCGGCGATCCTGGCCCGCGTCACGTGGATGCCGAGACCGGGCGGGGCGAAACGTGTGAATTGCGGCTCACTCAGCCGATTGACCGACGGAATGATCAGGCCGATCCGCGCCGTCGGGACCTCGATGCGGTTGGCGCCCGTGCGCGCCAACTCTTGCAAAGCTCGCGGGAACACGTTGCGGCTTGCAAACGTCTGCTCCAACTCGGCGCGATGCGCCTCCGCATACTCCAGCGCCAGCGTCAACGCTACCGTGAACTGCGGCTTTTCGAGGAACTTCGTCGCAGTGCGCAGCATAGCCCCCTCGCCGGCGACGGGCATCCGGATCCCCTCGACCGAGGTCGCGAACGGGTCGCGGCAATGCTCCGCCGGCGACGTGACGAGGTACTCCCGGCACGCGAATGGCCGGTCTTCGTAGATGCTGCAGGCGTTGTCCTCCAGGAACGGACACGCCAACCCAAGCCGGAAGTAGCGCAGCGCCGCGTCGCGCAGCTCCTCTTTCGTCACCTCGCCGGGCCCCTCAATCTGAAGGAAACGGTCCGCCAGCCCGGCGTCGCGCAGCCGCTGGACCCGGTCGGCGAAACGGGCGCGGACCTCGGCCCGGCGCGGCTCCGGCAGGTTCTCCACGAGCCGCAACAGCGCGTACGCTTCCGGCGGTGTGACGGGGACCGGCTGCGCGCGGCAACACGCCGAGCAGCCCTTGCGGCACGACACGGTTTTGCCCTTCGCTTCGCTGCGCCGGACGGCGAGATCGACGGCGCGATCATCGATCGCACGCAGCAGCGGCAGCACTTCGTCAAGGCGCACGCGCTCTGGCGGCCCTGGCGCTTCGACGGCGAGCGGTTCGCCGAGGATGCGAAGCCGCAGACGGATGGTTGGTCGTTGCTGGGAAGGGTCAGTCATGAAAGTGCCTTTGTGGGAGACTTTCGGTAGCCCGCGGTACAATAACGCAGGGCAGAGGTTACCGGGAGGGGTGAGGAGAATGACCGAATAGCGCCAATCATGGCTCGACGCGCCTTCGTGGCGGGGCCGCCTTTGCCCATTCTACCGTCGAATCCGCAATGTAACGCGAGCTATCGTCAGCATCCACTCAATCCAACCTTAGGCCATGTCGTGGAACCTGAGATGCAGCCATTGCGCCGGCCACCATTCGGCCGTACCACGCGTTGCGAAAGGCGCAAGCATGACCGACCACATCCGTGACCGCCTCACCTATGCGCACGCTGGCGTCGATATCGACGCCGGCAACCGCATGGTGAACCTGATCAAGCCGCTGGTGCGCGCCACCGCGCGCGCCGGCGCCGATGCGGAAATCGGGGGGTTCGGCGGGCTGTTCGATTTGAGCCGCGCCGGCTTTCGTGATCCGGTGCTGGTCGCCGCCACGGACGGCGTCGGCACCAAGGTCAAGATTGCCATCGAGACCGGGCGGCACGACACCGTCGGCATCGATCTCGTCGCCATGTCGGTCAATGATCTCGTGGTCCAGGGCGCCGAACCGCTGTTTTTTCTCGACTATTTCGCCTGCGGCAAGCTTGTCCCGGAGGTTGGCGCAGCGGTGGTGGCCGGGGTCGCGGCGGGCTGCAAGGAGGCCGGCTGCGCCCTCATCGGCGGCGAAACCGCCGAAATGCCAGGGCTCTATCAGGCCGGCGACTACGATCTCGCGGGCTTCGCGGTCGGCGCAGCCGAGCGCGGCGCCCTGCTGCCGCGCGGCGACATCGGGGCCGGCGACGCCGTGCTGGGACTGGCGTCGTCAGGCGTGCACTCCAATGGCTATTCCCTGGTCCGCAAAGTCGTGGAGGCAAACGACCTGGCCTGGAGCGCGCCGGCACCGTTTGACCGCGACCGGTCCCTCGGCGAAGCCCTGCTGACGCCGACCCGCATCTATGTGGCGTCGTGCCTCGCCGCGATCCGCGAGAGCGGGGCCGTCAAGGCGTTTGTCCATATCACCGGAGGTGGCTTCCCGGACAACATTCCGCGGGTGCTGCCGAAGGGCCTCGGAGTCGAGATCAACCTCGCGTGCATTCCGGTCAAGCCGGTGTTCCGGTGGCTGGCAGCGGCGGGCGGCATTGCTGAACCCGAAATGCTGCGCACCTTCAATTGCGGGGTAGGCATGATCGCCATCGTCGATGCGGCCGCGGCCGATGCGGTCGCGGCGGTGCTCGATCGGTGCGGCGAAAAGGTGGTGCATCTCGGGGAGGTGGTGGAGCACGCCAGCGAGCCGCCGGCGGGAATCGTGGCCTATCGGGGCCGGCTTGCCGTCGCGGATTAGGCCATGGCGAGAAAGCGTGTCGCCATCCTGATTTCCGGCCGCGGCGCCAACATGGCGGCATTGATCGCGGCTGCGAAGGAGCCCGGCTATCCCGCGGAAATCACGCTGGTGTTGTCAAACCGGCCCGAGGCCGGCGGACTGCGGCGCGCCAGCGCCGACGCAATCGCCACCGCAGTCGTGGATCACACCGCGTTTGGCAAGGATCGCGAGGCCTTCGAGCAGGCCGTGCAGGCGCATCTCGAAACCTATCGCGTCGACATCGTCTGCCTTGCGGGTTTCATGCGGCTCTTCACGCCCTCCTTCGTATTGCGCTGGAACTCCCGAATGATCAACATCCACCCGGCCCTGCTGCCGTCGTTCAAGGGGCTTCACACCCACAAGCGGGCGCTTGAGGCCGGCGTAAAGATTCACGGCGCAACGGTCCATTTCGTGGTGCCGGAGGTCGATTCCGGGCCGATCATCGCCCAGGCCGCGGTGCCGGTGCTCGATGACGACACGCCGGACGCGCTGGCCGCCCGTGTGCTTGCGGCCGAACTTCGCCTCTATCCGCTGGCGCTCGGCCTCGTCGCCGGCGGAAAGTCAAGCCTCGCGCCGGACGGCACGGTGCGCAATGCCACGGCGGTCGTGCCGACCGCGCAGCTGATCGTTCCGGATCCGCGTTAGGCGTTTAATTCCCCGGTGCCGTCATGGCTCGGCCTGGATGCTTCACCCGGGGATGATGGTTGACGCCGGTCAGGGAACATAGCTGCCGGGTTTTTGATTGATCGTGAGAGTACAAGAGCGACCCTCATGATCACCCTGTACAATTTCGGTCCGGCCTTCGGCCTGCCGGACCCCAGCCCCTTCGCGATGAAAGTCGAAACGCTGCTGAAGATGGCCAACCTCCTCTACCGCACTGACACCACGGGCCTCGCCAAGGCCCCCAAGGGTAAAATCCCCTACATCGACGATGATGGCGTTATAGTCCCGGATTCGACCTTCATCCGGTGGCACATCGAGAAGAAATACCGGATCGACTTCGACCGCGGACTCAATCCTGCCCAGAAGGCGACGGCCTGGGCGTTTGAGAAAATGGCTGAAGACCAGCTCTACTGGGTCAGCGTGCACGACCGATGGATGATCGAGGAGAATTTCCGCAAAGGCCCTGTCCGGTTCTTCGACAACGTCCCGGCGGCGATCAGGCCGGTCGTGACTGCGATGATCCGCCGCAAGCTGCGGACCACCCTTCATGGCCAGGGCCTTGGCCGCCATTCGCCCGAAGAAATTCTCGCGCTCGGCACGCGATCAATCAACGCGATCTCGGATTTCCTCGGGGACAAGCCGTTTTTTATGGGCGGCGAGCCAACCGGAGCGGACGCCACCATGTTCGCCTTTGTTTGCGCGGTGTTATGTCCGCATTTCGAGTCACGCCTGCGCAGCGCTGCCGAACGGCGCGAAAATCTGCGCCGCTACGTCGGGCGCATTACGGCGCGGTACTATCCGGGCCTGAAGGCGCTCGCCGGTTGCAGTGCGGCCGCATGGCCCCAACACTACCCCTCCCCCGCATGCGGGGGAGGGGTAGGGGCTGGCAGACCGCCATGATTTTTGGGGTCGAGCTTTGGGCAAGCAGTGGCACGGCATGTCGGCGGATCGCTGAGAAGTTTGCCCGCACAAGCCCCACCCCAAGAGCGCCCACCACGAACGATTACCGTCCTCGCGTGTGCTTGCGCATCCGTGGCGGGCTGCGTTTTGCTTGCGCGACTTGATCCCGCGGCCCGTCGAGTTCTCGCAACAGTTCAGCTAGCCGGTCCGGCAAATGCCCGTTCGGAGTGTACTGACTGCGCAGCCCGGCGCCTATGCTGGCGCGCATAATGTAGAGATAGAAACTGTCTTTCAGGTCATTGCGTCGTGCCTGCATATGCGGCCAACGCGGTCTCGCTTTGTGCAGTTCCTGACTTTCACGACGATTTTCACATCACGTCAGCGCTCCGTCAGCCGCCGCGCCACTTCCACGGCGGGGCGTTCAACAGTCCGGTACAGCAATTCCGCTGCCGGGATCGTCACTGCCAGCGTAAAGCACGTCGTCAGGAGGCCGCTCATGACCGTGGTGCTGCCGAATGCAATGTAGCCGAGATGGATGGCCAGCACGTGGAGCAGATAGCCCCCATAGGACCGTTGGCCCAGATAGACCAACGGGCCGTAAGTGAGCAGACGTCGCACGAGGCTGTCTCGCAACGTCACATGGGCGACCAGATAGGCCGTAACCGCGGCCACCGCCGGCAGCACTTCGACATACCGCAGCATGACGAACAGCGCGACCACGAACGCCATCGGCACCGCGGCCGGCACCCGTGTTAGCACCGCAATCGCCGCAAAGCTGCGCGGCCATTCGAGCAGCTGTGCCAACATGACGCCGGACAGGATCGCGCAATAGGCGTTCGCCGTGAATGATCCTTGCGTGGTCAACAGCGCGGTGGTTGCCGCCGTCACGCCGAATCGCCAGCTGTCATTCTTGATCAGGAGGAACACGATGGCGGGAAAGAACACGTAGAATTTCGCCTCCATGCCGATGATCCACGAATGAACGAAGATCGTGAACACGTCGGTGTGGGCGTATTCCGGCATCAAGGTGAGATAGTAGGGCAGCCTCGCCACGAACAGTTGGTACTCATCGGCGAGCGGCGGCAGAGAATAAAGTGCGATCCAATAAATCAGTATGGCGGCCGCATAGGCCGGCACAATGCGAAAGAAGCGCCTTGTCAGAAACGCCCCGTACGCGATCGCATCGGTCTTGCGCTCCTCCCGGATCAACAGCATCGTCACCAGGTAGCCGCTGATCGCAAAGAACACCCAGACTGCCGTCCACCCCTGCAGATACGAGAACCACGGCACCGCCGGGATGTGTGCGGTCACGACAAGGAGAAAGCCGATGCCGCGCAAGCCGTCGAAACCTGGACGAAAGGTGGCGGCCTGATAATCCGTGAAACTGAGTTCATTTCGATCCAAGCTAACGCGTCCCGGCAAGAGCGAATCGGCCCGGAAGAAATCCGCCAGGGAAAAATGTTTCCCCGAATATAGGCTTTCGCAATAAGAATATAGGCTTTCGCAATAACAATATAAGGCTCGTGCAACAAAAATTGTCTAAACCTGTGCAAAAAACAAAAACCCCCGGGTTGGAAACCGGGGGCTACGGGTAACACCCGTTTGCCGGGAGTCCCGGCAAGGGCCGCTACGCGACCTTGAGGTTTTCCGCGGAGGTTTTGCCGCGGTTGGTGACGAGTTCGTACTCGACGACCTGTCCCTCGTTGAGGGTGCTGAGGCCAGCGCGCTCGACTGCGGAGATATGGACGAACACGTCTTTATCCCCGGTCGAGGGCCTGATGAACCCATAGCCCTTAGTTGGATTGAACCATTTGACGGTGCCTTTTTGCATCGTCTGTCTCCCAGATCAGTCAGAACTTAAGATGAGACGCGAATGCGTTCGCTGCCGTTCGCGCCAACAAGCCGGATTTTTGAGGGGTTCGAGGCGATCGCTCATTAAAGCCTGCGGCCGAACGAACGGCCAAAAATTCCGATTGCTACTAACAATAGATACTTAAAATACGGCCGAAGCAAGGCTCGCAATCCGACTCGTCGGCCAAGAACTTCAAGGACTTAAGAGCGGAAGATCATTATGTCGAAACCCTGACATAAGCTCGTTGAACAGGGATATTGGCGGGCGTGCAGTTTAGAGGCTTTTTCGGGTTGGCCGCCAGTTGCGGGTTGCCCGGCTTGCGATCCAGTATCCACGGCTTGGTTTACCGCACGGATGATCATCCGCGATAGCGTCGCTCCGAAGCGATCGGAAAATGCACTAGACGACGCGCGTTCGCGGCTTGATCCAGACCTTGTTGTCATGAAAAGCGGCGCCGCCATATGGCGCGATCGGATCGGCGCCGGTCAACGTATTGATGCCGCGGCCGTCCGGATAGGCGTCGTTGGGCCAGATCGACTCTGCGATCAGCACCCCGCGGCGCACGCCGTCATAAAGCCGCGCATGGAGGAGGACCTCGCCGCGTCGATTGCCGAGCATCACTTCGTCGCCCCCATTGATTCCTGCAGCCGCGGCGTCGGCAGGATGAATCAGAACCTCTGGTCGTTTTTCCCGCGAAATCGAGGCGAGCGTTTCGGTAAACGTCGAGTTGAGGAAATTCCGCGCCGGCGAAGTCGCGAGGCGGAAGGGATGGACTTCGTCCGCTGCTTCGATGGCGTCCCAATGGTCGGGCAGCGCCGGCATGCGCTCCACCGGGCCCGACCTGACCGGGCTGCGGAACGGCACGTTCCGCCAATCCGGCTTGAAGCGGAATTTGCCGTCCGGCCACGCGAAACCCCTGACATAATGGGCGGTAGCGAAATCGGGCTGGCAATCGATCCACCGTTTTGCCGCAAGCTCCGCCAGCGTGCCCCAACCAGATGCCCGCAAGGTCCAGTCGATCAGTTCGCGGGGTGTCATGGCGAAGCCCGGATGCACGACGCCGAGGCGCTGCGCCAGCGCGCAATGAACCTCATGATTGTTGCGGCACTCGCCCGGGGGCTCGATCAGCTTCGGCCCCAGGATGATGTATTGATGGCCACCGCCGCGATAAAAATCGTCGTGCTCCAGGAACATGGTCGCCGGCAGCACGATGTCGGCGAAGCGGGCGGTCTCCGTCATGAACTGCTCGTGGACGCAAACGAACAGGTCCTCGCGGGCAAAGCCGCGTTTCACCCGCTCCTGCTCGGGCGCGACCGAAAGCGGATTGGTGTTCTGGATGAAGAGCGCCGCCACCCTCGGCCCGCCGGCAAGCGCGTCATCGTCGCCTTCCAGGATGGCGCCGATGCGCGACTGGTCGAGCAGGCGCACAGAGCGATCAAGGACATCGAGCCCCTCGATCATCGTCTTGTCGAAGTGATAGATGTCGGCATTGCCGTGGAATGCGCCGCCGCCTTCGAGCAGCCAGGCGCCCGTCACCGCCGGGATGCAACTCGCCGCATGCATGTTGACGGCGCCATTGCGCGAGCGGGAAAAGCCGTAGCCGAGCCGGAAGAAGGCGCGTTTACGCTCGCCGATCAGCTTTGCAAAGGCCTCGATGGTGGCGACATCGCAGCCGGTGATGCCCGACGCCCACGCCGGCGTCCGCTCGCGCACGTGGGCGGCAAGCTCCTGCGGTGCGTCCGTATAACGGGCCAGATAGTCGTGATCGGCGCACCCGTCACGGAACAGGCAGTGCATCACCGCGCAGGCGAGCGCCCCGTCGGTGCCGGGACGGATCAGGACCGCCAGATCCGCCTGCGCCATGGTGCCGTTCATGTACACGTCGACGGCCGCAATCTTGGCGCCGCGTTCCTTGCGGGCACGGACCGCATGGGTCATCACGTTGACCTGGGTGTTCACCGCATTGGTGCCCCAGATCACGATCAGATCGGATCTCGCCATTTCGCGCGGATCGGGACCGGCGATCTTGCCGACCCCGGCCGCAAAGCCGCTATAGGCCGGGTTGACGCAGATGGTGGAATGGAAGCCCGAGTATTTCTTGGCGTGGCGTAAGCGGTTGATGCCGTCACGCATCACGAGCCCCATGGTGCCGGCATAGTAATACGGCCACACCGACTGGGCGCCGTGGTGCTGTTCGGCGCGCAGCAGCGCCTCCGCCGTGATGTCGAGAGCATCATCCCACGAGGTCGGGACAAACGCGCCGCTGCCCTTGCGGCCCCTGCGACGCAGCGGCGTCAGCAGACGATCCTTATGGTGCACCCGCTCGGCATAGCGCGCGACCTTGGCGCAGATGACCCCCGACGTGTAGTCGTTGTCCGCGGCGCCGTGAATGCGGCCGATGGTGTTCCCATCGACGATCTCCACAGCGAGCGCGCAGGTGGACGGACAGTCATGCGGGCATGCGGATGCGCCGATCCGAGCCGCAGCCCTGGCATTCCGCACGGGCTGATTCATGGCGTGAGTCGCCTGTTCTCCGGCAGGTTCGAGTCAAATCAAACCACTTTCCTCAGTCAAGGCCGTCCCCGCAGTTGATCCGGGGACGCGCATGACGGCCGAGCGGTCATTGGATCTCATCAGAACCCGCTCTTAGCTGATGGCGCCGGCGTCGATTCGGCCGCGCCGTTCGCGTGCGCCAGATACACCCCCATGAGGACGACGAAGATCGCCCCCAATATGCCGCAAGCCAGCCCGACCGGATCCAGTTCGAACTCGAACATCAACCGACCTGCGCTTCCCATCCACGAATAGTCGGTCTCCAGCGCGAGTTTCGTTGCGGTTGAGAGGCTCTCCGAAATCGCCTGTGTGTCGGGCCACAGACTGGGCACGATCGGTGTACCGTACATCCTCGCGATGTACTGGGAAACGATGGCGTCGTCTGGCAGCAGCCCCCCGGCGATCCACCCAAGCAGTGCCCCACCGGCCCACACGACCCACGGAAATCTCTCAAGAAGTGCCAAGAACAGCGCGCTACCGGCGATGACGACCGGAATGCTGACGGCCAATCCGAGCCCCAGCAGCAGATAGTTCCCCTTTGCCGCTGCCGCGACCGCGATCACGTTGTCGAGGCTCATCACGATGTTGGCGATGACGACGACGCGAACCGCCCGCCATAAGTCCTCGACCGCCTCCGGGGTATCTTCGGCATCATGGGGCTGCGGCGCCACCAGCTTGACGGCGACCCAGAACAGCGCGAGTCCGCCGATCAGCTTGAGATAGGGCAGCTTCAACAAGGTCGCCACGATCCCGGTAAACAGGATCAGCAATACCGCCGCGCAGCCCGCGCCCAGCACCATGCCCCAGAACCGTTCCTTCGGCGGCAGCCCGCGGACCGCAAGCGCGATCACGACCGCATTGTCTCCGGACAGCAGAATATTGATTCCCATGATCTGAAGGGCGGCGAGCCAGAACGTCGGCCGCATCATTTCGCTTACCAGCATTTCCACGAGATCGTTCCCCCGGAGTTCGCCGTCCGCACCGCCGCTAGAAACGGGCGACAATGACGTGTCTGTCAGTGCCCAATCAGCTTACAAGGCCGTACAGGAGTATGGCTAGAGTGGATTGCGGTGACGTAGCCCCTTGCGAGGACTGCTCCCTCTCCCTGCTTGCGGGGAGAGGTTGATCGCCACTCTAGCGGCGGCATCGCGACTCAATGACGCGCGCAGCACCTCATGAGGCCACGATCTCGTTGCCGGCAAAAAACTGGCCGATTTCCTTGACCGCGGTCTCGGCGGCATCCGAACCATGTACCGAATTCTCGCCGATCGATTTGGCGTAGATCTTGCGGATGGTGCCGGGCGCCGCCTTGGCGGGATCGGTCGCTCCCATCAGATCACGATATTTGGCGATGGCGTCTTCGCCTTCCAGCACCTGCACCACCACCGGACCGGACGTCATGAAGTCCACCAGTTCGCCGAAGAACGGCCGGGCGCGATGGACCGCGTAGAAGGTCTCGGCCTGCTCGCGGGTGATTCGCATCCGCTTCTGCGCGATGATCCGCAGGCCGGACTGCTCGATCATGGCGTTGACGGCGCCCGTCAGATTGCGCGCCGTCGCGTCGGGCTTGATGATCGAGAACGTACGTTCCATCGCCATTTTTCGAATTGATCCTTCACTTCAAGCGACAAAGCCGCCGCGCTTATAGCGGCTAGCATCCCCACCCGGCAAGGCATTGCCGCATTCATGAACGGAACATGAATGCCTTCAACGCCTGCCATTCATGTCGCTGAATATGCAAGAAATTTCCGGCTCAGCTCCGGTTCAGGCCGGACTCGATATTGTGGTTTCCAAGCTGAACCATCTGGTCAGCCAAAACGACCAAAAATGAAGGGCGATGCGAAGAGCGCATCTCATCCATTAGTGAGGAGACATGGAGATGTTCCGTAAGCTTTCTCTCGCTGCCGTCGCCGCGATCGCTCTCGGCACGGCGGCGCTCGCGCCGACGTCCGCCTCGGCTCATTGGCATGGCGGCGGCTGGCATGGCGGCTGGCATCATGGCTGGCATGGCGGTTGGGGCTGGGGCGGCCCGCGCTTTTACTACGGCGCCTACGGCTACGGCTGCCGGCGATGGGTTGAGACCCCGTGGGGTCCGCGCCCGCGCTGGGTGTGCTGATCCGCCTTGCCGGGCTGATTAACCAAGACAGGCCTCGGACCGGAAGGTCCGGGGCCCTTGAATCTTTCCTTGATTTCGTATTTCCACCTCATCTCCGGCCCGACAATCTTTCCGGATCGGACATCTTCCCGCCACGCGCAGCCACATATGATTGCGCCGGGGAGAGACTTTTTGCGTGTGACAGGCTTGCGGCGGCGGATCGCGACCGCTGCGGCTGAACTATCTGAAAGAGCCACCAGCAGGAGTATGGGCAATGCGATTTATCCTTGGGCTTATCGTCGGTGTGGCGTTGACAGTCGGGGGCGCCGCGATCCACGACAATATGCAGCCGGGCGCATCCAGTCCGCTTGTGAACTGGAGGACCGCGAACGATCTCAGCCAAACGACAGTCAATTATGTCAGGGATCAATTCGATCGCCTGGTGAAATGGGTGACCTCCAGCTAGTGTTCCGGCACTAACAAAAGGATTCCGCTAGACCGGCATTGATGCGAGTCTGGGGCATGACAACTGAATCGCGGGTCCAGCTGTCTGCCGAGAATCGGGCAGAGCTGGAAGGCTGGGTGGCGGGCCGCAACACGCCGCAGAAGCTGGTTTGGCGAGCGCGGATTGTCCTGATGTGGGCGGACGGTGCCGGCATTACGAAGATTGTTCAGGCGACTGGCAAGACCAAACGCACGGCCTATCGCTGGCGCGATCGCTATGTTGAACGTGGTATCGAAGGTCTGCGGCGCGACGCAAGCCGGCCTGGCCGCAAGAAGCCTCTGGATGCAGCGACGATCGAGCGCGTGGTTCATATCTCGCTTCACGAGAAGCCGCCGGCGGGCACGCATTGGTCGGCGCGCAAGCTGGCACGGGCGGTCGGCCTCAGCCATACCAGCGTGCAGCGCATTTGGGCAGCGCATGGGCTTAAACCTCACCTGACGAAGACCTTCAAGCTGTCGAACGATCGGCAGTTCACCGAAAAAGTTCAGGACATCGTCGGGCTCTATCTCGACCCTCCTGACAAGGCGCTGGTGCTGTGCATCGATGAGAAAAGCCAAATCCAGGCCCTCGATCGCACACAGCCGGGACTGCCGATGAAGCGAGGCCGCGCAGGCACTATGACGCACGATTACAAGCGTCATGGCACGACGACCTTGTTCGCCGCGCTCGACGTCGCCACCGGCAAGGTCATCGGCCAATGCATGCATCGGCACCGGCATCAGGAGTTCCTGCGCTTTCTGCGCACCATTGACGCCCAAACCCCTAAATCCCTTGATCTGCATGTCGTGGTGGACAACTACGCAACCCACAAGCATGCCAAGGTCAAGACATGGCTCAAACGCCACCCGCGCTTCCATTTCCACTTCACGCCGACTTCGGCCTCCTGGATCAATCTGGTCGAACGCTTCTTCGGCCTGATCACACAGGATGCCATCCGGCGCGGAGTCTTTCACAGCGTCGGCGATCTCGAAGCGGCCATCAAAGATTACCTGGAGCATCATAATGACAATCTGCGCCCCTTCATCTGGACCGCGCCAGCCGCCGATATCCTCAAAAAAGTCGCCCGAGGGAGACAAGTGTTAGAGTCGGCACACTAGTAACCCCGGTCAGTGGTTACTGGATCGCCCGGTCAAGCCGGGCGATGACAACGCAGTGGGTATCAATCTTGCCGAACATATTCCGGTCCGCGGGGCCAGCACGGTAGGAGAAACCGATGACCTACACGAATTTCGATCTCGCTATCGACACCGACGGCATCGCGCTCCTGAGCTGGAATGTGCCGGATCGGTCCATGAATGTGATTACGCTGCAAGGGATCGACGAATTGTCCGCGATCGTCGAGCGGCTTGCGGCCGACCCCGACGTCAAAGGCGTGGTGATCACCTCGGCCAAGGACACGTTCTGCGCCGGCGCCGACCTGACCGTCCTGGAGTCGCTTGGCCGCACATTTGCGGCGCTCGTCAAGGATCAGAGCGAGGAACAAGCGGCGCTGCGTCTCTTTGAGGAAAGCCGCAAGCTGTCGCTGCTCTACCGGCGCATCGAGACCTGCGGCAAGCCCTGGGTCGCGGCCCTCAACGGCACCGCGGTCGGCGGCGGCTTCGAGCTTGCGCTCGCGTGCCACTATCGGGTTGCGGCGCAGAACCCGAAGACCCGCCTCGGCCTGCCGGAAGTAAAGGTCGGATTGTTCCCGGGCGCCGGCGGCACCATCCGCATCTCACGCATGCTGGCCCCGGTCGACGCGCTGCAATTTCTGCTCAAAGGCGATCAGCTTCGCGTCGAGCGCGCCAAGGCGATGAAGCTGATCGACGCCGTGGTGCCGCCTGACGAACTCGTCAAGGCCGCCAAGGACTGGATCAAGGCCGGCGGCAAAGCCAAGAACCCCTGGGACGTGGACGGATTTCGCCTGCCCGGCGGGCCCGTCTATTCCAAGGCCGGGATGACGACTTTCCCGGCCGCCAACGCCATCTACCGGCGCGAGACCTACGATAACTACCCGGCCGCGCGCGCCATCCTGCAGGTGGTGTACGAAGGGCTGCAATTGCCCATGGACCTCGCGCTCAAGGTGGAGTCGCGCTGGTTCGCGAAGATCCTGCGCACCCCTGAGGCGGCCGCGATGATGCGGTCGCTGTTCGTATCGATGCAGGACCTCAACAAGGGGGCACGGCGTCCGGCCGCGATTGCGCCGAGCACACTCAAACGCGTCGGCATCATCGGAGCCGGCTTCATGGGGGCAGGCATCGGCTATGTGACGGCCCAGGCCGGCATCGACGTGGTGCTGATCGACCGCGACCAGGAGGCCGCCGACAAGGGCAAGGCGCAGTCCGAGAAGCTCATCACCGAGCAGGTCAAAAAGGGCCGTGCCACCGCGGCCGACCGCGACGCCCTGTTGGGGCGCGTCACCGCGACGGCGGACTATGCGGCCTTGCGCGATTGCGATCTCGTCATCGAGGCGGTGTTTGAGGATCGCGCCGTGAAGAACGCGACCTATGCGCAGGCGCAAGCCGCCATGGCGGATCGCGTCATATTCGGCTCCAACACCTCGACCTTGCCGATCACGTCGCTGGCGCGGGAGTTCCGCGATCCGTCACGCTTCGTCGGCATTCATTTCTTTTCGCCGGTGGAGCGGATGATGCTGGTTGAGATCATTCTCGGGCGGGACACCGGCGACGCCGCGCTGGCGGCGGCGCTAGACTATGTGCGGGCGATCCGCAAAACCCCGATCGTGGTCAATGATTCCCGCGGCTTCTATACCTCGCGCGTGGTCGGCACCTATCTGCGCGAAGGCCACCTGATGCTGACCGAAGGCGTGCCGGCCGCCATGATCGAAAATGTCGGGCGCATGGCCGGCATGCCGGTCGGTCCGCTGTCGCTCAATGACGAAGTCGCGGTGGATCTCGCCTGGAAGATTCTCAAAGCCACGGAAGCCGATCTCGGCGCGGCGGCGATCGATGCCCGCCAGAAGGCGTTGCTCGGCGAGATGGTCGAGAAGCTCGGCCGCTTCGGCCGCAAGAACCGGAAGGGCTTTTACGATTATCCGGAACGGGGCCCGAAGAAGCTGTGGCCCGGCCTCGCTGACCTGCAACCCGTAAAGCTCGATCCCGACACCATCGATGTGCAGGAGCTGAAAGACCGCCTGCTCGGCATCCAGGCGCTGGAGACCGCGCGATGCTTCGAGGAAAACGTGTTGACCGATGTGCGCGAGGCCGATGTCGGCTCGATCCTGGGCTTCAGATTCGCCCCGTTCACGGGCGGCACCCTGTCCTATATCGACATGATGGGAACGAAACGCTTTGTGGCGCTGTGCGAACGGCTCGCCGCCAAGCACGGTCCGCGCTTCGCGCCGTCAGGGTTGCTTGTCGACATGGCGGCTCGGAACGAGAGCTTCTACGGCCGGTTTGCCCCGGGACGGAACGAGAAGGCGGCATGAAATTAATAGGCGCAAGCCGCGGACAGTCGGCCTTGATATGATTTGAAACTCTACGGATTTCGGCCGCAGACGGAGCGTTGAGGTGTTAAAATACGCGACTTGCGGCAGAAGGAAGTACCTTTTGCCGAGAAGTCTTGACCTGCCTCACTTCAGGCCGGCGAGCGCGCATCCGCCTCGCACATCTACCTCAGCAATTTCGCACCTGATTAACGCAGTCTTCCTGCTGGTAGCGCGGCGTCCATGGTGACTTATTATCGCACGCGATATCGTTTTCAGTTCGATTGTGTTCGCCGCAATAAAGGCGGCGCGCCTTGAGAAAATCCCCCTCCTCTATCTTCTTCGTGCACTTGCAGCTGTTGTCCTGACCTAACCGCGTCCGCTGTGCGCAACAGACGACCATCCGCGACATCCCTGCCGAATACTGATCCATCGAGTGCTGGGTCAGCCACTTCTCGCGCTTAAGCACCATGTTCGCGCCGAAATACACGTGAGTGCGCTCGTCATTCTTTATGTCGAACACCCATTTGCATAGCCTTGTGAGCGGATCTCCATCTTCGCTAATCAGCACAATCTCGGCGTCTCGGAATGGCGCGGCCAACCGAAACTCATTTGTGACGCAGGACGAATTGAAGGAGACAGCACGAACGCATGGGAACGCTCGTGCGATATGCTGCGCGAGGCCACCCCCGAGCGAGTGTCCGGTGACCGTGTAATAAACTGGGCGGTCACCAAAGCTCTGCTTCGCCCACGTTATTAGGCTTTGAAATGAGCGACGGGCTGACCTGTATTGATCCCACCACGGCACCCATTGGGTAAACCAAGAGCCATTACCGAAAATCCAATCGGGTACACCGGCGAACCATTCGTCGAAGGTTAGTCCATCTGTGCCCCGAAATGCGACCAGAACTTCCGTTGCCGGGCCATCGTCCCGCGAATAGACTGAGAAATCAAATCCGTTCCATTGTGGAAGGTGAATTCCCAATTCTTTCATGTCGACGACTTTCCAGGCTCTGTCATAATTGCTTAATACAAGTGTGTCGTTTCTGCGATAACCGTTCAAACTCGCGACGGCGTAAGGAAGAAATTCGTTTGACACGCGTTCGTAGTTTGCGCTGGGTTTTTCCCGAGTGCCGAATTCCAAATTGAATTCAGTGAACTTCGGAGCGGCGCACCTCTCGGGACTTAGGTTGGTTTCGGCGATTCCAAGATCACTCCGAGTAATGGGGTTGAACAATTCCAAGCCGACAATGGACAGCACAACGACAATTACGATTGCCGCGATTTTCCACATCAAAGCCTCCCGGTTAAAAGCAATAATTGAAAATGCCAAAAATACAACTAATAGGTCCAAGCTTGACTGTCGAGTGCCGAGGCTGGGCTAATCCAAGGTCGAGTCGCCGAGCATCGGCTTGCAGTAGGCACTACTCGTCTTTTCCGGCCCCTTTCGGCACCGCCGCTAAGCAGTGTTGCGGCGGTTGGCAAAGGGAGCCGGAGACCTCGATTGTCTTGTCTCACGGGCCAATGGGCGTGCTCTGAGGCCATTTCATTCCCCGCCTCGCCCTGCTAAATCCCGCTGCACGCCCGCCGATCGGCGGCGGGCCCTCACGCGATGACGCGGCATGTCCGGTACGCTCCCCACAATTCACGACTTCCGCCGTATCGTCGTCAAGGTCGGCTCGTCGCTCTTGATCGACGCTGCGGCCGGCCGGGTGAAGCAGGCCTGGCTTGCTTCGTTGATCGAAGATATCGCGGCCCTGCACCGGGAAAAGCGCGATCTCCTGGTGGTGTCCTCAGGCGCGATCGCGCTCGGCCGTGCGGTGCTCCGTCTCGCTGCGGGGCCGCTCAAGCTCGAAGAAAGCCAGGCGGCGGCGGCAGTCGGGCAGATCGAGCTGGCGCGCACCTGGTCGGAGGCCCTTGGCCGGCAAGGCATCGGCGCCGGCCAGATCCTGGTGACGCTTGGGGATACCGAGGAGCGGCGGCGCTATCTCAACGCCCGCTCCACCATCGCCAAGCTGCTCGAATGGCGCGCCGTGCCGGTGATCAACGAGAACGACACCGTTGCCACCAACGAAATTCGTTACGGCGACAATGATCGCCTGGCCGCGCGCGTCGCCACCATGGTGAGCGCCGACCTCCTGGTCCTGCTGTCCGACGTGGACGGGCTCTACGATGCGCCGCCCGCCCGCAGCGCGACCGCAAAGCTCATTCCGATGATCGAGCGTATCACGCCGGAAGTCGAGGCGATGGCGGGCGCAGCACCTTCGGAGCTGTCGCGCGGCGGCATGCAGACCAAGATCGAGGCGGCCAAGATCGCAACCGCCGCCGGAACTCACATGGTGATCGGCTCGGGCCGGGTCGATCATCCGCTGCGAGCGATCGCATCCGCTGCGGCCTCGACCTGGTTTCTGACCCCGGGCAATCCGGTGACGTCACGCAAGAAATGGATCGCCGGCTCGCTGGAACCGAAGGGCACGCTCGTGATCGACGCTGGCGCGGTGGCCGCCTTGCGGCGCGGCAATAGCCTGCTGCCGGTCGGCGTTATTCGCGTCGAGGGGCAGTTCGCCCGGGGCGACGCCGTCATCGTGCGCGGTCCGGATGGCGCCGAGATCGGCCGCGGTCTCGTCGCGTACGACGCCCCGGATGCCGACAAGGTCAAGGGCCGACCGTCCAGCGATATTTTGCTTGTGCTTGGGATAGAAGGTCGGGCGGAGATGATTCACCGGGACGATCTCGCGCTGGGCCGGCAGTAGTTTGCGCACAGGTCTGCATCAGTGAAATGCCCGAACTCGTCATCGCCGGGCTTGTCCCGGCCCTCACCCTACCCGCTTGCGGGGGAGGGTAGGGCGGGGGAGGGCACGGTACCTGATGATCGGGATGGCCGGGGACATAAGGGCGTTCACGCCCGTCGTCGACGGGCTGCTGCCCGGCCATGACCAAGTGGGGCTGCCACGAGTATTGCCCCAATTACGGCCATACCAATGACGTAGGTGGATAACCAAAATTTAATTTATCCGTCGCCGACTGTGAAATTGCCAGTATCCGCGCGGTTTTCTGATCGCATTAGGTGGGCGTGACCGCTTCGGCAATCGGTGGAACCGTCTCGACGGGTTGTGAAATGGGGAAATCTGCGACATACGGAAAGCCATTCCTTGAAGATCCCTTGGCAATTGGGCGTACTTTCGGTGGCGCGCACCTCGTTCATCATCTTGGTGTTTCTTGGCGTTCTCACCGGGGTCATTTTTGCCGCCAATCCATCGCTTGATCTGCAAGTGGCGTCATTTTTCCACGATCTCGCGGCCCAACCGGGAGGGCGCCGATTCGACCGGATCATCGACGCCGTGCGTCAAGTCGGTCCGCTTGTCATCGTGGCGGCAATCGCGCCGGCGGGCGTCGCATTGGTCATGAAAATATTCTGGCCGCGGCGCCCGACCCTGATTTCAACTCGCGCGGCGCTGTTTTTGATCGTGTCACTCGCGCTCGGGCCGGGATTGCTCGTCAATGTGGTTCTCAAGGAAGGGTGGGCACGGCCGCGTCCCGGCATGGTGACCGAATTTGGCGGAGACTATGCGTTCATGCCGTGGTGGGACCCGCGCGGGGCTTGCGACTCGAACTGCTCGTTCGTTTCCGGCGAAACCTCGGCGGCGGTGTGGATGACGGCGCCGGCAATGTTGGCGCCGCCTCCTTGGCGCTATGTCGCGCTCGGAGCCGCGGGCGTGTACAGCATTGCCTTCGCGTCCATGCGCATGCTGGCCGGCGGGCATTTCCTGTCCGACGTCATCTTCGCCGCCATCTTCACCGGCCTGGTGATATGGACAGTGCATGGGTTTCTGTTCCGCTGGCCCGCCACTCGGGTGCAAGAAGGTGCGCTCAACGCCAGGCTCGAAAAGTTGGGTCGCAGCGTGACGCGGATTTTTGTCCCGATGGCGCAATCCCGTGGTGCGCGGCCCGACAAGCCGACCCCGCCGGCCTGATCTGCCTTGGCAGCCCCCTCCCCGACCCTCCCGGCATGCGGGATGAAGGGGCAACGCCGGAACCGGGAAGCGCTCGCAGCAGAGCGCCAGCGTGCCGGCGAAGGGCTGGGCAAGCCCAAGGCAAACGTGCCGCCTTGGGCGCCAAGGGCCGGCAGATGGAGACGGAGGCTGCTGGAGACGGAGGCTGCGCCCTTCCGCTACGTTGCCGAACGCGTGGGCGCCGACGCGGACAGCGAGCGGGCGATCCGGTGGCTGATTGCTGGTGTTGTGATCCGCTCGCCATCGCATTGACGGCCGCCGCTTCGGCGCGTCGGTAATTCCAAAAAATGACGCGGGCGCCCGCGCGCCTGCCGATCATCGGTTTATGAGACGATAGTCAGTCAGCCACGCTTATTGCCTGGCTCGCGAACCCATGAAGAACGGCGCTCCCACCACCCGTACGCCTTCGCCGCACGCCGTCAGCACCAGCCGGAAAGTGCCCGGAGGGCGGTAGACATTGCCCTTGCATGGGCGTGGGCATTGCCCATAGCAAGTGTATCCGGTCCACGGCACAGGCCGCAACACGGCGCCGGGTGCGAGCGTTACGCAAGCAGGCAACGTCGCGACCGCGCCGCAATTCTTGACGAGGTAGAACTCGTCAAACACGGTCTCCCAGCCGGCGGCCGTCTGCTGTTCGATCCGGCCTTGCCTTTCGAACGACGCCCCGGAAGGCGACGACGACTCGATCGCAAAAGCGCCGGGTTGCGCAAGATTGCGCACCTCCGCGATGGCGGCTTCCAAAGCTGCCGCATGGCTCAGTGTTATGGCGATCACCGCGGAACCGGCAATCATACACGAACGTCGAAATCTTTCCATACGTTGCTTTCCCGGCGGCCCGGATTCCCGACTGGCAGCACGCCATCGGGTGGCGGCGAATACAGCGGAATGATGGCGTTGCATCCGCTCACCGAGGTGTCGGTCAAAATGTCCTTGAAACGCTTGTCCGTTGGTTCGCCCTCGATGACGTGGCTTCGCGCCGAACCTTCGCCGGCGGCGATGGGCGTGACGAACCAACCGCCGAGCGGAGCCGCGAAATCATGTGGGAGGAAGCGCGCCTGCCAGCGCACGTTCCAGTAAAAACTCTTCAAATGGTGGAAATTTCCGGCGGGGTCGCGCGCTGACAATACGGCACAAAACAGAAACTCGAGTTGTGCCTCACGAATGAAATTGTCCTGGCCGGTCAGCGAATTCCTGACGACAGCCTTAGCAGAGTCTCCCGGCTTGTCGAAATGATGGACCGTCAGCTTTTTGGGAAAGGTGTCCCCCGCGGTAACGGTGGGCGGACTGCCGCCAAATTCGTAATAAATGTGGGTTGCCGCTTTCACGTCACGGCATGCCTTGATGGGGCGGGTAGGCGGGCGCGATCGCTGGAAGAAAATGCTACCATGATCGTTGTGTCTGCCACGGTAGTAGAGCCAGTTCGTGTCGACCCACTCGACCTGAATGAATCCGAGTGCCCAACCTGCCGCAGGCTGGCTGCCGATAAGCGTGACCGAGCCGGTCGCCTCAATCTTCGAGCATTGGAAAAGCGCTTGGCCGCCGATGACTGTCGGGCGGAAGACGTTGGGAAAGGCTCCGAATGCGATGTGGGAAGACCCCGGCCTTAATGTAGCTGCCATCGAATATTACCTCGTTTGCGCAAATTTTTCATAAGTCCGTTTCGCCGCCTTTTTTCAGTTGCCGAATGGAAATCGCCTTAATGTTTCGACTATTGGTGCAGCGATGTCAGCCGAAGGTTCAACAGACGACATGGAAAAATTAATCGAAGCTGCGTTCGAACACGCCAAGCATTTGCGTGAGTGCGTTCTTGGCGCCAACGACTACGGCGCCCGTGTTGCTGAGGCCGCGGCGCACTGTGGGGGAACGGATTCAGTTGTGCTTTGCGAGCAGCTGTTGTAACGGTGCGCCCGCCATCGGAATCGCAACCAGCGACGTCGATGTCTCCTGCGTTAAGGCCGATTTTCCGCCACGCGTTCCGCGTTCAAGAGCGAACCAGCGATAGTGATGCAACGAAACCGCGCCCGCAACGGCGCTACTGGAGGTCCTGCAATGTCTGCATCTCACGGCCGTTTCGTCTGGTACGAGTTGATGACGACCGACACCAGCGCCGCAAAGGACTACTACACCAAGGTGGTCGGATGGGGCGCGCAGCCCGCCCCGAATGCGAGCATGCCCTACACCCTGTTCAGCGTCGGCGACACTCCGGTGGGCGGCATGATGGATCAGCCTGAGGACGCCAAGAAGATGGGCGCGCCCCCAAGCTGGCTCGGCTACGTCGCCGTTGACGACGTGGACGCCACGACCGATCACGCAAGGCGCCTCGGCGGCGCCGTCTATGTCGAGCCGCGCGACATCCCAAATGTCGGCCGCTTCTCGGTCATTGCCGACCCGCAGCAAGCCGTCATAGGGCTGTTCAAGTGGTCGATCCCAATGCCGGATGCGCCCGCCGCGCCCGAGACGCCGGGCCGCATCGGCTGGCACGAATTGGCGAGCACGGACTGGGAGAAGGGATATGCCTTCTACAACGCGCTGTTCGGATGGCAGAAAGCCGACGCGATGGATATGGGTGCCATGGGCACCTATCAGATCTTCTCTACCGGCGGGCCGCCGGTCGGCGGCATGTTCAACAAGCCGCCCGTGGTGCCAGTCACCTTCTGGCTCTACTACTTCAATGTGGGTGACTTCGACGCGGCCGTGGAGCGCTTAAAGGCGGGCGGCGGCAAGGTCGTCAACGGTCCGATGGAAGTACCGGGCGGCAGCTGGATCGTCCAGGCCAAGGACCCACAGGGTGCGATGTTCGCGCTCGTCGGGAGGCGATAGCGGCCCTGCCTTGACTGGACAGTTCCCGACTACACTGCGCCATTACCTATGGGACTCATGGCCGGGCTTGTCCCTAGAGGCGCTAAGTTAAAGCCGCACGGACTCCCTCCCCCTTGTGGGGGGGTGGTGGGGGTCGTGCCGTGGGGCACTGACGTGCCACATCCCCCGACCCCCACCCCCTGACCCCTCCCCACAAAGGGAGGGGAGGAGTTCGCGGCAACCGTCGAAGCTTAACTTGGCGCCGATGGGGGGCCATCCATGCCTTGACCGCGCGGTACCGTAAGCAACACGGGGATGCCCGCGACAAGCGCGGGCATGACCAAGGCACTCGATCCGTTGCTCGGTCTTAGTGGCGAGGCCCTTGATGCGGGCTCGATGCAGCAGCGGCCTTCGGAATGATCGCCAGAAAATCAAGGCCGTGGTCGCTGAGGTTCTCGCCCGCGTGTCGGCGCGGCGTGATCCACTCGACTGAACCGGCGGGTCGCTTGTATTCGCTTACGCGCCCGTCCGGGTCGGTATCCTTCAGGTGCATATCGGTGAGCCAGATCACCAGCCGCGGGCCCACGATGTCGTGCATCGGGGTCCTCTCGTGGGGCGCCATGTGCATGCGGACCACGGTGATCATATCGTTTTCGAATTCAATTCCGCCGAATTCCGGCGACGTGGCCCTAGTCGGCATCTGCGCCGAGCTTGGTGCTGCACTTGACGTCAACCAAACGATGCTGATGAAGATAGCGACCTTGAGACAGCGGTAGCGCACGGGCAAAACTCCTTATCTTGAGACGCCGCATGTGGCGGCAATGCCCAGCGACGCTACGGTTTGAAGTCGGCTTTAAGTCAAGGAGTTTTTCGATGCCCGATCTGAGCATCGGCCAGGTTGCCCGGCGCGTCGGTCTGCGCACATCGGCGATTCGATACTATGAGAAAGTCGGCCTCTTGCCCCGCGCTCCAAGGGTCGGCCGTCAGCGCCGCTATGAGCCGCAGGTTCTCGAGCGTCTAGCTGTCGTGCGGTTCGCCCAATTCGTGGGGCTGCGACTAAGCGAAATCAAATGGCTTCTCAATGACGTTCCCGGCCGTCCACCACCTGAGCGATGGCGCCAGCTGGCGCGGCAAAGGCTCACCCAACTCGATGCCCTGATGGTCGAAGTCGGTACCATCCGGGAGTTGCTGCAGATGACGCTCGACCACAAATGCCCCAAGCTTGTGGAGCACGGATCACGGCTTCCGGAGGGGCGGCAGCACGTCGCGCGCGCCGCGATTGTTGCCGACGCTGTTGGCGGAGCTATTGATTGCCCAGCTTCGCGCGCGCCTCGTCGATGAGCGCCACGATCCGCGCCGGGCTGATCGGCGCCTCGTTGATCCTGATCCCGAATGGTGCGAGCGCGTTCTCGAGGGCCCCGATGATGGCGGCGATCGCCGCGATGGTGCCGCCCTCGCCGGCGCCCTTCACGCCGAGCGGGTTGAGCGGCGAGGCGGTTTCGCTGTGGAGGATCGCGATCGGCGGCATGTCGGTCGCTGCGGGCAGCAGGTATTCGCCGAAATTGGTGGTCTGCGGCTGCGCGCCGCCATCATGGTGCAAGCGCTCGAACAGCGCGTTGCCGATGCCGTGGGCGATGCCGCCAACCACCTGGCCCTCGACCACCATCGGGTTGATGACGGCACCGCAATCATGGAGCACCGTATAGCGAAGGATTTTTACCCCGCCCGTCGCGATGTCGACCTCGACTTCGGCCACGTGGGTGCCATTGGAATAGGTCGACTGGTCGGGCTGGAAATACGCGGTGTTCTCGAGTCCCGGCGACAGGCCGCCCGCCATCGAAAAGCCCGGCATGCCGATCGATTTCACCGCGATGTCGCGAAAGCTCTTCCTCAAGCCCGGCACGCCGCGCACCTCGGCGAAGCCGTTGCGCAATTCGAGGTCGTCGGGCGAGACCTCCATCATGTCGGCGGCAATCAGCTTGATCTTGCGGGCCACTTCGACCGCCGCGAGGTGGGCGGAGGAGCCCGCATTGACGGCGGTGCGCGCCGCGAAGGTGCCGACCCCAAAGGCGATGTCCCTGGTGTCGGCGGTCGCCACCGTCACGTCCTCGTAGGAGACGCCGAGCTGGTCGGCGGCGATCTGCGCCAGCGTCGTCTTGTGCGACTGTCCCTGGGGGGTGGCGCCGGTGTAGAGCACGATCTTGCCGGTCGTGGCGACGCGCACCGTTGCGCCTTCGTAAGGGCCGAGCCCGGTGCTCTCGACCGCATTGCTGATGCCGATGCCGATGTAGCGTCCGGCCCGCAGCGCCTGCGCCTGCCGCGCCGGAAAGCCCGCATAGTCCGCGGCGGCGAGCGCGCGCGCCTGGGAGCCCGGATAATCGCCGCTGTCGTAGGTGACCGGCCGGCCGTCGCGAGA
>WNFT01000342.1_pt1 | contig 36608 bp, 38 predicted proteins | sample 5400191 | NCBI WGS metagenome assembly WNFT01 (sample SAMN13153359, study PRJNA577476) | soil metagenome | isolation source: 80 cm saprolite under Madrone tree | place: USA:California | collected 2016-06-14 | reverse complement strand
GCCGCGATCGCGGTTCCCGCCGGCGTCAAGGCGCGGCTCTCCGAGCGCTGATGGAAGAACTGGTAGGCGGCGATGAGCGCGATGCCGGTTTGCAGACGGTAGGTCGCCTGGACCGGCAGCGTGAAGCCCTGGACGTCGATGCTGTGATTGGGCGACACGGACGAGTTGAAGCGTGGGCCCGCCTGCACGACCAGCCGCGGCATCAACGAGGTCAGCTGCACGGTCGCGCCGCCCGATTGGTTATCGGAGGTGCCGCCGAGGCCGCCGGCGGTGCCCACCGCGCGCGTGTAATCAAGGCTGATGTTGCCCCACCCGTAGCGCTGGCTCAGCGACGCGATGACGGCCGGCGTGACCCGCGAGATGCTGCCGGTCTCGATCGTGGGCCCCGCCGAGAGCGTGCCGGTAATCGTGTCGGTGAACCGATAGCGCACGCCGAAGCGCGGCGTGTGCGTGGTCGTGTCGGGGAGGTTCTGGATGTCGAAAAACCGGTATTCGTACCCGATGGTGCCGGTGAACCGCGGCGTGAACGCGCGGTCGACGGCGAGATCGAGGCCGTACGTATCCGAATCGAAGAGGTCCCCGCTCTGGAAGTGCTGGACGACCCAGAGCGCGCCGCCGCGCACCGTCGTCCGAGGATCGACCTGATAGGATGCGCCGCCCCCCATGTAATTGCTGTACGAGCGGTTGCGACCCGTGGCCACACTTTCCTGGTTCATCAGATTGGTGTCGGTGGTCAGCGTGAACGTGTCGAAGGCGTTGAGCGTGAGGAGTGGCGAAGCCTTCCAGACAGCGTCACCGATGAAGCTGTGAGCGTCGAACGCCTGGTTCAACTCGGGATGACGGGCGTACAGATCGGCCGTGAAGAAGTACCCGGCGGCCAGGCGGTACGTCGGCTCGCCGACCTCGAAGGTGACGCCCGGGGTGATGCGCGTGATCATGTCCCACTCTTTGCGCGTGTTGTCGAGGAAGACGTTGTCGTTGAATTCCTCGCTCACCGTGACGCTGGGCGTGAGCGTCATCGGCGATTTCCGGGGCTGCTGAAGGTTCTGCGGGTCGGTGGGGGGACGCAGGAGCTGCGCGAACGTCGGCGACGCCACCGCAAGAACGGTCACGGCGGCGACGATCGCCAGAAGCCGAGCGCTCAGGCGAAGGACGAACACGCGCAGGTCTCTATCACAGATCGGCCCGCCGACGAAAGCGCTTGCCCGCGGCGCTTCGCGTCGTTGGTCCCTCCGCGATGCTCAGTGGATATCGAGCCGCTTCAGCGCGAGTTGATAGTGCGTGAGCGGTGCCGGCTTCTCGATCACGTCGACCGCGCCCATCTTCTTGACCTGCTCGACCTCGTCGGGCGTCGCGTGACCGGTAATGACGACGACGGGCAGCGAGGGACGGCGGCGCCGGACCTCGGCCAGGACGTCGAGGCCGTTCATCCCGGGCATGGACACGTCGAGGAACAGCGCGTCGGGATCGTAGGTACCGACCAGCGAGAGCGCCTGCTCCCCGGAGGTGGCGATCGTGGCCTGGTGACCTTCGCGGCCGAGGGACTTGGCGAGGATCTCGGCGACCTGCGGCTCGTCATCCACGATAAGGATCTTCATACATCCTCCCTTGTAAAGTTGACTACGACTGGGCTTGAACTTCTTACAAAGTTACAAAGCTCTTGGGACGGCCAACCACGACAAATACTTGTAATGATTGCGTGCCGTAATAAGGAAACGAATGGCACTGTCCGTGCACTTGCGTTCATACGTATGCGACTTCATCTTCCTTGGGGGGTTGTACATGAGTGAGGGCCTGGGCCTGTGCAGCAGCGCCAAGATGCAGCCGATCCGCGACCTGATCGGGAAGGTGGCCGCCACCAACACCACGGTGTTGCTGCGGGGTGAGAGTGGAGTCGGCAAGGAAGTGGTGGCCCGGGCGCTCCACAAGGGGTCGCCACGCGGCCATCGCCAGTTCTTGAAGGTCAACTGCGCCGCGCTCCCCGGTGAGCTGCTCGAGTCGGAGCTGTTCGGTCACGAGAAGGGCGCTTTCACGGGCGCGTATCGGCAGAAGCCGGGGAAGTTCGAGGCGGCCGATCAGGGCACGCTCCTCCTCGACGAGATCGGGGAGATGCCGCTGCGGCTCCAGGCCAAGCTCCTGCACGTGCTCCAGGACGGCGAGTTCTCCCGCGTCGGCGGCGAGAAGATCATCGGCACCGACGTGCGGCTCATCGCCTCCACCAATCGCGACCTCGAGACCGCCATGCGGGCGCACCAGTTCAGGGAAGACCTGTACTACCGCCTGAACGTCATCGAGATCCGGATCCCACCCCTTCGGGAGCGGCGCGAAGAGATCCCGGTGCTCGTCGATCATTTCCTCACCCAGTTCAACTCCCAGTACGGCCGCAAGATCGAGATCCCGTCCGAGACCATGCGCGTCTTCGTCGAGTATCACTGGCCTGGCAACATCCGCGAGCTCGAGAACGCGGTGAAGCGCGTCGTCGTGCTCGGCACCCATCGGACCGTTCACCAGGAAATCGCGGCCACGCTGGGCCGCGGCCCGCGGCCGGCCGTGACCACGGCGGCGGTGACGGCGACGATCAACCCCGAGCAGATGATCAGCCTCAAGGACATCGCGCGCCAGGCCGCGCGCGACGCCGAGCGCGTCGCCATCAAAGAAGTCCTCGACCGCGTGCACTGGAACCGCGCCAAGGCAGCCCGCCTCCTTCAGATCAGCTACAAGGCACTGCTCTACAAGATCGTTCAGTGCGGGCTCGTCACGCCGGAAGAGAAGCAGGGGATCGTGCCGGAGCCGATGTCGAGGAACGAGGTCGTCGCCTCCTAGCGACCCATGCGCAGGAGTGTACGCTCGCGCACGGCAATCGCGCCGAGGAGGATCAGGTAGCGAAGGACTCGAAGAGCAGTCATGCGGTTCTGCACAGCAACATGTATGCCTGACCGGACCGCTGGCTAAGTCTGCGCCAGCGGTACCGGCCGGCGCGCTCCCTGGGCAATTCTCTACTGGGTTGGGGTAAACCGGGTTGCCCCGCCGTTTCGCCTCAGAGCCGCGTGTTACTCTACTTCCATGTTCGACATCGGACTTCAGGAGATGCTGGTCATCGGCGTCATCGCACTCCTGGTCTTCGGGCCATCCAGGCTGCCCGAGCTGGGACGGATGGTGGGCCGGGCCATGCGCGAGTTCCGCCGCGCGAGCGACGAATTCCGCAGCACCGTCGAGACGAACCTCAATCTCAGCGACTCCGATCCGGTGATCCACACGACTCCGTCGACTCCGGAGCCGGCGACGACGGCGACCGCGACGACGCTCCCTTCCGAGCTCGAGCCGACCCATGCGAGCGCCGACGACAGCGTCGCGCCTGCTCCCGCGGTCGACATCGGCGAGCCCTATTGCGCCCAGCGCGGCTCGCGATTGTTTCACCGGCGGGAGTGCGCATGGGTGCCGCGGATCAAGGAGGCCGATCGCGTCTATCTCAAGCGGGTTGCCGACGCCCGCGACCAGGGCTTCGTCGAGTGCCCCGTCTGTGAGCCCTGGGAGCCTGCCTGAGGCCCCCTCTTTTTTTGCTGGACTCCCTCAACACGCGTTGAGTATAGTCACCGGCGAAACGAGGGGACGCCAGCATGCGAGAGCTCACGGACAAGCAGCGCGAGGTGCTGGGCTTCATCCGATCGTTCACGGCCCGGCACACCGTCCCGCCGACGGTCCGCGAGATCGGTGAGCGTTTCCGCGTGACGCCGCGCGCGGCGTTCGATCATCTCCGCGCGCTCGAGCGCAAGGGCGCGCTCCAGCGCCGGGCGAGCGCGCGACGGACGTCGCGCGCGCTCACGCCGACCGAGCCATCCCCCGCCAGCGCGTATCGCTCGATCCCGATTCTCGGACGCATCGCCGCCGGTGGGCCGCGGCTCGCCGAAGAGAACCGCGAGGGTGAGCTGCCGCTGGCGCCCTCGTCGCTCCCGGGGAACGGCGAGGACGTCTTCGCGCTGCGCGTGCGCGGTGACAGCATGATCGGGGCGCACATTTGCGATGGCGACCTCGTGCTGGTCCGGCGACAGGACAGCGCCCAGCCGAACGACATCGTCGTCGCCCTCATCGACGCCGAGGGCGGGGAGGGCGAGGCCACGGTCAAGCGCTTCCTGCGCGACGGGCCGCGCGTCGTCCTCAAACCCGAGAATCCCGCGCTCGCTCCCATCGTCATCGACACCCGGGAGCAGACCGTTCGCATCGTCGGGCGAGTCGTTGGATTGGTCCGCGGCATCGCCTGAGACGTATCCATATAAAGGAGGCCACCCATGATGCACGCCGCCACGTGCTACGGGTTCTTCGCCAGCCGCCGTCGTCGCGCCTTTTTTTTACTTCCCACCGCTCAACACGTGAGGAGCACGCGCACCGAGCGCGTCGAGATCGCCCGTGAGCTCGCGCGCGGCCTCGCCGCGCTCGGCGCCGTTCTCGCGTGGGGGACGCTGTTCCTGCTGCTCGCCGGCTGAAGGAGCCGACTCAGCGCGGTCGCGTGCGGTCGAAGATCCTGGCCGTGACGAAGAGGTCGAACAGCTCGCCGTCGAGCGTGCCCATGCGTCGCTCGCCGTCGAGGATGTCGAGCGCTTGCTCGAGGGGAACGGCTTTCTTGTACGGGCGGTCGGCCGCCGTGAGCGCGTCGTAGATGTCGGCGATCGCCATGATCTTCGACTGCAGCGGGATGTCGGGGGCCTTCATGCCGAGCGGATAGCCGGAGCCGTCGAGCTTTTCGTGATGGGCCCGGGCGATCTCCGGAATCCTGCGGAACTCCTTGGTCCACGGGATGCGCTTGAGGAATTCCCACGTGTGGACGACGTGCGAGCGCATCTCGTCCATCTCGGTGTCGGTGAGGCTGCCGCGTGGGATGGCGAGAATCCTGGCTTCCTCCGAGGTGATGACCGCCTGGTGGTTGCCCAGGTGGTCCTCGAAGGTCTGCAGAGCCAGGCCGCGCAAGTGCTCGACCACGTCGCTCGGTAAGACGCTCGGCTCGTTGGCCATCACGATGCGGTCGAGGTGGTCGTCGAGCTCTCCGAGGAACGCAGCGAGCTCGGCGTCGATGGCCTTGGCCTGGCGGTCGAACCCGCGACGGCCGCGGGCGAGCAGCGTCTCCAGCTTCTTGCCCGTGTACTTGAGCTCGAGCCCGCGTTTGATCAATGCCACGCGCTGGCGGATTTGGTCGAGCTCGCCCGGGTAGAGCTTCTTGGCCTTCAGGAGAACGTGCTCGCGCACCCCGACCTTGCCGAAGTCGTGGAGGAGCGCCGCGTACCTGAGCTCCATCAGCTCGTCGGTGGTGAAGCGCGCGGTAGCGTAGGGCCCTTGCTCGCAGCGGTCGACGGCTTCGGCCAGGCCGACGGTCAGCTCGGAGACGCGGAAGGAATGGCCGGACGTGGTGGGATCCCGCGACTCGATCGCGGTGACGGCGGCCCCGACGAAGCCTTCGAAGAGCTGCCTGACGTTCTGGAAGAGACGACTGTTGGCCAGCGCCACGGCTGCTTGCGAGGCGAGCGATCCGGCCAGCGTTTCGTAGCGCGCCCCGAAGGGCTGCACGCGCAGCGCGACGTCGTCGGCATCGACGAGTCGCCCGCCGGCGCCGGGCTTGCAGTTGATGAGCTGCAGCACGCCGATCGTCTCGCCCTGCGGCGTGCGCATCGGCACGACGAGCATGGACTTCGTGCGGTAGCCGGTCTGCTCGTCGAACGATCGGTTGATGCTGAACGGCGAGCCCTCGGGTGGCGTGTAGGCGTCGGCCAGGTTGACCGGCGCGCCGGTCAGGGCCACATAGCCCGCCACGCTCGCGCTCGACAGTGGCAGCGTGGTGGCCCGGAAGGGAACCTCCAGGCTGTCGTTCTGGGCCAGAGCGAAGAAGAGCCGTGCGTTGCCGTCAGCCTCGTGCTCCACGAGGTAGAGCGAGCCGGCGTCGCTGTTCGTGATCTCGCGCGCCTTGGTCAGGATCACTTCGAGGAGAGCCGCCGGGCTCCGCTCGGCAGACAGGCGGATACCGATCGCGTTGAGCTCGCTCAGCTCGCGACCGAGGCGGGCGATCTCCTCGGCGGCGTCCAGATCGGCGAAGGCGTTGGCGATGGCGCGGACGAGGATGGCGCGACCCGGGTAGGCCGGGAGGAGCCCATACCAGTGCTCGGGCCAGGTGCCGGGCCGCCGCGGATCGACCAGACCGATGACCCTCACGTTGGGGCCGGGGGGGCGATCGGGGCCGTCGGCGTCAGCGAGGAAGACCAGCGGCACGGTCGAGGCTACGACCTCGTCAGGACCGAGCTTCCGCATGTCGAACTCATCTACCAGGAGCGAGGCCGCTGCCCCTGCCGCCCCAGCATGTACGGGGTAAAACACGGTCCGGCGCATGCATTCGAGCGTAGGGCGGCCTCGCCGGCCAAGTCAAGATTCGCGGGGATTTGCGCATAATGGGTGGCCTATGACGGCTTTTGCCGACTTCACAACGCTCTGCGTCGAGCTGGTCAGGACAGCAAGCCGCCTGGGCAAGCGCCGGCTGGTCGCGGAGTTCCTGCGCACCCTGCCGGCAGACGAGGTCACCAGCGCCGTCGCATTCATGACCGGACGCCCGTTCCCGGTGTCGGATTCCCGGGTGCTGAACGTCCGCGGTTTGCCGGCACCGGCCAGGGACCCGGGGTCGGCCACGGGCCCACCCCTCACCATCGCCGATGTCGAAGCCGCGTTCGTCGGGGTGGCCGAGGCCGGCGGGGCGGGGGCCCGCCGGCTCAAGGACCAGCGGCTGACCGCCCTGGCGGCCCGGGCCTCCGAGGCCGAGCGCGAGGTGATCGGTCGCATCATCGGCGGCGAGATGCGAACCGGGGTGTCGGACGGCCTCGTGCTCGAAGCCATCGCCGAGGCGGCCGGCGCGGATCAGGCCCGGACGCGGCGCGCCGCCCTCTTTCTCGGCGACCTGGCAACCGTCGCAGCGCTCGCGCTCACCGGAGGCCCCGACGCCCTTGCGGCCGTCACGCCGCGGCTGTTCGTTCCCATGTTGCTGATGCTCGGCGAGATCACGTCGGATTTCGGTGAGGTGTTCGCCGCGCAGGGCGGCGTGACCGCGCTCGAGTTCAAGTACGACGGCGCGCGAGTCCAGGTTCACTCCGATGGCCAGCGTGTGGGGATCTGGAGCCGCCGACTGTCCGACGTCACCGCGAGCCTTCCCGACGTCGTCGAGATCGTCCGCCGCGACCTCCGCGGCGCGCCGTTCATCCTCGACGGCGAGGTCGTCGCCCTCGATGCGGCTGGCCGACCGTTGCCCTTCCAGGAGCTGATGCGTCGCTTCCGCCGCGTCCACGACGTCGAGGCGCTCCTCGGCCAGGTTCCGCTGGCCTTGCACTTCTTCGATTGCCTGGTCGCCGAGGCCCAGTCCCTCATCGACGAGCCCTCGGAGCGGCGATGGGAGGCCCTCCGACGCGTGACCAGCGGCCGCTATCTGGCCGAGCGCTCCGTGGTGACGACGGTGGCCGAGGCCGACGCGTTCCTCGCGCGTGCGCTGGCCGCCGGCCACGAGGGCGTGATGGCCAAGGACCTGCGCGCGGCCTACGAGCCGGGCGGGCGTGGCAAGCGCTGGTTCAAGCTGAAGGCGGCGGAGACGGTGGACTGCGTGATCATCGCCGCCGATCGCGGCTCGGGCCGCCGCGTCGGCTGGCTCTCCAACTATCACCTGGCGGTCCGCGACGGCGACGGGTGGGCCGACGTCGGCAAGACCTTCAAGGGCCTCACCGACCAGGAGTTCACCGCCATGACCGAACGATTGAAGTCGCTCGCCGTCGGCGACGACGGGTACACCGTGCGCGTCACGCCGGAGATCGTCGTCGAGGTCGAGTACAACGAGATCCAGAAGAGCCCCACCTATCCGTCGGGGCTCGCCCTGCGCTTCGCCCGCATCGCACGCATCCGCGACGACAAGGCGCCGGGACAGACGACCACGCTCGCGCAGCTGCGCGATCTCTACGAAGCTCAGTTCAGGACGAAGGGACGCGCCGGCTGACGCGTCGTGTAGAATCGCGCTTCGTGACTGCGCGCGTCTCGACCGGTCTTCCCAGGCTCGATGCGATGCTCGGTGGTGGCCTCTTGCCCGGCACGGTGACCGTCATCTACGGCGCGACCGGAATCGGGAAGACGCATCTCGGCCTTACCTTCGGCGACCACGGCCGGGCGGCCGACGGCGCGCGCGGGGTGATCCTGGACATGAACGGCCGCGGGGACTCGCAGCAGCACGACGAGTACGCGCGCCGGCTCTTCCACTGGGACCTGACCCCGTGGACCCACAGCGTCACGCCGATGAGCGATCCGTATCCGCCGCCGGCCCAGATGGACGCCTTCTACTCGAACGCGTACACGTGGGTCGGGCGCACGCGAGATTTCCAGGTGCCGACGCCGGACGGTGGCTGGGAATTCGACTGGAACTGGAAGGCGACCTACAACCGCGCGCTCTATACCATCCGTCCGTTCCTCTACTTCCACTTCGCCGCGGGCAGCCGGCGCGTCGTGGTGGACGGCGTGGAGCCGATGGATTCACCGGCCGACTCCATCCAGTTTTTTCTCTTCGACGAGCTGTACCGCAAGGTGATCCATCGCGACGCCGAGACGCTGGGCATGGAGATCTGTCTTCCTGTCTGGCAGCACCGTGAGTTCATCGACGCCCACCTGTACGACCACACGACGATCACGACGCTGCTGCTCGTCACGACGGAGGAGACGCGCCTGGAGGACCTGCTGGCCCGCAAGGTGGCCACCGGCGACATCGGGGCGACGGCCAACACGATCGTGGTGCTGGGCAGCGAGCGCGTCGGCAACCGCCTGGCGCGCATGCTCTGCGTGGTGAAGCATCGCGGCAGCGCGATGTCCGACGAGATCGTCGAGTTCCGGGTGGGGGAGCGGGGGATCGAGATCGTGTAACTCTCATCGGGGAGCGGGTGGCGGCGAGCCTCCTCGACCACGTGCTGGGAGGCGAGAGACACGTCGCGGTCTCCCATCCACGCGTTGTTCCCCAGCTGCAGTTGGCGGGGTACGGGTCTCGTGAGGCTCGCCGCCACCCGCTCCCCACGCGAGCTACCCGGACTCCATCAGCGCTCACCTACGGGCCTTCACGACTTCATCTGACACTCGCAGCTCGCGCCCTCGGGTCAGACTTCGCGCGTTCTCGGCTCAGACTTCTTGGGTAGGAGTGAATTTGCGCTTTTCGATGAAAGCGCGAGGGCCGTTCAGGGTGTCGGGGAGCGACAGGTTCGTGTTCCAGAGCGTGTTCTCCAGGCGGAGGCCATCCTCGAGCGTCAGCCCGAGGCCACGGATGCACGCTTCCTTGTCGGTGCGCAGTGAGGACTGGGGGTATTCGCAGATCTGCTCGGCGAGCCGCGTGCACTCGTCCATCAGCCTGGCGGCTTTCACGACCTTCGTGACGAGGTTGACGCGATAGGCTTCCTTGGCGTCGAACCAGCGGCCCGTGATGAGCAGGTCGAGGGCCACGCCGAGACCCACGATGTGAGGCAGGCGCTGGGTCAGTCCCGACTCGGCGCCCACGTTCCAGCGACGATTGACGACACCGAACCTGGCGTGGTCGGCCGCGATGCGGATGTCGCACGCCATCGCCAGTTCCATTCCTCCGGCCAGGCAGTAGCCGTTGATGGCGGCGATGATGGGCTTCCACACGTTGATCCCCTTCGTGATCCCGCCCAGGTTGGGGCCCTCGTGCGCGCGCCGGCGATTCCACTCCGGCGACCGCTTGGAGATGGTCTCGACGTAGCCGCGCAGGTCCGAGCCCGCGCAGAACGACTTCCGTCCGGCACCGGTGAGGATGGCCACGTAGAGATTCTGATCGTCGCGGAAATCGTGCCAGACCTTCCACAGATCCTGATCGACGACCTCTTCCAGGCAGTTCTCGTGCGCGGCGTTGTCGATGGTGACGTAGGCGATGTGGCCCTTCTTGTCGTACTTCACCTTGCGGAGCTTCAGCGCCATGCCAGTCTCCTCAGCGAAATCTTCACACCGATGCCGTTGATCAGGATGGTGAGGACGGACGCGGCGAGGGTTGCCTGATAGAGATCGTCGCCGACCTGACCGGCGCTCCGGGCGACCTGGACCAGGACGAACGAGAACTCGCCGATCTGGCCGAGCCCGATCCCGACGCTCACCGCGGTCGCCCACGGGTAGCGGAACGCCCGCACGATGGGCGCCCAGATCACGAACTTGCCGATGACGACCATCGCCACCAGCACCATCACCAGCCTCCAGTGGCTCACCAGGGCGGCGGGATCGATGAGCGCGCCGATGGTGACGAAGAAGAGGGCGACGAAGATGTCCCGAATCGGGAGCAGTCGCAGGAGCGTCTGGTGGGCATGGGGGGAGCCGTTGATGATCAGTCCAGCCAGGAACGCCCCCAGCGCGAACGACAGCCCCGCGGCATGCGTTACCGCCGCGGTGCCGAGCCCGATGGCGAGCGTGACCAGAAGGAACAGCTCATCGTTGGCGGTGGCGACCACACGGGTCAGGAGTCTCGGCACGGCCCACGCGGCCAGGAAGACGAAGGGCACCATGATGACGCCGGCTCTGCCGAGTGCGAAGGCCAGGGCGATCAGGCGATCCGAGGTGAGTGCGCTCAGTGCAGGCAGGACGACAGTCAGGATCACGACGACGAGATCCTCGACCAGCGTGATTCCGATCATGACCCGCCCGAGCATCGTGTCGAGCGCCTGCTGGTCGAGCAGCAGACGAGCCAGCACCATTGTGCTCGCGACCGAGACGATCGCGCCCACGGCGATCGCCTGAGGCCCCGGCCAGCCAAGGGCGCTGCCGACGACCAGGGACAGCGCGATCGACAGCACGATGCCGAGGGGGCCGCCCACCACGGCGATCCATTTGACGCGCAGCAGGTCACGTAACGAGAACTCGATGCCGATCGAGAACATCAGGAGCACGACCGCGACTTCGGCGAACAGCTCGAACGTGTGGACGTCCGACACGGTCGGTCCCGGCGTGAACGGCCCGATGATGATTCCGCCGACCACGTAACCGAGGATGAGCGGTTGACGCGCCAGCCAGGCCAGCACGCCGCCGACCAACGCGGCGCCGATGACGTACGCGAGGTCACGGACGAAGAGCGGGTCGTCTACCATGCGATGGTTGGTGCGGGAACTCTAGCATGGCCACCCTGAGACTCGACGCCCTCGGGCTCACCGCCAACGCGCTGTTACGGCTCGCCGTCAGCGCGGGAGGCAAGGACGCCGTGCTCGTGGGCGGTGCCGTACGCGATGCTGTACTGGGCCGCGTCCGCCGCGACGGTGTCGATCTCGATCTCGCGGTGCCACGCGGCGCGCTGGCGCTCGCCCGTCGCGTCGCCGAGCGGGGGCGTGGCCGGCTCGTGCCGCTCGACGACCAGCGGGGCACGGCGCGCATCGTCCTGGGCGCCGGGCGCATCGACGTCGCGGATTTTCGCGCGCCGACGCTCGAGGGCGACCTGGCGGCGCGCGACTTCACGGTGAACGCGCTGGCGGTGCCGATCCGCGCGCTCGTGCGCGAGGGCCGCGCGGCCATCGTCGATCCGACCGGTGGTCTCGCCGATCTTCGCGCGCGCCGCCTCCGGCTTCCGCATCCACGCGTGCTCGATGACGATCCGCTCCGCGGGTTGCGCGGCGTCCGGCTGGAGGCCACGCTCGGCCTTCGCCTGACGCCGACGAGCGCACGCGCGATCAAGGCGGCGGCGCCGCGGCTCGCCGGTGTCGCCGCCGAGCGGGTGAGGGACGAGCTCCTGGAGTTGCTGGCGCAGCTTCACAGCGCCCGGGCGCTGCGCCGAGCCGATGCCCTTGGCCTGCTCACCGTCATCCTGCCGGAGATCGAGCCGATGCGGGTCACGGCCCAGCCGACTCCGCATCGTTTTCCCGTGCTCGAGCACTCGCTGCGCGCGGTGGATGGTGCCGATCAGGTGGTGGCGCGCCCGGGCGATCTCGTGCCGTTCGGCGAAGAGCTCGGACCTCACCTGGCGGCTCCGGTGGCCGGCGGCGTCACGCGCGGCCAGGCGTTGAAGCTGGCGGCGTTGCTCCACGACGTGTCGAAGCCGGAGACGCGCCGGGCCATTGGCGGCCGCGTGCGATTCTTCGAGCACGACCTGATCGGCGCCGAGCGCGTCCGCGACATCGGTGAGCGCCTGCGATTCCCGGCGGCCGTCACCGGCCTCGTCGAGCGTCTGGTGCGCCATCACCTGCGGCCGATGCACCTGGCCTCGGCGCCCACCGTCACGCCCCGCGCCCGCTATCGCCTCTATCGCGACCTGGGTCCTGACACGCGCGACTTGCTGCTCCTGGTCCTGGTCGATGCGGCCGCGGTGCGCGGCGAGGCGCCGCGACGCGCCTGGCGCCGAGCGTCCCTCGTGCGTGATCTGCTCGCCGGCTGGAGCGAGCAGCAGGAGATCGCGGCGGCGCCGCCGCTGCTCCGTGGCGACGACGTCATGCGCCACTTCGATCTGACGCCCGGCCCCGAGGTTGGCCGCCTCCTCCGGCGCGCCCGCGAGGCCCAGGATCTCGGGCGGGTCGGCACACGTGAGGAGGCGCTGGCGTACCTTGACTCGTCGCGGAGGCGCTCATAAAGTACGGTTCACCACGACGCAGGCGTCCTATCGTTTTCCGAGAGGAGATCTCATGAAGGCGTGGCGTATCGTAGCGATCCTTTCCCTGTTGCTGCTTCCATCGGGGGCGATGGCGGCGCCGGCCGGCAAGGTGGTCATCGCCCAGGGCGTCGATCCCTCGACGCTCGACACGATGAACCAGCAAGAGACGCCGGCATCCGTGGTCGCCACCCATCTCTTCGACACCCTGGTCGAGCGCGACGCCAACCTCAAGATCGTGCCGGCGCTGGCCGCCGAATTGCCCCGGCTGGTGTCCGATCGCGTGTGGGAGCTGAAGCTGCGCAAGGGCGTCAAGTTCCACAACGGCGAGGAGTTCAACGCGGAGTCCGTGAAGTTCAGCCTCGAGCGCGTCAAGGACGCCAAGCTGCGGGCGTCGTCCAACTTCCGTCCCATCGACCACGTCGAGATCGTCGATCCCTACACGGCGCGCGTGCACACGAGCAAGCCGTGGCCGACCTTCACGACCATCATGACGTTCCGTCAGGCGTCGATGTACCCGCCCAAGGCCTACGCCGGCAAGGACACCGCATTCATCTCGAAGAACCCGATCGGGACCGGGCCCTACAAGCTCGTGCGGTGGTCGAAGGACGAGGAGATCGTGCTCGAGGCCGACCCCGGCCACTGGCGGGGCGCGCCGCGCATCAAGACCGTGGTGTTCCGGCCCATTCCCGACGACGCCGTGCGAGTGGCGGCGCTTCAGAACGGCGAGGTGGACGTCGCGGTGAACATCCCACCGCACCTCGCGAGCCCGATCGCCAATCATCCGCGGCTGTTCCTGTCCACGGCGCCGTCCATCCGGACCATCCAGCTCATGTTCCAGACGGCCGAGTACGACGAGCAGCACAAGCTCCTCGGCCCGTACAAGGGCGTCACGGCCGACAAGCGCGTCCGGCAGGCCATCATCTCCGCGGTCGACGTGGACGAGATCATCAAGACGGTGCTCGACGGCAAGGCGATGCGTGTCGCGACGATGCTCACGCCGCTGCACTTCGGGTTCGATCCATCCCTCAAGCCCGTGAAGCAGGACGTGGCGAAGGCCAAGAAGCTGCTCGCCGATGCCGGCTTTCCCAATGGCGTCGAGATCACGCTGAACGGGCCGCAGGGCCGCTACGTGCGCGACAAGGAAGTGGCCGAGGCGGTGACCGGGCAGCTCGCCAAGTCCGGGATCAAGGCGACGCTGCGCACCCACGAGTTCGTCGCCTACCTCAACAACCTGATCTACAAGCACAAGGGTGGACCGGTCTGGTTGATCGGCTGGGGCACGCCCACCCTCGATGCCGAGACGATCTACGGGCCGCTCTTCCGGACGAGCGCGAACCTCACCAGCTACAGCAATCCCGAGCTCGATCGCCTCTTCGACGAGGCGCAGTCGATCATGGACGAGAAGAAGCGGCTGGCCGAGTACCACCAGATCAACAAGCTGTGGGTCGAGGACGCCGCCGCGGTTCCGCTCTACCAGCAGCTCGACCTCTACGGTGCGTCCAAGCGTCTCAACTGGAAAGCGCGCAGCGACGAGCTCATCAAGGCCTACGACATGGCGCTCAAGGACGGCAAGTAGCGAAGGGACGGCTTGGTAGTAGAATAGGCAGCGCCGGGCGGCCGTAATTCAGTGGCAGAATGCCAGCTTCCCAAGCTGGACGTCGCCGGTTCGAATCCGGTCGGCCGCTCCAACCTCCTCAGGGCCTTACGGGGTTTCCCCGTAGGGCCCTGCGCATGTCAGGTCATCGGCGGTCACCATCATGAGTTCGAGAGTCCGCGTTGCTGAGCGCCGGAGCCCGTGAAACCGCCGGCACGGCCGTTGCTCATCGTCATAGATCATGCCGATTGCGCACCGAGCAAAGAACTTCACGATGAAGATGATGGTTTGGGCCACGCTCGTCATGGCCACGCTTTTCTGCGCGTCGTTGCTCGAGGCGGGTTCGGTCAACGTTCGGATGGTCGAAGGCCACACGCGGGGCTTCCTGGTTCTGCGGACGATGAGTGGAAAAGCACTCGCGCACGGGGAGACGGCTCAACGCTGTAGCGGGGGACTCGTGCACGGGCATCTGACCTTGAACTTCGCCGATGGCTCGCTCTGGGACGAGCACGTGACCTACTCGCAAGAAAAAGTGTTCCGGCTCGAAGCCTTCCGACACGTCCAGCGTGGTCCGTCGTTCCCGACGAGCGAGGTTTCCTTCGACCGCGGCAGCGGCCGCTTCCAGGCGCGGATCCAGGATAAGAAAGGTGACGAGGTCAAGGAGGCGAGCGGGCCGTTCGACATGCCGGCCGATCTCTACAACGGCATGACCCTGGTGTTGCTCAAGAATTCCGCTCCGGGAGCCGGCGTCTCCGGCCAAATGGCCGTGTTCGGCCCGAAGCCCCGACTCATCAAGATGGAGCTGATCCACGAGGGTGAGGACATGATACGGGTCGGACCGATCACGAAGACGGCCTGGCGCTATCTCGTCAAGCTGCAGATCGGCGGGCTGACCGGCGTGCTCGCATCGGTGGTCGGCAAGGACCCGCCCGATCTACGCTACTGGTTGATGGCCGGTGACGTTCCGGCCTTCGCGCGATTTCAGGGCGCGATGTACATGAATGGTCCGGTCTGGCGGATCGAGTTGACGCCGGTCGAGTGGCCGAAGTGAGGCGCGCCGTTCAGTCTCGTACCTCGCGCGTCTCGTCGCGGATCAGGGTGCACTGCCGGATCTCACCTGCTCCCTGCTCGGGGGAGACCACCTGCAGGCGTGGCCGCCCGACGAAGTACCTGAAGCCGGCCTCGCCTTTGACGTAGTAGACCTGGCCTGCCTTGACGTCCAGCATCACGGCTGACTTCGCCGCATCGTCGATGGCCTTGAGGCGGAGGAGATCGGTATCCGCGCGCTCCGGAGGCGGAGTCGTGTGACGGTAGGACGACTGTCGTGATGCGGTGCGGGCCCACAGCTCCAGCAGGCCCGGCGCCACCACGTACGGATAATAGCCACCGTTGCGCAAGGTCGTGACGACCTTGTCGTGGGCCTTGACGTCGTAGCTCAAGGCCTCGCCAGCGAACTCCGGAGTCCGGTAGATGTAGATCACTGCCATACCTCTCGGGATCTTCGCGACCGGCTGGAAACCGGAACCGCGCGTCGCGCACCCGGCGAGGAGCAGGACGCCGATCAACGACGCTGCGATCGAAACCGATCTGTGCCGCATGCCGCTCTCCTTCGAGAAGGTCGATCCGGTCAGGGCCGGAACACGTAATCCAGGCCGATGAGAAACGGAACGAACTCCGTGTCGAAATGCGGCCCGAACACGGCGCGGCCAGGATTGGGGCCGCGGCTGCCGGACACCTCGGTGCTGAGGCCGCGTGCGTTCCTCGGGTCCATGTTGTCATGGGTGAGCAGGTACCGGGCCTCGGCTCGGAGGCGAAGGCGCGACGTGATCGGGAGAGCGACGCCGAGAAGCGCCCCGAGGGCAGGCACGACATTGGTCTGGCCCGGATGTACGCCAATCGCCACCAGCCCGCATCCCAACCCGCCGTACGCGAACTTTCCCCCCGGCTCATCCAGGAAGACGCGCCCGGTGAAGCTCCCCAGAACCGCGCCGCGATCCTGGCTGACGCGCACCGTTTTCAATGAGCGGGGCAGGACGCCCGGTGTCGAGGTTCCCCAGTAGAGGCCATCGACCTGCAGCCCGAAGTGAGTCAGCCAGAGCGAGGCGGTCGTGCCGCCGACCGGGCCGCGCGCAGCGATCACGTCGTGCGATTCCGTGCTGCCCACGCCGGGTTCAACGATCTTCACGTCCTGGTCGCCGCTGAGCGTCAGCCCTCCCGTGACCCCGACGCTCGACTCACCGCGCGCCGGGGTCGTCGGCGCAACGACCAGCGTCACCAACAGGAGCGTCGCCCACATCACGCGCGCGACGAATCGTCTTCGGCTCAACCGGGACGCCTACGAGTGACGTTGTCCCGGCATCCCGAAGCTGTTCGACTCGCGCAACAGCCCATCAAAGCACGCTAGCACGCTCATTCGAGAGCACCGGCAAGCTTTCGAAACCTTGACCATCGGGATCGGGGGTTACGGCGATCCGTAACCCCCGATCGTGTCGGTCAGGCGGCGTGCCTGTTGCGCGGAGCTGCTTCGGCCTGCTCGGCTTCCTGGGCCATGCGCTCGCCCAGGGACTCGAGCTCGTCGTCGTCGATCTTGTCGGCGAGCTTGAACATCTCGTCTTCTTCTTCCTCGACGTGGTGCTCGACCAGCTCTTCGAGCACGGACATTTTCGCCTCGAAGCGCTCGTCCTCGGGGTCGACCTTGGGCAGCTCGGCCAGCACGAGCTTGACCACGTGATGCTCCTCGTACGCCTCGAGGACCATCTCCTCCGCTTTCTTCGACGGCACTTCGCGCAGGGCGGGGTAGAAGATCTCTTCCTCGATCTTCGTGTGCAACGTGAGCTTGGCGCCGATCTCGTCCATCACACGCCGCCGTTCGGACGCCCCTTCCGCCTTTCCGACTCTCTTGAAGAGGGCTTCCACTTCACCGGATCCATGATGCGGTGTCTCCTTTCGCGGCGATCTTCTCCGCTGCCACGCTGCACGTCGCGTTCCCGCGACGCTGACGCTTACGGCGCCAAACGACGACGGCGAACCTGCTGGAGACCGGTGAAGATTCGCGGCGCCGCTGGCCGCCCAATTGCACCACCGAGGGCCCCATGAGCGCGGACGTGACTGCCGATCTGACCGTCGAAGTCCGCCTGAACTTGCTGGATTTCTCGTGGTCCTGGGAGATCCGTCACGCGCGAACCCATACGCTGGTGGAGTCGGGGGCGGGGCGGCAAGACTATCCCTCGGCTGACGACGCGTACGCTGCTGGCTGCGCGCGGCTGGCGGCCCTCAGCGCGGGCGACGTGGAAGAGGCTGCCTGAGCACGCGCTGACTCCCGAACGCCACCGCGAGTCGCCGGCATCACTCCTGCACACCTCGGGGCCGCCATGAAGCTGAGAGGCGCGGCCTCGAAATTGCGGCGCGGAACCTTGAAGCTCCGTGGGCGTGGGACGTGGCTGGGTGCGGGGGCGGTCGCGCTGGCCGTTCCCGCCATGTTCTTCTCACGGCGCTTCGCGAGACTCCTCTTCGAGCATCACGACGACGCCTTGATCGCGGTCCAGTGGATGCCGGGCGTCGGCGTCTTGCTCGGGTCTCTGGCGTCACGGCGGAAATCCGGGCCGCCACCGCCGCTCTACGAGAGCGAGTCGATGCGGGCCGTCCGAGACGCGGTCGCCAAGGTCGCGCCGACCGGCGCGACGGTCGTCCTGCGCGGAGAGACCGGGGTGGGCAAGGAGCTGGTCGCCCGCGACATCCACGACTCGTCGCTGCGCCGCACTCGACCCTTCGTGAAGATCAACTGCGCGGCGCTCCCCTCCGAGCTGCTCGAAGCCGAGCCGTTCGGGTACGAGCGCGGCGCGTTCACGGGCGCCGAGGCGCGCAAGCGCGGGCGCTTCGAGCACGCCGATGGCGGCACGCTGCTCCTCGACGAGGTGGGCGAGCTCCCGCCGGAGCTTCAGCCGAAGCTCCTTCACGTCCTCCAGGACGGCGAGTTCTTTCGCATCGGCGGGGCCCAGCCCATCCGCTGCGACGTCCGCGTGATCGCCGCCACCAACCGCGATCTGGAATCAGCGGTCGAGGCGGGCGAGTTCCGCCAGGACCTCTACTATCGACTCAACGTCGTCGAGATCCGTCTCCCGCCCTTGCGCGAGCGGCCCGAGCACATTCCCGCGCTCGTCGAGTACTTCCAGCGTCGCTTCGTCGCCGAGTACGGGCAGCCGGCGGCCGTGAGCGCCTCGACCCTCGAGCTCTTCCGCGGCAACGACTGGCCGGGCAACGTGCGGGAGCTCGAGAACATGATGCGGCGAATCGCCGTGCTCGGCAGCGACGATCACGTCGCCGACGAGCTCCGGTCCCGCGCGAGGGCGCGCGTCGCGCTCGACGGCGCCGTGTCGGGCCGCGCCACCGACGCCGAGGTGCGCGGGCTCAAGGAGATCTCGCGGGAGGCCGCACGCGAAGCCGAGCGCGCCGTGCTGCTCGCCGCCCTCGAGCGCGCCGGCTGGAATCGCCTGCACGCCGCCCGGATCCTGGGCATCAGCTATCGCTCGCTCCTCTACAAGCTCGCGGACCATCGGCTGCGGCCGCCGGCTCGCGGCGCGGGCGGCGGCTCCGTCGCCTGAGGGTTGTGTAGGTAAAAGTTTCGCCACCGGATTCTGGGGTTGCGTTCGCGAAGTCGACGCGTGATCCTTTGGCGCCAATGCCCACTCCCTGCGCAAGGCCCGCCTGAGCGTGGACCTTTCCGGACTCCGTGTGCTCGTCGTGGACGACCATGTCGACACGCTCGACATGATGCGCGTCGCGCTCGAGCTCTGCGGCGCCGCCGTGATGGTGTCGAACTCGGCTCGCGAAGGCTTGCAGGCCATCGTCCGCTACGGCCCGGACATCGTCCTCAGTGATCTGGCGATGCCCGAGGAGGACGGGTTCTGGCTGCTGGATCAGGTGCGGTCATTGCGAGCGCAGGCGGGCGAGGGATTGCCCGTCATCGCCGTCACCGCGCACGCCCGTCGCTACGGCTACGAGGAGATCTTGCGCGCCGGCTTCGATGGCCTCATCCGCAAGCCGGTCGATCCGGTGTCGTTGTGCGACGACGTCCGCGGATTCGTCCACCGAGACTAGGCGCTCTCGAGCCCGGTCGCCACCGACACGGCGATGCGCACGAACACGTGCGGGTCCACCGGCTTCGTGAGGAACGCGTCGAAGCCCGCGCCGAGCGCGCGCTGGCGATCCTCGGGACGCGTCAACGCCGTCACCGCCACCGCCGGAATCCGTGACGCCGGTGGCGGCAGCGCCTGCCGCACTTCACGGATCAGATCGAACCCGCTGCGGCCCGGCATCGAAAGGTCGCTGATCAAGACGTCGAACCGCCGCGCCGACAGGCCGTCCAGCGCCGCCGTCACGTCGCCCACGGCCGTCACGTCGGCCCCGTGCTGGCGCAGCACCGCCGAGAGCAGCTCGAGCGAATCCGCGTCGTCGTCCACCAGCAGCACGCAGGCGCCATCGAGGCGGAGCCGATCGGCGGCCATCTCCGGTGGCTCCAGGGCGGTCTCGCCGGCGGCCGTCTCGGCGGCGACCGGCAGCGTGACCGTGAACGTGGCCCCGCGGCCAGGGCCGTCGCTCTCCACCCTCACGGTGCCACCGTGCAGCTCGACGAGGTTGCGCACGATCGCGAGACCGAGGCCGAGTCCGGCCTGACGCCGGCTGCCGCCCGCATCGGCCTGCCGGAAGCGGTCGAAGATGTGGGGCAGCAGATCGGAATCGATGCCGAAGCCGGTGTCACGCACCGTGAGGCGCGCGTCGTTGCCCACGCGCTCGAGGCGCACCGTGATGTCGCCGCCCGCCGGCGTGAACTTCACCGCGTTGCCTACGAGGTTCGTCACCACCTGGCCGAGCCGGAGCGCATCACCGCGCACGGTGGCGGGGCCGGGCGCGATCGTGAGCTTCACGCCCTTCTCGGCGGCGGCGCCGGCCAACGACTCGGCGGCATCCTGGACGATGGGGCCGAAAGCGACGGGGCGGAGATCGAGCAAGAGCTTGCCGGTGACGGCCCGTGAGAGATCGAGCAAGTCCTCGATGAGCCGGGCCTGGAGCCACGTGTTGCGCTCGATGCTCTCGAGCGCCCGGGCGGTCTGAGCCGGGCTCACCCGGCCGGTGCGGAGCAGCTTGACCCAGCCCAGCATCGCGGTGAGCGGGGTCCGCAGCTCGTGCGAGAGCACGGCCAGGAACTCGTCCTTGGAGCGATTGGCCCGTTCGGCCTCGGCCCGAGCGTGACGCTCGCTCTCGGCCAGGCGTGCCCGATCGATGGCGAGCACCGCGCGGTCGGCGACGCGCCGGAGGAAATCGAGGTCGGCCTCGGTGAAGACGCGAGGCGTGGCGGCGCCGACGTGGAGCACGCCGACGAGCTGGTGACCCGAGCGCAGCGGAACCCCAATCAGCGAGCACACGCGTTTGCGCAGGAACTGACTCACGACCTCGACCGAGCTGAGGTCGTTGAAGATCAGGCCGCCCGGGCTCTCGGCGATGCGCCCGGCCACGCCGGCGCCCAGCGGAATGCAGAGATCCTCGAACAGCTCCTCGCGAAGGCCCTCCGACTCGATCGGTCGCAGCCCGCGACGGCTCTCGTCCCAGAGCAAGACCGTGGCCGTGTCGCAGGCCAGGACCTCGCGGATCCGCAGCATCAGCTCGACCAGGAGCTCGTGCAGGCCGAGTTGGGAGAGGGCGTGATCGGTGACGAGCTGGAGCTTCCGCAGCGTGGCCGCCGCGGCCTCGGCCTGCTCGCGGGCCTCGTGCTCGGCCATGAGGAGCCGGCGGAGCTCCTCCTCGGTGCGCTTGCGCTCGGTGATGTCCATCATGGTGCCGATCATGCGGACGGGACGGCCGCTCTGATCGCGGAGGGTGGTGGCCCGCGCGGCGACCCAGCGCGGGTCGGCGCCGTCGCCGGGCTGCACGCGATACTCGATCTCGTACGCGGCGGCGTCGTTGATGGTGAGCGCGCGTCTGATGGCGGCCTCGATCCGGCGGCGATCGCGGGGATCGACCCGGGCCAGAAAGGAGGCTCGCGTCATCGGCGCGTCGACCGACCCGAGGATCGAATCCATGCGCTCCGACCACGTGGCCCGATCGGCCGCGACGTCGTACTCCCACAGGCCGAGCCGCCCTGTTTCCACCGCGAGCCGCTCCCGCGCCGCGATCTCGCGGCGCTCCAGCTCGGCGCGGCGGCGCTCGGTGAGATCGGTGAGCGCGACCACCGTGCCGGTCATGCGCCCCTCGACGAAGATCGGGTGAGCCCAGGACTCGGCCAGAAAGGACGTGCCGTCGCTCCGGTGAATGATCTGCTCTCGCAGAGAGGGCGAGCGCTCACCCCGGTGGTCGGGCACGAGCTCGCGCACGTCGCGCCCCAGCAAGCTCGATGGGCTCCCGCCGAGCATCTCGGCGCAGGCGCGGTTGGCGAAGATACAACGGCCGTCGAGGTCGACGCCCAGGATCGCCTGGCCGGTGGAGTCGAGGAGCGCCAGTCGCTCCTGCGCCAGGCTCAGCCGCTCGCGCTGGGCCACGGCCAACCGCCGGCGGGAGCGGTGAAGCAATTCGGAGAGCACTGAGACTCCAACGCCGACGGACACGAAGAGAACGAGCGCCAGGATCTCGGCGGGGGCGCTGACGCCGAACTGGTTGATCGGATGCAACCAGAAGAAGTCGACCGCGGCGGCGGACAGCAGACTCGCCACGATGCCTGGCATGAAGCCGCCGTACCAGGCGGCCGCGACCACCGCCGGAAAGAACGTGAAGAACGGCAGGTGCACGTCCCAGAGGGGATTGAGCGCGATGCGGATCACCGTGGCAGCGACGACGCAACCGATCGCGACGAGATAACCAGTCACGAGACTGGTGAGCGTAACGAACGCGTGCCCGCGGCGCAAGCGATGTCTGACCAGGCTGCTGTAAAAGCTACAGAAGCGCTACGCACGAGCGTGGCGATCATCCGAGGGCGTGGCCCTTGCACTGCTGAGTCGAGAGCACGACGATGCGCGTCTGGGACTTTCTCAAGGAGACGTTCAGCGAGTGGAGTGAGGACCGAGCGCCCCGCATGGGCGCCGCGCTCGCCTACTATACGGTCTTCTCGCTCGCCCCGGTGCTGGTGATCGCCATCGGGGTGGCCGGAGTCTTCTTCGGCCAGCGCATGGCCGAGGGCCGCCTGATGCACGAGATCCGCAACCTGGTCGGGCCCGAGGGTGCCGGAGCGATCCGGGCGATGATCGCCAACGCGGCAGCCGATCGCTCGGGTGGGGTCGTCGCCACGATGATGGGGGTGGCCGCCCTGGTCTTCGGCGCGACCGGGGCGTTCGTCGAGCTCCAGGATGCCTTGAACACCATCTGGAAGGTCCAGCCCAGGTCCCGTGGGCTCCTTCGCATGCTGAGGGACCGCTTCCTTTCGTTCACCCTCGTCGTCGGGATCGGGTTCCTGCTGCTGGTGTCGCTGGTGGTCAGCGCAGCTCTGGCTGCCCTGGGCTCGGTCACCGGCCGGTACGTGTCGCCTTCTCTCCTCCACGGCGTGAACTTCCTGGTCTCCTTCGGCGTCATCACGGCGCTGTTCGCGATGATCTTCAAGATCTTGCCCGACGCGAAGATCGCGTGGCGCGACGTGTGGCTGGGGGCCGCCGTCGCCTCGCTGCTCTTCTCCGCCGGTAAGTTCATCATCGGTCTCTACCTGGGCAAGAGCGGCATGGCTTCTGCCTATGGTGCGGCCGGCTCCCTGGTGATCGTCCTCGTGTGGGTGTACTACTCGGCGCAGATCCTCTTCCTCGGCGCGGAGTTCGCGCACGTCTACGCGCGCCGCCGCGAACCGGCCTTGAAGCCCGTGACCGACGTCGGTGTCGGCCTTCCTCCGACACGTCCGCGTTACGAGGTCGCCGCGCTGGCCGCGGTCGGCGGTTTCCTCCTCGGACGGACGCCGCTGCGGCGCGTCGCCACCAGCGCCCCCGAGGCGGCGAAGACCGCCGCCGAGGTCGCGCTGGCCGTCGCGGCGATCGAGCGCGTCCGTCGAGCGCGCAACGGGAAGCGCGTGGCCTAGACGCGCGGTACGACTTTCGGAAAATCTCTTCTCGACCGCGAAGCCAACTCCGCAATTTCCCGTTCGGCACGCGCCTTGCTCCTCAGCACGATCGACATGCGTATCTTCGAGCCGAAAGTTGCTTCCTTCATCAAAGTGCTGGCCGCGATCTCGCTCGTCGCGCTCGTACTGACCCCGCTCGCATGGGGCTACGAGCAGCGGCGACAAGCCCGCGCGTGGCAGACGGCGGCGTGCACGTACCGGGTGCGCGAGGTGGCGCTTCGAACGGCGATCGTTCGCGTGGAATACGCGAGCGACCCGTGCGGCGCCCTTCAGCGTCTCGGCTTCGAGCTGGAGGCACCTCGCTAATTCACCGTCGGTCGGCGCTGACGCGGATCGCATAACGCATCGCGCCTTGCCGGCGCACTCCGGCCAGCGCACTGTGCGCTCTGCCGGGGGACCGCATGGGCGACGCCGACAACCGACGTCCGCAACTCGACGTCGGCATCGAGGCGCTGATCGAGGAGATGGTGCCGGAGGCGTTGTGTGACGCCTGCCTGGCCTTCGCGTTCGAGGTTGCCCTCGACGACGTCCACGCCGCCGTGCCCCGGGTCCTGCACGCCTCGCTGCGCTTCACGCGCAAGAGCTCGGAATGCTTCCGCTGCGCGCGCACGCTGGAGCTGCTGACCATGCGCTGACCGTGCACTCTTTCCATACCTGGTGGGCGCCCTGGCGGCACGTGCCTTGCTCGAACCACCTTTCCACGAGGGCTGACACATCATGGCGATCGTCGTCGAAGGTCTGGGGGATACAGCGCTCCGCCGCCTGATCCGCAAGAAGCTCGATGCTCTCCGCGATCATCTCCGACAACCACCCACCGCCGTCCGCGTCGGATTCACCGACGAGAATGGCCCCAAGGGCGGTCCCAGCATCCGCTGCGCGCTCACCATCGATATGGCTCGCCGGCGAGCGTTGCACGTCGAACACACCGCGACCACGCCGCGTCAGGCGTTCGACCTCGCCTTCGATGCGCTCGAGCGGCGAGCGCTCCAGGAGATCGGTCGCACGCGCGATCGCCGGCGACGCCCCAAGAAGTACTTCCTGGCCAGGCGCCTGCTCGAATCCGAGGCCGGGCCGCCGGTCGGGCCGCGCGGCGGTGAGCGCCGCACGGCATGAGCGTCGTGGACTTCCGTCAACGCTTGCGCGAGCTAGCGCGCTTCGAGTCGAGCGGCTCACCGGTCGTCAGCGTCTACCTGAACACCGAGTGGGTGGACGAGCACCAGCGTGAGCGCGCACGCATCTTCGTGAAGAACGCGCTGGCCGAGGCCCACGGCCGCCGCTGGGCCGACCGTGACGACCTCGACTGGATCGAGCGGCCAGCCCCGCGAGTGAGGACAAGCAGGACCGGTCGAAGGACAGCAAATAGCTGAACGGTCGGAAAGTGCGGGGCGGGCGAGGTCTCTCGCCCGCCCCGCTCAGCTCACGCGATAGGCGTCACGACGGTGTTCCTCGGACGCGGGGCGGTTCTCCGGCGTAGCCCGATCGTCATCGGAATGCTCCGCCTCCGCTTCGCGATGCCTTTCATCGTCCGCAGCCGTCGGTCCAGGAAGTCGCGTGGCCATTGGGGCTCTCGAATGGTCATCGGCCGACGAGAAGGGGCAGCAACCGAGGTGCCACCGAGCGGGGCCGCTGGCACTGGCCCTGCAATCCTTGCATCGCGGAGGTGACCGATCATGACCAAGTCCCTGATGTTTCTCGCCGTGCTGGCGCTGAGCGTGAGCGCAATCGCTTGCGCGGGCCCCACACGGAGCACCACCAACGATCCGTCGGCGTTGCCTGGATCGAAGCCCCCGCATTCCGATGACCTGAAGCGTAGCGATCCCAACACCGACGCCGAGGAGCATCCCAATCCCGCGCGGCCGTCAGGTGGCCCCGGCACGGGCGGCGGCACGAACTGAAGGATAGCGAGCGCCGTGTCGCTCGCCATCCTTTTTTCCATGAGTGACGTCGCCACGGGCAAGGCGATGCCCGCCGTCGCAGCGACTTCAGTGGGCGGACGTTACGAGGCGGGTGGTGCCCGGGCGCTTTGTGTGGAGGGATCGGTCAGGTCGGCTGCGCGCTCGTTCCCGAGGGAACGTACGGCGACGAGAACGTCGATGCCGATGATGCCGGTCTGGGGCATCGTCTCGACAACCTGGAGGCAGGTGATGGCCTGGACGTTGTCATCCGATTCCGCGTCGTAGAGGCCGTCCGTCCACGCCTCGTATGTGCTGGCATAGGCAAAGGGCGTGAAAATCACGAGGCCGACGAGGAAGACGATCAGCCCAAGGGCCGTGCGCATCGTTGTCATGCTACTCGACATCCGGCGGTATCACTAAGGTCGGAGTGAGTCGGTCCGCGCGTTCGTCATGCTCAGCAGGGACGGCGGGATCGTCACATCATGGCGAGGGTGGCGACCCGCGCAGGCCACCACCCGTCGCCGTCTCGGTCCTTTGCGCTAGTCGTCAGCTTTCACCTTGATGAGCATGCGCATCCAGGAATGGATGCAGCACTGGAAGCGGTGATTACCGACGCTGAGGCCGCTCACCTCCACGCCGGCGCCCGGCGGCACGTCATTCGGGTCGGGTGGATTGACGCACTCGGGAGCGCGGGTCAATCCGACGCGGAGCGGAGGAACCCGCCCCCCACCGAAGTTCGCAACTTCCGTGAACGTATGGAGCCTGCCACCTTCGTTCCTCACTCTCACAGCCTCGTCGGGCTCGATCTTGAGATACGCGGGATCGAACCGCCACGCCGGGTGGCCGATGACCGTCCCTGAGAGCGGGGAACTCAGGAAGGCGTTGAACTCAGCCAGCGTAACGTCGCCTTCCTCGAGCGTGCAGCCGCCAACAGAAGCCCAGGTGGGGTCCCTGGGATCGCAGTCGTCCCGGATCGCTATCTGCTTATGCTCTCCTTTGTTCTCTCCCTTGTGCTCACTGTTCTCTCTTTTGTGCTCGCCGGCCGTTACCACTCCGATAGTGCCCATCAACAACGCCAAGGCAATCCCTAGTCGCCGCATCTTCGCAGCTCCTTTCAGCCGTAGGTGCAAGAACGGGCAGGCTCGTCCGACTGGCTAAAGTTGGGACGTCAGGCGAGTGGCGGGGCCCGGCAGGCGCCGAATGAGAGCGCAGATGCCGTCGGAGGGAAGCTAGCGGCCGGTGGCACAAGGCTGACAACGGTCGCCACCAAACGTGAAGATGAGACGACGCTCGGATCGACAGCGGCGAGATTGCTGGTGATCAGAAGGACGACATCGTCGAAATCGGCGTTGTCGTAGAGTCCGGCGATCCACGTTTGATCGGGCGGACTCGCGTGAGCGGCCGGGGCGAGCACGACGACCGCCGCGACCAGACTGAGACCAACGAGCCGGTGCAGAATCACGGCGCGAGGCCACCAGCAAGGATGAGCGAGCCCCAGAACTTCACAGGACGCCTCCCCAGCCAACGGGTGGGACGTCGGGACTTTAGGACGTCAGGCGAAGAGCGTCAAGGGATCCCTGGTCTCACGGCAGCAGGCTCTCGAGTAGCGCCTTCATCTCGGCGCTGTTCCACTCTCGCGCTCCGACGGCGACGCCGGCCACGTCTCCGCCCGGCCGCACCACGAAGGTCGACGGAAGACCGACGACGCGCCAGGCGCCGGCCGCCTTCGAATCGGGATCGAACAGGATGGGGAAGGTGAGGGCGAGGCTGCGGACGTAGGGATCGATCAGCGTGGCGGGCGCGCCGCGATCGACGGACACGCCGACGACGACCAGGCCGCGGTCGCGATACGCGCGCCACAGCGCTTCCAGCGTCGGCATCTCGGCCGTGCACGGCGCGCACCACGTGGCCCAGAAGTTCAACACGACGACCTTGCCGCTCCAGGTGTCGAGCGTCGCGTCGCCGCCGCCCCGACGGGCCAGCCGGAAGCTCGGGCCACGCTGGCCTTCCTTGAATTCGGAGACGCCCGCGCGCTCGAAGACGTCGGCGACCCGTGTCCCGTGGCCGTGGCGGTGACCACCGTCCTCGCCGGCGCGGCGCCCGGGCAGGCCCCACAGCAGTGCGCCCAGCAACGTCAGCGCGAGCGCGAGCTGCACCAGGCGCCGGCGCCGGGTCAGGGCGAGGGTGTGAGACACCCAGCTCTTCACACGCCGAGCTTCTCGCGCGTGATCGCGCTCTCGCGCAGCTCGCGGGCGGGGCCCTCGAAGACGATCGCGCCCTTCTCCATGATGTAGCCACGATCGCACACGTTGAGCGCCATGCGCGCGTTCTGCTCGACCAGCAGCACGGTGACGCCGAGCCGCTTGAGCTCGGTGATCATCTCGCGGATGTGACGCACCATGGCGGGCGCCAGGCCCTGGGTGGGCTCGTCCATGAGGATGATGCGCGCCCCCGCCATCATCACGCGCGCGATGGCCAGCATCTGCTGCTCACCGCCCGAGAGCGTCTTGCCGGGCTGGTCGAGACGCTCCCGCAAGCGGGGAAAGTGAGCGAACACCTGGCCGAGACGCTCGCGGCGAAGCGTGGACGACCGGCCGCGCACGGCGGAGAGGCCGAGCTCCAGGTTCTCGCGCACGGTGAGCCCGGGGAAAATGCGGCGGTTCTCGGGCACGAGGCCGACGCCCCGCCGTGCGATCTCGTGAGGGCGCAGGCCGATCAGGGACTGGCCGTCGAACTCGATCGTGCCGCGCCACGGGCGAAGGAAGCCCATCGCGGTCTTCATGAGCGTGGTCTTGCCCATCCCGTTCTTGCCGAGCAGCGCGACGGCCTCGCCCTGGCGTACCTCGAGCGACACCCCGAAGAGGATCGGCGTCGCGCCGTACCCGGCGTGGACTTCGCGAAGACGCAGCACCGGGTCAACCCGTGGGCATCAGTCGTCGGCGCCGCCGAGATACGCGTCGATGACGCCGGGATCGGTGCGGATCACGTCCGGAGGCCCTTCGGCGATCTTCTTGCCGAAGTGGAGCACGGCGATGCGGTCGGAGATTCCCATCACGACGCTCATGTCGTGCTCGATCAGCAGGAGCGTCAGCCCGCGCTCACGGACGGTGGCGCGGATGAGCGCGGTGGCGTCCCTGGTCTCGCCCGGCGTCATGCCGGCCGTCGGCTCGTCGAGCAGCAGCAGCGTCGGCTCGGTCGCCAGCGCGAGGCAGATCTCGAGATAGCGCTGCTCGCCGTGGGAGAGGTTCTCGGCCAGCTCGTCGCGGCGTGCCGAGAGCCCGAACGCGTCCAGGAGCGCGCCGACGCGGTCGTCGACGTCGGGGCGACGCCAGAGCGAGGCCAGGCGGCCGGCGACCGTCGTGCGGGACTGGCAGGCCACGCGCACGTTCTCGACGACCGAGATCTCCGGGAAGATGTTGGTGATCTGGAACGTCTTGGCCACACCGCGCCGGTTGATGATCTCGGGTGACAGGCCGGTGATGTCGTCGCCGCGGAAGCGCACGCGGCCGGCCGTCGGCGCGTGAAGCCCGGTGATCACGTTGAAGAGCGTGGATTTGCCGGCGCCGTTGGGCCCGATGACCGAGAAGATCTCGCCCGGGCGGACCTCGAACGACACGCCGTTGAGGGCGGCCAGCGCGCCGAAGTGGCGCGACAGGCCGTCGACCTCCAGCATCGGCGCCGACGGCGAGACTACGCCGTTGCCCGCCATGGACGGGTGAACAGACGGCGGAGGCCGAGCAAGCCCCGCGGCATGAACAGCACGATCACGATCAGCACGGCGCCGATCACGATGAAGTACCAGTCCACGTACGAGGAGACCTTGTCGCGGAGGATCGTGAAGAACGCGCCGCCGATGATCGGCCCGACCAGTGTCCCGAGGCCGCCGATCATCACCGAGATGATGAACTCGCCCGACTCCGTCCACAGCATCAGGTCGGGCGTCGCGTAGGCCGCGCGGATCGGATAGATCGCGCCGGCGAGACCGGTCAGGAGCGCGGAGACGAGGCAGACCGCCATCTTGTAGCGCTGGACGTTGTAGCCGAGGAAGCGCGCGCGGTCCTCGTTCTCGCGGATGGCGACGAGCACGCGCCCGAAGTGGGAGCTCACCACGGTGCGGCAGACGACGTAGGCGACGGCCAGGTAGCCGAGGACGAGGTAGTACTTCTTGAGCGGCGTGTCGATCGGCAGCCCCGGCAGCAGCATCGCCTCGGGCAGTCCCTGGATGCCGTCCGAGCCGCCGAACGTCTGCGTGTAGCGGAAGAACGTGTAGACGACCTCCGCGAAGATCAGCGTGAGCAGCGCGAAGTAGATGCCGCGGCGGCTGGTGGCGAAGTACGACACGATCAGCGCGTACAGTCCGACCACGACGACCGCGAAGCCCAGGCACGCCCAGAGCGACAGCACCCCGCGCTCGAGCAGGACCGCCGTGGCATAGGCGCCCAGGCCGTAGAACGCGGCGTGGCCGAACGACACGAGGCCGGTGTAGCCCATCAGCAAGTCGAGGCTCATCGCGATGGCGCCGAAGAGCAACGCGTCGAAGGCGAGCAGCAGGTAATACTGGGTCATCCACGGCCAGAGCGGCAGCGCGGCCAGCAGCACCGCCGTGACCAGCGCGCGCCAGCCGATCACTCCAGCACGCCCTCCCGGCCGAAGAAGCCTCGCGGCCGCATGATCAGCACGACGATCATGATCCCGAAGATGGCGATGGCCACGCGCTGGGGGTTCATCCAGAGCGTGAGCAGGCTCTGGGCGACGCCGATGACGAGGGCGGCGACCACTGAGCCGCTGATCGATCCCATCCCGCCCAGGATCACGACGATGAAGGCGAGCAGGATCATCTCGACGCCCATCTGGGGGTACACCGTGAAGATCGGCGCGAGCAGCAGGCCCGCCAGCGCCGCGAGCGCCGCCGATCCCGCGAACGTGAGGGTGAAGACGCGTGGCACGTTGACGCCGAGGCCATCGAGCATCTCGGCGTCCTGCACGGCGGCGCGCACGAGAATGCCGGCGCGTGTCTTGGTGAAGAAGAGCCAGATGGCGAGCAGGAGTACCGAGGAGATCGCGAGCAGGAAGAGCCGGTAGTTCGGATAGGTCATGCCGAGTAGCGGTGTCGAGCCGGTGACGGGCGGCAGGATGCGGCGCATGTCGCCGCCCCAGATCTGGCGGGCGCCCTCCCGAAAGACGAGGGCGAGCCCGAAGGTGAGGATGAGGCCGTACAGCGGCTCACGGTGATAGACGGGACGGAGCGTGGCGATCTCGGTCACGACGGCCAGCGCTCCGACCAGCAGCGGCCCGACGATCAGCGCCACCCAGAAGGAGTGCACCACGCCAATCACCACGATACCGGCGTACGCGCCCAGCATGTAGAGCTCGCCGTGAGCGAAGTTCATCACGCCGAGCAGCCCGAAGATCACGGTCAGGCCCAGCGCCAGCAGCCCCAGCGCGGCCCCGAAGACGAGGCCGTGCAGGAGCTGGGGCAGCAGGACTGCGACGACGTAATCCACGATCGCGCTCTCACCTCGACGGGCGCCGAGAATAGCACGCTCGTGGGATGCGACTCACACGCGCTCGACGTCCGGCCGCCCGAACAGGCCGTGCGGGCGCACGAAGAGCGCGGCGAGCAGCACGAGATACGACGCGACGTGGCTGAAGCCGCCGCCCATGATCGGATCGAGGTAGCCCGCCGCCACGCTCTCGAGGACGCCGATCACGATCGCGCCGACCATGGCCCCGGCGAGGCTGTCGAGGCCGCCGATGATGACGATGGGAAAGACCTTGAGGCCCAGGAGCACCACGCCGAATCCGCTGCCCGACACGACCGTCCACAGTGTGCCGGCCAGCACCGACAGCACGCCCATCATCATCCACGTCAGGGCGAAGTAGCGCTCGACGTCGATCCCGGCCGTCATGGCCACCTGCTGGTCGTCGGCGATGGCCCGGAGCGCGACTCCCGCTCGGCTCACGCGGAAGAAGATGCCCACGGCGACGAGCATGACCCCCGCGATGGCGGCGGCGAGCACCTTGTCGGTGGCCACCGGCACGCCCTGGATGATGAGCGGGTCGGTGGGGATCGGCAGCCCGATTCTGCCCGGGATGCCGGCGAACACGATCGCCGACGCGCCGCGCATCAGGGCGCCGAGGCCGATCGTGATCATGATCAGCGAGATCAGTGGACGGCTGACCAGCCGGCGGAGCACCAGCCGGCTGAAGACGAGCGCGGCCCCCACCATGACGGCGGCACTGCCGCCGACGGCCGCGACGAGGCCGACGCCGAGCCCGTGGATTCCCGTCGCGACCAACCGCGAGCCGAGCATGAGCCATTCGCCGAGGGCGAAGTTCATCATGCGCGAGGCCTTGTACACGACGACGAAGGCGAGCGCGGCGGGGGCGTACATCACCCCCGCCAGCGCCCCATCGACGACGAGCGCGACCAGGAAACCCAGCGGCTAATTCTTCTTCTTGATCTCCCAGGTGAACCCGGCCACGGGATCCTTGCCCACCATCGGCTCGCCGATCGAGTCGCTGCCGGCGATGCGCGCGATGGGCACGTTCTTGCCGCCCTTGACCTGGTAGAGGTGCATGTCCATCACGACCTGGTGATCGTCCTTGCGGATGCACTGGCGCCCGATGTGCGTGTTGTCGAGACACATCCCCTCGTGCGCCTCGGCCACCTTGTCGGGATCGAAGCTCTTCGCCTTTTCCACCGCCGCCGCCCAGAAGAGCACCGCGTCGTAGGCGCCGGCCGCAATGTTGGCGTCGAGGTTCCAGCGCTTCTTGAACTTCTGGTTGAACGCCTGCATCGCCGGATCCGGGTTGAAGGCGGAGAAGTGATTGAGCTGGACGAAGCCCTCCATGGGCTCGGCGATGGCGGGCAGGTCCTGTTGCAGGAGGAAGCAGTCGATGCCGGCCAGCTTGTACTTCTTGGTCATGCCGAAGGAGTGGAGCTGCGTCATCAGCCGCAGCGAGTCGGTGCCGGCAAACGCGAGGAAGAGGACCTCGGGCTTGGAGTCGTTGATGGCGCCGAACCACGGGCTGAAGTCCTTGGTGTCGAGCGGCGCGCCGGCCACGCCCACGACCTCGCCGCCCAGCTTCTCGAGCGCGGTCTTGAACTGGCGCCCGTCCGACTGGCCCATCGCGTAGTCGGTGTAGAAGATGTAGACCTTGTGGCCCATCTTGTCGACGATGTACTTGGCCAGGCCGTTCGACTGCATGCGCGAGTCGGGCTGGTTGCTGAAGTAGTACTTGTGGTACTTCGTCGTCCGCATGAACTCGGCGCAAGAGACGGAGTTCCAGTGGATCGTCTTGTGCTTCTTGGTGACGTCCATGATGGCCATGGTCGCGCCCGAGGAGACCGCGCCGACCAGGAGCTTCACGTCGTCCTGCAGGATGAGCTTCTCGGCCTTGCGGACGGCCGGGGCCGGCTTGGTCTCGTCGTCCTCGGAGACGATCTCGATCTTGTTGCCGAGGACGCCGCCCTTGGCGTTCAGCTCCTCGACGGCCAGCGTCATCCCCATCGTCTGATACTTGCCGTAGCCCTCGAACACCCCGACCTTCGAGCCGATGTCGCCGATCTTCACGACCTTCTGGCTCTGGGCCGGGGCGAAGCCGATGCTGCCGGCCATCACCACCGCGACCGCGACGACCACCGTGAGCACGATCTTCATGACGAGTCCCTCCTTGCTGATTGCGAGGATGTTTCGATCACGCCGGTGAGGGCGTGCACGATCCGACGCAACGGCTCACCCAGGCGTTCGGGCGCCGGCGGCGCCGCCTTGACGTAGCCCTCGGCCTCGTCGAACGCCAGGCGCACCGTCGTGGCCGCCCGGGCATTGCGCTGGGTCACCAGAAAGTCCACGAGATTGTAGTAGCGCCAGATGGCTTCCAGGAACTTCCTTCCGATGGCGGCTCGCGCGTCCGCGGGCGCGGCGGCGAGCTGACGATCGGCCTCGAGCGCGAGATCACGGGCAAGCGCGACGACGAACACCATCAGGCCGCGCTCGGCCTCGGGTGCGTCGCCGCGCTGGAGTGCGGTGCGGACGTCCTCGTCCAGGCCCCGAGGAAGACGGCCGGCACGAGCACGGAGCTCCTTGCGCAGCGCGCCCTCGTCGTACAGCCGGAGCGCCACCTCGAACTTCCGAGCCTCCAGCGAGAACTTGAGCTGCTTGAAGTTGGTCGAGATCTCGTTGTCGCGCGGAGTGTAGGCGCCGACGTGGTGGGCGAAGGCGGGCGCTGCGTAGACGGCGATCATTGTAGCGACGAGTAGGAGGCCGGCGAGAGCCGTGGCCGCGCGAGGCGAGCCTGAGTGAATCGGCCTGTTCAAGGTGCTGTTCGGCTCCGTCCTCGCAGTTGCAGCGCGAGCGTGCCCACGAGGAGCCACATCGCGACGATCGTCGTGCCTCCGAACGGAATCCACACCAACCATTCGGCGAGCCGCTTGCCGTCCTCCACTCCCCGCAACGGGATGAGCCCGGCCCACACCAGATAGCCGAGCGGATAGCCGGCGCCGCCGACCGTCAGCAACGCCACCAGCGTTCTCCGCCAGCCGGGAGTCGGCGCCCACGTGGCGGCCACCATCGTCGTGAGGATGACGATGGTCCCCATACCCTCGGCGTGCATGTGGAAGAGTCGCAGGCCGCCGTCGAAGCGGGTCAACGCCTCGTCCATGATCTGCTCGTCCACGTCGCGCACGCCCACGAGCCCGTGGATTTCGGGGCGTGCCAGCATGGTCCCGCGCGCCCAGCGCGCCAGCTCCAGCTTGAAGCGCACCATCGAGGCGCCGCCGATCTCGGCACAGGCGATGAGAAGGAGCGCGACGAGGAGGGCGGGGGTGGGAGGCAGGCGCCACGTGGGGTGCCCCGCCTCCGTCATGTGACGGGCGCGCGCCGCGTGCCGAGCGCGACGAGCAGCCCGAGGATGCCGACGATGGCCAGCGTCCCGAGCGGCGTGAGCACCCAGCGCTCGACGAAGGCGACGCCATCGTCACGGCCCAGCTCGAGCACCGCGGCCGCGTAGGCCAGATAGCCGAGCGGGAAGAGCACGCCGAGCGTCATCGCGGTATAGAGCGCGGCCCGCATCCGGCGCGATCCGACGAGGCTCGCCACCAGTGTGGCCGCGACCAGCATCACCGGCGCCAGCCCCTCGGCGTGAGTGTGGAAGAAGGAGAGGCCGGCCTCCACGGCGAAGACGGCCCGCGCGCGAACTTCGTCGTCGTACTCCGCGCTTCCGGTGAGTCCGTGCACGCCCGGATTGGCCGCAACGCGCGCGAGCGTATATCGTTCGGTCTGGGGCCGCATCTGCGACATCACGGCGCCGGCGGTCTCGCCAAGCGCCATCACGAGGACCGCGATGAGAACCACGACGAGCGGAGGCCGTCTCATTCGAGTTGCGTGACTCTATCATCGGCCCTCCGGTTTGTCATGACGCGACCCGTGATATCTTGGCCGCCGCAACATCCCGAGGAGGCGAAGAAACACCCATGACGATGCGTGGGGGCGCCGCCTACGTCGCGTCGCTGCGCGACGGACGCGCCGTCTTCCTCGACGGCGAGCGCGTGGACGACGTCACCAAGCACCCGGCGTTCGTCGAGCCGATCCGCAAGATCGCCGAGACGTACGATCGGGCGGCCGCCTCGCCCGACGTGACCATGGCCGTCGATCCGGCCACGGGCCGGCGCGTCGGCGCGATGTGGCTGATCCCGCGCAGCGCGGACGACCTCGAGATCCGCCGCCGCGTCCACCGCTTCTGGGCCGAGCCGTCCTACGGGCTCATGGGGCGCACGCCCGACCACGTCGCCGCCGTCATCACGGCGCTCGCGTCGTGGCGCCAGCTCTTCGACCGGGCCGGCCGCCAGTTCGGCGACAACGTCGTGAAGTTCTGGGAGAAGGCGCGCGCCGAGGACCTCTACCTCTCCTACGCGATCGTGCCGCCCCAGATCGACCGCTCGCAGCCGGCTCACCGCCAGCCCGAGCCGTTTCTCTATCCCGGCGTCGTGCGCGAGCGCGACCACGGCATCGTCGTGCGCGGCTGCCAGGCCATCGCCACGTCGGCCGCGATGGCCGACTGGCTGTTCCTGTCCTACATCACGCCGCTCGCCCCCGGGGACGACGACTACGCGCTCTCGCTCGTCATGCCCATGAACGCCGAGGGCCTCAAGCTCTATCCGCGCCGGCCGTTCGCGGCCCAGGCGACGAGCGTCTACGACTACCCGCTCTCGGCCCGCTTCGACGAGCTGGACGTCACCGTCGTGTTCGACGACGTCTTCGTGCCGTGGGAGCAGGTCTTCGTCTACCGGCGCGTGGACCTCGTCAACGCGCAGTTCCACGAGACGCCCTCGCACACGATGGCCAACTTCCAGTCGCTGGTGCGCTTCGGCGTGAAGCTCGAGTTCCTGGCCGGCCTCGCCATGAAGCTGGTGGAGCTGCACAGCAACGAAGGCAACGCCGCGACCCAGTCGCACCTGGGCGGCGAGATCGCCGCGCTGTGCGCCGCCTTCGACGGCCTCGTCCACGCCGCCCAGCGCTTTCCGCTGCTCAGTGAAGGCGTGGCCCGGCCTCACCCGCAGTACGTCTACGCGGGGATGAGCCTGCAGCGACGGCTCATCGTCGATCTCATGCGCGCGGTGCGCGAGCTGGCCGGCGGGGCCTTCCAGGCGCTGCCGTCGTCGTTGGCGGCGTTCGACTCGCCCGAGACGCGCGCGGACACCGAGCGCTACTATCGCTCGGGCGTGGCCAGCGCCCGTGACCGCGTGAAGCTGCTCAAGCTGATCTGGGACCTGGTGGGGACGGAGTTCGCCGGCCGACAGCTCCAGTACGAGATGTTCTACTCGGCGGCGCAGCCCGTGGTGAACGCGCGGATGTTCCGGGCCTACGACTGGACCAGCGCGAAGGCCATGGTCGATCGCTGCCTCGGCGAGTACTGATGGCCACGCTCGGCCTCGTCAACATCGGTGCTCTCGTCACCGGCCGTCTGGCCGATCCACGCTCCGACGCCGATGTGATCTTCGTCAGCGACGGCCGGATCGCCGCGATCGGAGCGGGGGCCGGCCCCGGTGCGGCGAGCGCCGACGTGGTCGTCGATTGCCGCGGGACGACCGTGATCCCCGGGCTGATCGACTCGCACTGCCACGTCGTGCTGGGCGACTACACGCCGCGCCAGAAGACGGTCGACTTCCTCGACTCCTACGTCCACGGTGGGATCACCAGCGTCGTGTCGGCGGGCGAGGGCGTTCACGCCCCGGGCCGCCCTCACGATCCCGTGGCCGCCAAGGCGCTGGCCATCACGGCGGCGAAGTGCTTCGCCAACTTCCATCCCAACGGGATGAAGGTCAACGCCGGCTCGGTCATCCTCGAGCCCGGGCTGACCGACGCCGACTTCGCCGAGATGGCCAGGCACGGCGTGCGGCACGCCAAGTAC
>WNFT01001681.1_pt1 | contig 36627 bp, 33 predicted proteins | sample 5400191 | NCBI WGS metagenome assembly WNFT01 (sample SAMN13153359, study PRJNA577476) | soil metagenome | isolation source: 80 cm saprolite under Madrone tree | place: USA:California | collected 2016-06-14 | reverse complement strand
GCAGCTCTCAGGTATGGAGCCACAATGGACAAAACCGATTGTCGGTCGAAATGCATTCGCCCACGGCGGCGGCATCCACCAGGATGGCGTGCTCAAGGATGCCCGCACCTACGAGATCATGACACCCGAATCCGTCGGCCTGACTGCCGCAGACCGGCGCATGCACACGGGTAAGCTCTCAGGGCGTGCTGCGCTTGACGCTCAGATGCGCGAATTAGGCTACGAGCTTGAAAAGGAGCAGCTAAACAGGGCGTTCGATATGGCGAAGCTGTTGCTGGGCAAGAAGAAAGAGCTAGAGGAGATGGATATGCACTATATCGCTGAGAGAGCGATTCATGGAGCTGCTGTAGAGCTTAGGAAAGCTTAAGCTTGCCAAAGAAAGGGAGCATGCCCGACAGACTCCCAAATTGTCGAACGTGCTCTCGTTCATAATATTCTCTCTTGGGGTAGATGAGCCATTCACCTTTTTTTCCCATTCCTCGGCCCATTTACAATCATTTCTTCACCGCTACATGGTATAATCATATAGGAAAATTCTTGTCTCAAATACTGTTGGGGGAGAGAATTGTGGAAATCCCCTCTGAACCCCGATTTTAGAGGAGCACATTCATGAGACGTGTTATCACATCAATCACCGCTCTGACGCTGATTACAGCGATCATCCTAGCCATTACTTTCCTCAAATCGATGCCTTCGCATGCAGCATCAGCACCCCGTCTCTTTAGCAGCAAGAATTATGCAGGGTACGTCAATCGTAGCAGTGGTTCTCATGCGACGAAGTTCACCTCAGTGGCAGCCTCATGGCAGGTGCCGTCCGTCAAATGCAGCAAAGCCAATCAGGCCGTTGCCATTTGGATAGGCATTGACGGCATTACTCACAGCAACGACCTTGAGCAGGACGGTATCCTCATCGTGTGTAACGCCTCGCTTCATCCACAGTACATTGCCTTCTTCGAGATACTCCCTGCTGCTGCCCAAACACTCAACTTTCGTGTGCGCCCCGGCGATCAGATCAGCGCGAGTGTCAATTTCATCGGCGGTAGCGTATTCAACTTCCAGATACAGGACACGACGCAGGGATGGAATTTTGCACGCAGAGGAAACAAATCAGGGGCACGCTTGGATTCCGCCGACTGCGTTGTTGAGGCACCATCAACCGTTTCCAACCACATCTTGTCTCTGGCTAAATTTAGCACCGTCACTATTTCAGGTTGCCTTGCCAACGGCAGGCCTATCGACGCCGGTCCGTTCTTAATGGAGATCGTCTTGACCTCCGCCGACACTCGCGATATCAAGGCTCAGCCATCAGGTCTGTCCGGCGGTACAGCATTCACCGTCACCTGGGAACACAGCTAAGCATTCGACATTCCCCACTGCACGTGACGTGACGTGCTCGATAAATCGGCCGTTCTACGAACGATGCTCGATAAATCGGCATTCTACATACGGCAGTTCGCAAGCGTTTGGTGGTGGGTGCAGGCTGTGCCGTCTTGCAGTGGTATAGCCTGCACCCACCACCTGCATGAGCGAGTCAGACTTGCGCCAGAAGAGCACGACCCCAATGCACAACGAGGACTGACACTAGCCCCCGTGGAGGCTGGTTTCTTTCTGGCGAGCATAACGCCAGATTTCGCCTGGGTCCGTTATACCTTTGGCTTTGGCTTCCTGAACCCAGGTGCTCATCTCATACTTATTCTGATAGAGCCGGTTGCCACAGAAAATATTGCGCCGTGCGAAGGGTACCAGCGTGGTTTCGATGAGATGTGCTCGCATAGAGAGACTGTGGACGTGTTTTGTATGCCACCAGGGAGTGGCTAACGTGTAGCATGGCTGATGAACCCATTCGGGGCAGGTCACGCCATAACGCTCACAGAGAAACTCGACGGAGGCCGCGCAAAATGCTCCCCAGCGGTAGGTGTGTTCCGTCTGCTGCTCTGGCTGCATGAGTGGCTGACTGACCAGAGCTGGACGACGCTCTTTTGCATAGCCATACCAGGCATTTCTGAAGTTTCCTAGTGCTATCCACGGTTCTTCTCCTGTACAGATTTGCTGATAGGCACGTGCCATGGTCTGAGTGGTTCCGAAGGTGGTTGGCATGGTGAATACCTCTGCTTTCTTCTGGTGACAGTTACCCTTTCCCAAAAAGCTCATTGAGCGATTTGTCAATCTCGTTGGCGTTCTGCTGCTGTGTTATGGGTAGAATATAGCGATCAAGCAATTTTTGAGCCTGCTCTCGTGTTGTGATTTTTATCTGTTGGAGTAAGATTTCACAGTCTCCAATGTCCTTCTCACGTCCTGCCAGGATTTTCAGAGCAAGTATGTACTCCTTTGGTGGAATATAGATGTGAAGGGGACCATACCGCCTCCATAATTTCCCACGTGGGATGATCACGAGATCAAACATGAGGAGGTGAGTCATGTAGTTGAACCAGTCAGGCTCTAGCGCATTTTTGTCAGCAACGATTTGTACTCCATCCCTGAGGGTGTATATTGCTCGTTGCAGTGCATCCTCTTCTTCTAACCAGAGAATGTCAACGTCGTCGGTGCTTCGTGGTGCCTTGGCCAGGAGCAGCATATAGGCCCCTCCGATCATGAGCACGCGTACTGGTTCTTGCATACCCAGGTTGGCTAACTCCTGCCCAAGGCGGGCAAGATATTTCTCGATGTCCTTTGCTTGCATACTCCACTCCTGTCAAGCAGTATATCATATAGTTTGAAAATGCGGGCACATCCGAGCACAAAAAATGTGCGATAATAAGAGGAAGGAAGCTCAATGAAGAGTTTTACGATAACGGAGAAGGACACCGAAAATGGAGGAAAAAGCCTCTATGCCAAAGACAATGTTTGAGAAAATCTGGGACGCACACATTGTACGAGACATTCCCGGAGAATCCACTATCCTCTATATTGATCGTCACCTGGTACACGAGATGACCTCACCGCAGGCCTTCGCCGGACTGCGGACCGCAGGGCTTTCAGTGCACCGGCCCGACGCCACTGTTGCCGTCCTCGATCATAACGTACCCACCGTACAGGGACGGCGTATGCTCGACGTCGTCGATAAAGACAGCGCCCTATGCCTCACCACCATGCAGCAGAATGCACGAGACTTCGGCCTCACCCTGTTCGATATGGCCGACGCACGTCAGGGCATTGTGCATATCATAGGGCCAGAACAGGGCATCACGCTGCCTGGCATGACCATCGTGTGTGGTGATTCGCACACCTCCACGCACGGCGCGCTGGGCGCGCTGGCATTCGGCATCGGCACCAGCGAGATCGAGCATGTGCTCGCAACGCAATGTATGTTACAGAAACGCCCAAAGACGATGAATATTCGCGTCGAGGGCACACCGGCCCCAGGAGCAACAGCCAAGGACCTTGCCCTCGCCATCATTGGCAGATTGGGCACTGGCGTTGGCACCGGCCACGTCATCGAGTTCACCGGCTCGGCGGTGCGCAACCTTTCGATGGAAGGGCGCATGACCCTCTGCAATATGGCCATTGAGGCCGGTGCACGCGCCGGCATGGTCGCCCCTGACGAGACCACCTTCGCCTACATCAAAGGACGGCCATATGCTCCCGCGGGAGAGCTGTTTGAACAGGCACTAGCTGCATGGCGACAACTGCCCAGCGACCCCGGCGCACACTTCGATACCATGCACGAGGTCAATGTCGATGGCTTGGGGCCGCAAGTGACGTGGGGCATCAACCCTGGCATGGTCGTCGATGTCAACGGCGTTGTCCCCGACCCGGCTTCGCAGCAGGACCCTGAACAGCGCAAAGCCTACGAACGAGCCTTGCAGTATATGGACCTCAGAGCGGGGCAGAAGATCAGCGAAATCCCCCTGAATACCGTTTTCATTGGCTCCTGTACCAACTCACGCCTGGAAGACCTGCGTATGGCCGCGCAATATGTCAAGGGCAAACACGTCGCTCCCAGCATCCGGGCCATGGTCGTACCCGGCTCAATGCAAGTGCGCCGTATGGCCGAGGAAGAGGGACTGGCTGACATTTTCCGCGAGGCTGGCTTCGAGTGGCGCGAGTCAGGATGTAGCATGTGCATCGCCATGAACGGTGATCAACTCGCCCCTGGTGAGCGCTGCGCCTCCACCAGCAATCGCAACTTTGAAGGTCGCCAGGGACGCGGTGGTCGCACACACCTGGTGAGCCCTGCCATGGCCGCCGCCGCCGCTATCGCGGGGCATTTCGTGGATATACGCGATATGAAATAAGAAGGAGTATTATACAATGGAACCATTTACCACGCTCACCGGCGTGGTTGCGCCGTTAGACCGTGTCAACGTCAACACCGACGAAATTACCCCGGCCCGCTTTCTCAAATCGATCAAGCGCACCGGCTTTGGCATTGTCCTCTTTGCCAACTGGCGCTATCTTGATGGTAACACCCAGACGCCTAATGCCGATTTTGTGCTCAACCAGCCGCGTTATCAGGGGGCAAGCATTCTGCTGGCAGGTGATAACTTTGGCTGTGGTTCCTCGCGTGAACACGCGCCGTGGGCCATTCGCGAGTACGGTTTCCGCTGTCTCATCGCGCCCAGCTTTGCCGACATCTTCTATAACAACTGCTTCAACAACGGCATCTTGCCCGTCACGCTCGACGACGGCGTCGTCCAGGAACTCTTCTCCGAGGTCGAGGCCAACGAGGGCTATACCCTGGACGTTGACCTTGCAGCACAAACCGTGACGACTCCCAGCGGACGTGTGCTACACTTCGAGATCGACGGCTTCAGAAAACAGGCCTTGCTTCAGGGCTTAGACAATATCGGTTGGACCCTGAGCCATAGCGATGAAATCGCTGCTTATGAGCAGAGGAGGAAACAAGAGGCTCCGTGGTTGTTTTGAGGTATAGTTACAATACTGGTTGTATGTTTTTTGTGCTGCGAGCATGATAGCCTGCGGCTATCATGCTCGCAGCACAAAAAACATTTGCGAACTGCCGCAGGCAGTGAGGAGCACCAATGGCCATTCAACAATCTGAACCCAGCATGATCACCCCCTATCAAATCCTCGATATCGAGGGCAACTTGGTCGGCAAGATGCCCGATCTGAGCGCGGAGCGTCTGCTCAGCCTCTATCGCGCTATGCGCCTGGGGCGGGCATTTTCAAACAAGATCATCGCCCTGCAACGACAAGGGCGCGCCACTACATTCGGCTCACTGGAGGGTCAGGAGGCAACCACCGTAGGGCTGGCCGCGCCAATGCAACCACAGGACTGGCTCACCACCTCTTATCGTGAACTCGCCTCGTTGTTTGTCAAAGGTGTCCCTCTCAGCACCCTCACCTACGCTTTTCGTGGCTATACGCCCGCCTATCCTCCGGAAACACACTGCTTACCAATCCAGATCGTGATTGGCACGCAGATGTTGCATGCCGTTGGTCTGGCCATGGCCGCTAAAATCTCTGGCGACCCCGTGGTAGCTGTAGGCGTGTGTGGTGATGGCGCGACCTCCGAGGGCGATTTTAACGAAGCATTGAACTTTGCGGGTGTCTTCCAGGCTCCTGTAGTGCTGGTCGTGCAGAACAACGGCTGGGCCATCAGCGTTCCGCGCCACCGTCAAAGCGCGGCACCAACGTTCGCCGCTCGTGGCAGCGGTTTCGGCGTCCCCGCCAGGCTGGTCGATGGCAACGACATTCTCGCAGTCTATGATATCATGCAGCAGGCAATCGAAAACGCCCGCGCAGGACATGGCCCAACGCTGGTAGAAACACTCACCTACCGCATGGGAGCACATACCACCGCCGACGATCCTACACGCTACCGTGACTCGGCAGAGATAGAGGCGTGGCGTGCAAAAGACCCCATCGTCCGCTTTCAACGCTTCCTGATGAAACGCGACCTGCTGGACGCGGAACAGGACCGACAACTCGTCGAGGCAGTCGAGGAAGAGATTAACGAGGCAGTGCGAGAAGCCGAGGCCATGCCGCCACCTGCTCCTGATAGTTTCTTTGACTATATGACAGACGACCTTTCCCCACGCCTGCAAGAGCAGCGTCTTGATCTGCTGCGTTATGCAAATCAGAAAGGACGATAAGCAGATGCAAATGACGATGATAGAGGCACTTAACAACGCACTCGCGCTGGAGTTGGAACGAGACGAGCGCGTTGTGCTATTTGGACAAGATATCGGCCTTAACGGAGGAGTGTTCCGTGTCACCGAGCAGCTGCAGCGCAAGTTCGGCGAACGGCGTGTGTTCGATACGCCGCTCTCAGAATCGGCCGTCATCGGTAGCGCCGTCGGTATGTCTGTTTATGGTTTGCGACCGGTGGCCGAGATCCAATTCGCAGGATTCCTCTTTGTCTGTATGAACCAATTAGTCTCACAGGCGGCGCGTATGCGTTCTCGCAGTGGCGGCGTCTACAGTTGTCCGATGGTGGTGCGTGCACCCTATGGTGGTGGTGTGCGGACGCCGGAGATGCACTCGGATAGTCTCGAAGGGGTATTCTTGCAAACGCCCGGCCTGAAAGTAGTGATCCCCTCGACGCCAGCTGACGCCAAAGGTCTGCTCGCCTCAGCCATTGCCGATCCTGATCCTGTGCTCTTCCTTGAGAACATCAAACTCTACCGCTCATTCCGCCAGGAGACGCCGGAAGATCACTATCTCATCCCACTTGGCAAAGCCAGGACCATGCACGAGGGCACCGATGTCAGCGTCTTTACCTATGGTGCAATGGTGCAGGTCGCACTAGAGGCAGCGAAACAGGCGCAAGGAACCAGCGTTGAGGTCATCGACTTGCGTACCGTCTGGCCTCTCGACGAAGAAGCCATTGTTACCTCCGTCGAGAAAACAGGTCGTGCCATCATTGTGCACGAAGCCCCCCGCGCGGGCGGCATCGGAGCCGAAGTGACCGCGATCATCAACGAACGCTGTCTCTATTCCCTCTTGAAGCCCGTCGGGCGCGTCACCGGCTATGATACCCCCTATCCTGTGCCTGGACAGGAGGATTATTATCTGCCCACCCCTGCGAAGGTGCTGGCAGCAATACAAGGAGTGATGGAGCCTTAATGTAGTGTCATCCCTTGTATCGAGTCGATCATACGGGCGGCTACAAATGGAGGTGTGTTCACTTGCTAGCTATTAAAGACGAACCATTTGATGGTACCTTTCCCTTTGCACCGCATTACCACGACATCGACGGCTTCCAGATGCATTTTGTGGACGAGGGCAACGGCGAACCCATCGTGATGGTGCACGGTGACCCATCATGGGGCTACCTGTATCGCAAGTTTCTCCCGGTTCTTTCACGACGCCATCGTTGCATTGTGCCAGACCACATGGGCATGGGAAAATCAGGCGTACCCCAGGAGCCCTATCCCTATCGACTTGAGCATCACATCGCCAATCTCGAAAACCTCCTGTTGCACTTAGACATACATAACAGCACGTTGGTGCTTCACGACTGGGGTGGACCCGTTGGGTTAGGTTTCGCGACCCGGCATCCAGAACGTATCAAGCGCCTTGTCCTGATGAATACCTGGGCATTCGCGCCCTGGCCGGGAGGTCCTTTTCCTCGACTGTTGGATATGATTCGTTCCGCACGAGGGGAAAAGTTTGTCTTAGAGAAGAATGGCTACCTCGAACCTGCGTTGCTAGGCACAACATTCCACACGGAGAACCTGACACAGCTGGTGATGGATGCTTATCGTGCACCCTTTCCCACGCCAGAATCGCGCCTCGCCATGTTGTGCTGGTCCCGCGACATACCCGTCAGTGAAACAGATCCTTCTTATGCCGAGATGAAGCGTATTGAACAACATTTGCTGCATTTTGCCAATACCCCCATACTCCTGGTGTGGGGAATGAAAGACCCCGTCCTCGCGGAACCCGTTCTGCGCATGTGGCAGCATATCTATCCACACGCAACTACCCATGAGATTGAGGATGCCAGCCACTTTTTGCAAGAAGACGTCCCAGAACGGATCGTGAGCTGGATTGAGGAGTTTTTAGACGCGAACCCGCGCTTTTAGACGCGAATCCGAGGAGTTACGAGTATATGCAAGAATTCAAACTACCTGATCTCGGCGAAGGCATGCACGAAGCGGAGATAGCCCGCTGGCTCGTCAAGCCCGGCGATATCATCAAGCTCGATCAGCCGATGGTCGAGGTAGAGACGGATAAGGCTCTCGTGGAGATTCCCTCGCCGGTCGCCGGACGCATCACGGATATCCGTGTGCAGGCGGGCCAGGTGGCAAAGGTAGGCGAAGTCCTGGTCGTCTTCGAGACGGTGACAGACGCTCGTCGCTCATCTACCAATGATGGCGCTCCCTCTAAAGCCATGGCAAGCAGCCCTGCGGCCAGTCCAGCGACAGTGTCGCCACCTCCTCCATCAGTGCAAGTAGCTTCCCCATCGCCGAAAAGGCGAGCGTTGGCTGCACCTGCCGTACGCAAACTCGCCTTCGAACTAGGCGTTGACCTGGAGCAAGTCACTCCTTCTACCCCCAATGGGCGAGTCACTATCGAGGATGTGCAGGCCTATGTCGCACGCGGTCAAGCACCATCCGCTCCCACAGTCGCGGCAAAAGAGGCACAACCCGCATCAGCCGCCGAAGCGGAAGCTGCACAACCTTCTGTCTCACAACCTGTACTTCCAGAAGAGCGTCAGCCACTGACGGGACTGCGCAAGCGCATCGCCGAGCATATGGAGCATGCCTGGCGCACCATCCCTCACGCGACGGCCTTCGATGAGGTCAATGGCAGCACGCTGATAGTTTTGCGTCAGGCTTTGCAAGCCGTGGCGGAGCAGCGCGGCGTCCACCTCACTTATATGCCGTTGCTTGTCAAGCTCCTGCTGCCGGTGTTAAAGGAGTTCCCCATCTTTAATGCCAGTCTGGACGAGGAGCGGCGCGAGATCATCTACAAACGCTCGTACCATATCGGGCTGGCAACCGCCGCGCCAGAAGGACTGCTCGTGCCAGTGTTGCGTGACGCTGATCGCCTCACCCTGCTGTCCATCGCCAGCGAACTCGAGCGACTCTTTGAAGGTGCGCGTAAGCGCACGCTGCTGCCCCGCGAACTCAGTGGCAGCACGTTTACACTCAATAACATAGGCAGCTTTGGCGGGGGCAGCGGTACCCCTATCATCAATCACCCGGAAGTCGCTATTCTCGCGGTCGGCAGGCTGCAAGAGAAAGCCATCGTGCACCAGGGTGAGATCATAGTGCGACCAATGATGCCACTGGCCCTCTCGTTCGACCATCGTTTGATAGACGGCGCAATGGCAGGCGCGTTCCTCTCACGCTTCAAAGCGCTGGTAGAGAATCCACAGCAGTTGATGCTGGATATGGTGTAGGCATACACGAGCAGGAGGCATGTCATGGTTGTCGGCGATGTCACAACAGCAGTAGATGTTTTGGTACTTGGCGCAGGGCCGGGCGGCTATGTCGCAGCGATTCGTGCAGCACAACTCGGCAAGCACGTAACGCTGATCGACGCTAGACCACCGGGTGGAACCTGCCTGCATCAGGGCTGTATCCCGCTCAAAGCCCTACTCTCCTCGAGCGAGCGTTATCAGCAGACACGCCAGGAAGAACTCGCTGCCATGGGTATCCAGGCCGAAGCTGTCTCCTTTGATTGGAGCAGCATGCAGGCATGGAAGCAGAGTATCGTTGATCGCCTGACTGATGGCGTACGTCGCCTGGTAGCGGGCAATCACATTGAGTTTGTGCATGGCAGCGGCTGGTTCATGAACACCCAGGAAGTGCGCGTAGAGGGTGAACACGGTTCGCATCGCTTCAAATTTGAGCACTGCATTCTCGCTGTCGGGGCCGAGGCGACTCCCGTTCCCCATCTGCCATACGATGGTAAGCAGGTACTGACCCCTGAACAGGCATTGACGCTGCCCACATTGCCAGCAACGTTGAGCGTTGTAGGCAATGATTATATCGCCCTGGAACTGGCAACCCTCTTTGCCCGGCTCGGCGTCAAGGTCAAGCTCTTCTCCCCCACAGAACAGATACTGGCAGGCGTTGACCCCGCGGCATTACGCCTGGTGCAGTCGGGGCTGCGTAAGCTAGGAGTGCAGATAGTGGCGAAGACGACTATCGAGCAAGTAAGTGAACGTCCAGTGGTGATCTCGCAAGGCATCTTTCCCCGCACAGGGGGATTGCACCTGGATGCTGCGGGCATAGAGGTTGCCCCTAACGGAGGTATCGCCGTTGATACGATGCAACGGAGCAGCCTATCGCACATCTACGCTGTGGGAGACTGCACAGGTGGACGCCCACTGGCAAGCATCGCGATCAAGCAGGCAAAAGTAGCTGCCGAGGTGCTCTCTGGTCAGCGTGTGCAATTCGCGCCGCTTGTGACGCCACTGGTTGTTCACACAACACCAGAACTGGCAACCGTTGGTTATTCGGCAGAAGAGGCGACTCGTGCAGGCTACCAGGTCATCTCGGGACGTTTTCCACTGGCAGCAAACGGACGTGCTTTGACCATGGGAACCGATAACGGCGTTGCCCTGGTGGTAGCCAACGCAGATGATGGAGTTCTGCTCGGGGCAACATTGGTTGGCCCACGGGCAGGTGATCTGATAGGGCAAGTAGCCCTTGCCATTGAGATGGGCGCAACGCTGACCGACCTCGACGAGATTCTCTATGCCCATCCCAGTCTCAGCGAAGCGCTGCAAGAAGGAGTCGAGAGCGCGTTAGGGAAGGCGATCCACGTGTTGACGAAGACGTAAGTGTAACTCCCCAGGACTCCTCACCACCTGCGGTGGTTCGCAAGAGGTTTTTGCTGTGGGCATTGCCGCCTGCGGCGGCAATGCCCACAGCAAAAACGACGCGAGCCGCCGCAGGTAGAGTGCCGAGCAATCCTGCCTGGGGGGCAGGTAATGAGAGCACGTGCGGCGAGAGATGAGGCACTTGAGTAGTTACCTTGAAAGACGATTGGTGGCAAGTCGTCTATAGGACAAACTCGTCAGATACGAATCTTCTTCGTGCTATCTTGTCCTGCGAGCAGGTCATACTCAAACACAACCCTGCAACAAACCATTCGTAAGTACAATGACTCTTATCGTACATACACCCATACACAATGGGAGGAACAAAGCATCATGTCTCAGCAGCAAATGAATTTTGAGGAGCCCGGTCGTGGGTATCAAGCGCAAGCACCATACTCCGCCAGCCGTGAAGAAGGCCCTGGATTTGACGATAGCTTCGGCGGGCTGTCTGGGCAGAAACTCGGACAATATAGTTTTGGCAGAACCGCCTCGCCTGGGCAACGCCTGGCATTGGCGATCGTCTCACTCTGTCTGCTTGTGCCCCTGTCGGGCATTGCCCTGGGAATTATGTCAAGTGTGGGACCATTTGGAGTCATTACCGGGCTCATCACCATGGGTCTCATCTGTCTCACGATTATCGCTGTCAACATCGTGTTCAACATCAGACACTAATCATTCAATCCACTCGGGGGACGCGGGCGAGAATTTCTGAAACTACCTCATAGTTGATGGTGCCAAGACGCTGTGCCACCTGCTCAGCACTGAGGGTGGCGGTTCCTTGTCGCCCAATCAAGACCACCTCGTCTCCCATGCGTGCCTGGGGAATGTGGGCTACGTCAACCATGCATTGATCCATGCAGATACGACCAAGTAACGGTGCCTCCTGACCGTGGATCAGCACCGACCCCCAGTTGGCGGGCGCTCGCCGGAAGCCATCGGCATAGCCGACCGGCAGCACTGCGACACGTGTGGGTCGATCCGTCGTATAGGTACAGCCATAGCTGATACACTCACCCGCCGGAATGACTTTGACCTGCGCCACCTGCGTCTTGAATGAGAGCGCGGGCCGAAATCCCTCCGGCAGACGCACCTCCGCTGATGGGTCCATTCCATACAAGGCAATCCCTGGCCGCACCATATCGAAATGTGCCTCTGGCAAACTGAGCGTCGCCGCGCTATTGGCAGCGTGTACAAGCGGTGGCCGAAGATGCTGTGTCTCTAATATCCGCAATACGTCTTGAAAACGTGCCAGTTGCATGCGAGCGTGCGCCAGGTCATGAGCATCAGCCATGGCAAAATGTGTATAGATACCCTCCAACTCAAGGCCAGGCAAAGCAATGATCTCATTGACAAGCGACAAGATTTCATCAATCTGCTCCGCCCGTATACCCAGGCGTCCCATGCCAGTATCAACCTTCACATGCACCTTTACCTCCTGCTCTAGAGCGAGAGCTGCACGCGAAAGTGCACGCGCCGACTCCATCGCGTATAGCGTGACCGTCAGGTTCAAACGCACTGCTTCGCGCATCTGCCAGTGCGGTACGTAGCCAAAGACCAGGATGGGAACGCTGATACCCGTTTTACGTAGTGGCGCGGCCTCACTCACCGTCGCCACTCCCAGCATGCTTGCACCATTGTGCAGCACGGTGCGTGCCACCTTCAGGGCACCATGCCCATAGGCATCCGCCTTGAGGGTTGCCAGCAGGCGTACTCGCGGCCCCACCAGCGCTTTGAGCCGACGAGTGTTGTTGCCGATGGCGCTGAGGTCAATTTCGACCCAGGTGGGACGCTCAGGTCGCATGACCACGATCTGTTTCCAACCCGGAGTCTGCCGCACCAGCTGCTCCTGTGCCTGCTCAGGCTGTGCCAGCAGTAACTCGGTCACCTTCTCCATGCGCATTTCCTGAGAACCTTTGACGAGTATGGCATGCGTGGGCCTGACAGGGGGAACGGGAGACCTGGCAGGGGCAAGCCCTGCCACTACATTTTCTGTATCCTCAGAGGTTTCGATGATTTGTTTCACGGCCCTGGCGGCATCTTCGTGGGTGGAGGTGACGATGACGTGTGCCCGCGGAAGTCCCGCTTGCAATGCCGCCTCAGCTATGAGAGCCGCACGTTCCCCGCGTGTAATGAGATAGTCAGTGCAGTGGGCTGCTTCGCTCCCCACCATGCGATGCGCCTCTTCTTCAAGATAACCCAGGCCGAGCATATCACCCAACACTGCTATACGGTGACCAGTAGGAAGTGCCTTGAGCGTCGCCAGGCCTGCCAGAACCGCCGCAGGTGCCGCATTATGAGTATCGTCAAGTAATACTGCACCATGTATCCCCGGCAAGGGGTTCAGGCGTCCCGGCAGCGGGTTCAGTTTTGCCAATGCTTGCTGCACTTCCTCGTCTCGCAACCCACAGAGCCGTCCAACGGTGTAGGCTGCCAGCATGGTGGAAACGTGGTGCGCTCCCAATAAGTGAGAGGTTAGCCGCAAAGCTGGCCCACGAGTGGTTCCCGGCGGAGGCAACTCGCAGCTTACTCCCTCCCAGGTCACCTGCACATTGCGTGCCAGCGACGGCACAAATGCAACGCCTGTCGCTTGCAACCCGGTTCGCAGGTGAGCAATAAGCGCATCATCCTGATTGAAGACGGCTGTCCCATCTTTTGGAAGGTAGGCAAAAAGATTCCCTAGTTCGGCGGCCAGGCCCTGCATATCGCCGAAATATTGCAGTTGCGTGGGACTGATATTGGTGAGGATGCCAATCTGCGGGTTTGCAATGCGGCACAGATCGCTGATTTCGCCTGGATGGTCGCAACTTAACTCTAACACCGCATATTCATGCTGCTCTTCCAGGCGACCGAGCGAAAGTGGCAGTCCTAGCAGATCGTTATAGTTTTGCCAGCTTCTGAACGTTGCAAAACTGCTGGCGAGCACCGAGGCAACGGCCTCTTTGGTACTGGTCTTACCGGTACTGCCCGTTACAGCGATCACCACGGGATGCCAGCGTTGCAGGATGGCGCGGGCATAGCGCTGCAAGGCGATGCGCGTATCTTCCACTACGACCGTTGCAACCTCCGCCTGCTCCAATGCAGTCTGCATGTCCTCCGAGAGAGAGGATATTACCCGCGCCTCTACTAGCAGCCCGGTCGCGCCTCGGTGTACGGCGTCGAGCAGGTAATCATGTCCATCGCCATATTCACCGCGTACCGCGACGAACATCTCGCCTGGGATCAATTGACGAGTATCATGGCTAAAAGCGTCAAAAAGCTTTTGCTTGCCTGGGTAATGCAAGATGCCGTTGGTTGCGCTGAGCAGGTGATCGAGGTAGATCATGGATTCTGTATTTCATCCTATTCTCCACGATGCACCTATTGTAGTGCTGTCGAGTTCCCTCGTCAATAGGTCAATTGGGGGAAATGACAGGGCTCGCATACCAGGGGCCATACTCGCCAATACTTTGTCCACTCCGGTCAACGGCCTTGAAGGTGCCTTCTATATCTCCACCAATTTTTATGGTTCCATCAAAAAGAATTGTAGTGCTGCCCGAGTAGACCCTGACTGTGAAATGCATTTCTCCAGAAACAGTCACCGTTCCTGTGAAAGGTCCGATCAGGCCAAGTCCTTGAAAGGAGCCATGCATGTGATTCTGGTCTTGCTGAATACCTGTCAGGTACATCGTCGTTTTTGTCTGGGCTACCGATATATCGTTAATTGTACCAGCGTATGATGTAGCCAGAGGCGGATAGAGGGACGGCCCTAAAGAAGTACCGGGTGAAGGAGATGTTCTGGACTTCTGTTGAACAAGGACTGAGGCGATAGAGAGAGTTACATGCGGTGCAGGCCGTGTCGCATATACCGTCACATATACCAAGGAACCAAGTCCTAACACCAGGGGTATCAAGAGAGCAAGCAAGAGAGAGAGTACCCTGGCATGTTTATGAGAAGACACGAGCCGGTGCTTCTTGGGCAAGGGTACAGGTACGCCACCTTGGAGAGCAGGAAGAGGCAGTGTATCTGGTGAGCGTGTTTGGGACGCTTGCTTTTGCTGTTCCACCGAATCGGTATGCATCGCGTGCCAGAACTCTTCAACTGTCGCGAAGCGATCTTTCTTGTGGATGGACATAGCGCATCTAATAGCATGGCTTACTGAGACCGGAATGGCTGGCGTCAAGGCGCTTACCGGCTTGAGCGGATCGTCTCCTTGCTCCAGGGTGACTCGCGAAATGGCATCGATGGGAGTGGCCCCGGTCAACAACGCGTAAAAGGTTGCTCCCAGTCCATAGACATCGGTACAGAGATTCGTTCCGCTTGCTCCCCCATATTGTTCAATCGCCGCATATCCTGGAGAACCGTGACGAAAAGCCAGGGTTGTGGCTTCTGCAAGATACTCCTTAGCGGTTCCAAAATCAACCAGGACAGCTTCACCTCCATCCAGTGGCATGATAATATTCGCAGGTTTCATGTCTCGATGCACAATAGGTGGCTCTTGATGATGCATATAGATTAGTGCATGCACAATCGGGGCCATAATAGTCAGCGCCAGGTCCAAGGAAAAACGTTGCCCTGGTTGCTCTTTGCGCAAGTCTTCGAGATTCTTGCCCTTGATATATTCCATGAGCAGATACACCCGCTTGAGCTTTTTATTCTCGAAGACATGATAGACGCGGGGTAGGGCTTTGTGATCGAGTCGCTTGAGGATCTCGCACTCCAAGAGTAGGCGCTTGCGGTCCTGGCTACTGGGGTCAACCACTTCTTTCAGCGCGAACACGTTTTGCTCGATGCGTCGATCTCTCACCAAATAGACAGCGCCGAAGCCACCCTTGCCGAGGAGGGCTTCTACACGATAGCGCTGGCCGTAGGGGTCTTGCACAGCAGCTCCGGCAGGAAGCGTCATTTGTTCTTGTAGCACATTACACCTCCTGTAGATGAGGAGAAAACACGCTCTAAACGAGGCCTGCTCATACGATGGAGTCAACACTACGCTAAGGACGTATACACGACGAGCCGGAGTGTAGTCTGATGCTCACTAGGAATCCAGTCCCCGGCACAGGTAATTAAATTGAGATAGATGCCTCCTTTATTGCCGAAGATATCCTGCAAAGGTGCGGCCTGCGGCATGTAGAGGGCTATGCGCGTGACCTGGAAATGCAGCGTTTGCCCAGTGCTCGTGATGACCAGCACTGCCGCGCCCACGTACAGGTCGCGCAAGTGCCAAAAGACAGCCGGATATCCGCCCGGACGATCAAGATGGCCGTCAATCACGGCGCTGCCGCGTTCGCCTGGGTGTGGACCGGCGTTGTACCAGCCGACATCGTCCCAAGGACGTTGCATTGGGGTGGCCATGTCCCCATTGGGCAACATGCCCAGCGGCTCCACCTGAGCATTCACCCCGATAGCCGGGATGCGTAAGCGGGTGGGAATGACGACCATCCCTGCTGGTCGTGTTGCCCCCACGGTCGGAACCTCTGCACGCATTGAACTGCTACGCTGAGCAGGCACTGCTGCCTGCTCAGCGGTGGGCGACCAAGCGCAGCCACGTAGGGCAAGAACCAAGACCAGAATGAGAAGGCACCATGCGAGTTGAACTGCACGCATACGCGCCTGCCCGCTAGCGGCCACCGGCTCGACGGCGAATCATCACACGAGCCCCGAGCATGCCCAGGACCAAGGCTCCTGCCAGCCAGGGAAACCATGGGGTGAGTGGCTGTACACCTGGTGCTGGTAGGTGAGGATCGCTGCCGGTGCCAGGCAACCCCGGCAAACCATCCGCTTGCGCGGGCACCAACTCAAGCTTGGGACTCCCATTGACCATGCCAACAGCAAAGATACTCGTCACCATATTCGCTTTGAGCGTTGCTGCCAGCGGAAGAGACGTGTTGACCTGGGTAGCATCTACGGCGAACGTATAGGAAGCTGGAGCAATCGCCAGGTACTTGCTGGCCTGCTGATAGATGATGCCGCTAATCAGGGTATTTCCGCCAGTAGATACACTAACAGGGCCGACGTCAGGAGAAAGATGGTACACACGTACCTTTGCGCTGCCAGGAGTAAGGAGGTTATCGTCGACAAAGACTTCCAGCGATAAGCTCGTTGGTGTCGCTCCGATGGCTGCGACAGTATAGGTAACACCTGGGGAGACCGCTAATGTCTGCGACAGGGCTGCCGCACCAATCCCCTTCCCGACGAGCGCAATCTGCACCTTATGTGGACCTGGTGGGAGGGGAACATAGTCTGTGACCGCACCGAAGGCAAAACTACTCAATAGCTTCGTGCCATCCAGGAAAACATCAGCCGTGCCAACATAAGGGGAGGCATGAATAACACGTACAAATGCAGAACTCTGCGCAGCGGCCGATGGTACCTGTGGGCCGAAAAGCGTGAGAAGGGCAACGAGAGACAAAACCAGGAACATACGATGTGCTAAGGGTACTTGTGGGCATCTAAACTGCATAAGTATTTCCTCCTTCTGTACAAACACATCTAAAGCGTGATATGTCTGCGGACAGAGATGAAGATGAAAATGATATATTTCGTGCATTAACTGCATTTATAGATCATTTTCATAAGTAATATTTACAAATATCAATATAGAGGATGGCCTCTTATAGAGAAGAACGTTGATGTTGAGGATCAGTAACATTGTTCGTAAGTACTGTTCAAGAAAAGAGAACATCTGAACAGTTACTGGGGAGTCCTGAAGAATTACGAGCAATTACGTCTTTTTCATGCTCTCTTAATCATATTTATAGCTGTTATAATGGAAAAGAGCTTCTATAAACTTTTAACATCCCTAACACCTCTCACGCATCTAAGGATGTCTACAAATTCATTTCACTGGGAATAAAGTACTGTTTTATACTATGGAAATTGACAGATATATTTATGAATATCTATACTAGGGTCGGCGGTACCTACGTGTCGAGTTCGTACAGCGCCGTGAGTGTATGAAATAGTTATAGGCATTGCCAGACTTGACAGGTACCCAGGGCTGTTTAGGGAATCATTTGTCATGGCTGTGTTACATTCGTACGTTTCTAGAGAAACGATAGACAATTAGCTATGTATGACGAGAGTGAGGGGTACATGATGATCGAGCATGCCTCCTATGACAAGCTGATCGGGGTCACAACGGGAAACTATCGCCTGGAACAGTTCATAGGGCAGGGCAAATTGGGACCCGTCTTTCTCGCACGTACCAATGGAGCAACAACGACCTGTCTGCTACGCTTCCTGGTTGGGCCGACCAACCCGAATGGCAGGGAGCGTGACGTCTACCTGGAACGCTTTCAGCACCAGGCAAGCCAGATCGCGATCCTGCGACATCCCTATATCCTGCCCCTTCTCGGCTATGGAACCCATCGTGGCATCCCCTACCTGGTGTCACCACATATCGCGATGCGTTCACTGCGGACCCGCCTTGCCAAGAGCGGACCCCTGGATGTCTTCGCTGTTGGTCGCTACCTGGATCAGGTTGCCGCGATGCTGGAATATGCTCACCAGCACGGAGTTCTCCACGGCGACCTCACGGTGGACTGTATTTTCATCCGGCTCGATGGGCAACTCGCAGTGGCAGATGTTGGGGTGATAGATCTGCTTGGACTGAATACGCAGGATGCTCAGCAGGATTGGCTGCGCGAGGGGAGTGAGGTGTACGCCCCAGAGCAGCTCCTGGGTAAGCCAGCCGGTCCCTATACCGATGTATACGCGCTTGGGGCTGTGCTCTACCACCTGCTGACCGGCTCTCCCGTGTTTACCAGCAACACACCCGACGAACTTGCCCAGCAGCATCTCTACGCTTCCATCCCTCCGCTTGCCCAGCGGCGCACCGATCTGCCCGCAGGCCTGTATAGTATCATTGCCCGCGCTCTGGCCAAAGACCCGGCACAGCGTTTCCGCCAACCGGGAGCGCTTGCCAACGCCTACCACCAATGGGACGCGCGTCCCCTTTGTTGTCCCCCCATCCCATGAGGTGCAAACCCAGGGGCCACTTGCCCTTGCGGCGGCACTGCCGGACGTGCAGCTCAGCGAACTTGATAGCAGCAACAACGGGTCAGCTGCCGTCGATTGGGATCACAGTGCGCAACGCCCGGCGCTCCGGACACCGTTTCCGTCTCCTTTGCCTCCCAACTCAACAGCCGATCCTTTCAGCCAGCCTGATGGTCCGCGACCGTCATTGCTGCGTCGGCTGCGGCGCAAGCACGTTCGGCGCAACATGTTGATCGCTGTTCTGCTGCTCCTCCTGCTTGTTGCAAGCGGTACGGTCGGGATCACATTCATCACCCAGCAGGGTCGTGCAACGGCGGGTCTGGCAGGACAAGTGATGTTCTTTGACGCCCAGAACGGACCACCAGGGCGTACTGACGCCCTCACGATCGTCGTCCATGGCCTGGATGTCCCGCCCGCTGGCTTCCAGTATGCTGCCTGGCTCATCAACGATCAGAGTGAGGTGGTCATACCATTAGGCACGCTGACGGCGAAGCAGCAGACTTTTTCACAGACCTATGCTGGAGAGAGCAACAATGGACAAGCAGGCACGAACCTGCTCGCCGGGGAGGAGAAGCTTGAGATCACCCTGGAACAAGGCACGGTCAAGTTGCCAGCAGGTAAAGAGATCCTTAGTGGCACATTCCCTCCCATGGCCTTTGCACACATCCAGCATCTGCTTGTCAGTTTTCCCGCGACACCGGGCAAGGTTGGGATGCTGGTGGGAATGCTTGAGCAAACACACTTGCTGAACATTCAGGCAGATGTCTTGCAGAGTCTGGTAGCCAGCGGGAATACCGTCGCGATTGGGTGCGTGGCGCAAAGCATGATCGATCTGATTGAAGGCACGCAGGGCCACCACTACCGGCCACTCGCAGCAATGTGTGCCCGCCAGAATGTGACGGCGACCGCTGATGGCTTTGGCCTGCTGGGCAATGGTTACCTGGCCGGTGCAGCAGAACATGCCACCCTGGCGATCAGTCAGTCTGACGCAACAAGCACAATGCGCTTGCATGCGGGGCTGATGGCGACTGCTCTTTCCAATATCAAAGGATGGGTGACCACGGTCGATCAAGATGCGTTCACGCTGCGTGATAACCCGGTGGACCTGACGAAGGTGCAAGAGATGGCGACGCTTGCCGATCAGGCCTATCACGGTGTGGATACGAATGGTGACGGGCAGATTGATCCGGTCGCAGGCGAAGGGGGTGCCCTGACTGCCTACCAGCAAGGGCAGTTGATGGCCACGTTATCCCTGGCTCCCAGCGCATAGCCGGTTGCCAGGATGTGGTCTCACTGCTCACGGGCAGATTCGCATCGACCTCGCCTCCCACGCTCACGGCCCACAACGTTGCCACTGCAATAGCTAACCACTTCATAGCCCTCATCCCAACGCGAAAGTCTCGTGCACTGCAAGAGAATCAGACGGTTGGCAGGTGGCGCGGAATTTCCCCCCATCTTCCCTGGTGTGTTGCCTAACCAACAGAAGCGCGGCCTTGTGTATTGATTGCCGTGTGATCAGACGGTAGTATTATATGTAGCAGCTGATAGTTAAACAACAGCTGACAAAAACTTTCATCTCTTACGAACTGCCGAGAAAATGAGCGAACCGTGAGTGAATAGTTACAATTTTCATCAATGGTGGACTTCGTACACTAATTATGCCAGTCGTTATCGTCTAAAGTATGTGAGATTACATCAATTTGGTGCACAGTATCAACGGCTCCTACCCATGAGTAAGTATACGCTGAATACCAGAAAGATTTTTTTATGCAAATAGAGACTGCCTATGCTCCAGGGACATCGGCATATCGGTCACGCAACATCATCCGTCCTATCATGGGACTGGCAACGGGGCTGGCAGGCCTGGCCAATATGCTCTCTGTTCTCGTTCCTAGGCCCAACTGGGATATGCTCTTGGGCGCGTGGCCGGTAGATATTCACCACGGCGTACATAAACTCATCGTGGTCGTCGGCTTTTTTTTGCTCATGCTTTCATCCGGATTGCTACGTGGAAAGTATGGGGCCTGGTGTCTTACCGTTCTGCTCTTACTGCTGTCCAGCGTTTTTCATATCCTGATCGGTGGCCAGGTCCTGGGGACCATTCTGACGGGCGTGTTCATCACGCTGCTGGCTGCCTGCTTTCGCTGCTTCCAGGCCAAAAGTGATCCCCCTTCAGTCCGTCGCGGTGCTCTTGCTCTGTTTGTGGGCTTAGGCATCGTCAGCCTGTACACCATTGGCGGGCTTCTCGCCTTGTATACTCAATTTGAGTCAGTGATTGATCGGTTTGGCATCGAAGAAGTTCTTCTCCGGCTGCTTACCAACGCCCATTTGCACATTACACCTGGCACCCAGGCCTTTTTCTTTGGACGCGCACTGCCGGCCCTGTGTCTGAGCGCCGTGCTCTACGCCATCGTGATGATTCTGCGCCCTGTCACAGCGGCGCTCTTCCCCAACGAGCAGCAGCGGCAAGCCGTTGCTGCCCTGACACGCCTCTACGGGAGCAGTTCGATCTCCTACTTTGCTCTGGGCCCAGACAAATTGTACTTCTTCTCTGCGTCCGGCAAGTCGGTCATCAGCTATGTCCTGGAAGGCAATGTCGCTGTGGTCGCGGGCGACCCCATTGGACCGCCAGAGGAGCTCTTGCCGATCATCCAGCAATTTCTGGCCTTCTGCCAGCTGCAGGATTGGAGGGTCGTCTTCTGGCAGGTACGCGATGCTCTGGTTGACCTGTATCGCACTGCTGGACTGCATGTCCTGAAAATTGGTGAGGATGCCATCCTCACCACACGCACGTTTACCCTCGCAGGCAAAGGCATGGCCAATGCGCGCTCAAGCGCCAAACGTGCTGAAAAGGAGGGAGTACGCGCCGTTTTCTGGCATGGGCCAGTGCAGGACACAGAGCAAAGAGCACAGATGGAACAGATTTCACGCGCCTGGCTGACGGGCAAGGGGGATGGGGAGATGGGATTCAGCATGGGGCGCTTGGATGTCCATGGCGACCCTGAGCAGGTCTCTGCCCTAGCAGTTGATCACGCCAATCGGGTGCATGCCTTTGTGACTTTTGTGCCGATTTATGGACGCAACGGGTGGGGACTCGACCTGATGCGCCGCGCTGAAGAGGCCGCCCCCGGTACCATGGAGCGCTTACTGGCAGGCTCTATTGAATACCTGAGAAGGCAAGGGGCTGATATCGTGAGTCTGGGTCTTGCCCCGCTGAGCGATGTCAATACGACGGATCACACCTTTTTGGGGACGAGTCTGGACTTGCTGACCCGCTGTTTTGGCAATCCGGGCAAGAATCGTTCGCTCTTCCACTTTAAGAAGAAATTCCAGCCCTGTTGGGAGAGCCGGTACCTCGCCTATTCCAGCACGCTGTCGCTCCCCAAAGTCGGCTGGGCGCTTTACCGTGCCCACCAACGCGATGCATCGCTGCTGACTACGCTCTCGAGATTGCTGAAAGGGTGGTGGATGGGGCAGAAAGCAGCACGCAGGAGCATGATCAATTCTCCAGGGCATTCAGTGAGTGGGACATGATCTCCTATCTCGCAACAGAGCGGCTATCACTCCTGGAAGGTGTGGCAGGCCCAAATCTATAATGCTCTCCTCTGGCTTCACTGGGGGAATGAGCCATCTGCACTCCTGTTTTTGGGAACTTTTAGAGCAAATGTTCGGGATGACTCATGACACGCCTCAACAGATCATCCTGTTGGTATCTGTATGCGAGGAGCATGCGATTTTCTTGAAGCTGTAGAGTATAGTTTACCAGCTGTATTAGCGCCAGGCAAACCAGCAGAGCGCGGAAGACAAGCGCCATTAGGCAGCCATTTCCATTGCAGCCTGCCCAGGAACATGATCTTCACGCCATGCTTTGTGTTCCCCTACTGTAGCGTCTATATCAACGGAGGCTGGATACATCAGTCCCACAATGGCCTGATAAGCCTCAGCCCAGGCATCGTTGAGGTCTGCTGTCCACCTGTTGCCTAGGAAGTCAGCCAACGTTCTCAATAAGACATTCCCGACCATCCAATAGTGCTCCCATTTCACTCCATATCCTTGATGACGTTTGCCCAGGGTCTGTACTACCGATACAAATTGGTCATGATCAGCTTTCTTGAGTAAGGAGATGACCGTTGCCAGGGCCGCAACGAGGCTTGCCTCTTGCTGCTTCATATCTGCCTCTTTAAACAAATAAACTGTTTGGGGATACGCAGAAAAGAGATGGCTATAGAATGTCTTCGCAAACGCTTCTTTCTGAGGACGGACGAGATCAAAGCTCTCTGCAAGTAGCTCTACTTTTATGCTCATGTTTTCTTCTCCAATGCTGAGTGTGTTTCTCATCGTAAGGTCTTCCAAAACTGATACATATCGATATTCTCCTATATAGTTATTGGGCCTACCTTCTTGACTATAATAACGCCTAAGAGCGGATGGAGTAACTACTCCACATTGGGAAGGCGAATGTTACGACAGGCACACCATTGAAATATATTCATTCCTATTTGCTTTCGCAGCATACCAAGTTCCTTGTTTGAGAAATGTTCAGAGGCAACCAGCACAGTTTTTTGTAACTCGACAACAGAAGCGTCAATGTCCATGTTCAGCTGATTTAATCGCTGTGCGTCATAAGGCAAACCATGGCGTCGTTGCATGTCTAAATCAAGGCGTTCTCGTCCCATCTCATTTAGTGCCTGAATGAGTGCTTTGAGGTGCACAACCATATCATCAAAAACTGGGAACGGTGAAGAGTTGATCACGGAACCAACACTCCTAAACATGAAATAAGGCGAATGATCTTGTATTTCCATCCTAGCACATGTCTAAGCCTTTGTCTATCTTTTACCACCTTTGCTCTACTGTGCAAGAATGGCAGCGATGTGAGTAACAAAAACATATGTTTTGTAACAATAACTACCGAAAAGTACTATTCCGTATTTCTATGCATATTGTGTATACTTGGAGGAGGATGTGTTTACCATTGGCGCCAATCATAGAAGATATGCCAATCGCAGAAGATATGTGGTAGATACAAGCAAAAGTGAGCTGTTAGTTGAGGAAACTTAAGAAAGAGAGGAAGCTTGCTTCATGACTGTACTACACACCACTCTTGCCATTGGCCAACAACAAGCACGTGCTCGCTGGGGGACACACGCAAGCGGTGAAGCGTTCGATCGTAAGAAGTCTTCGTATCTGACCGAACAGGCTCAACAGTTTCTGGCTCAACAGGCGATATGTGTGGTCGCTGGGCTGGACTTGCAAAATGAACTCAGTGGATTACTTGTATTAGGTACACCAGGCTTTGTACAGACACCAGATGAACATACTTGCCTACTACGGCTAGATAAGCATCTAGGAAGCTCTCGTATTTTGCAGAGATTGCTTCAATCCCCTCAGAATGGACAAGTTGGGCAACTGGGTCTTTTCTTCATTTGTCATCCTACCCGAGAGCGACTTTGTGTCCATGGGACAGCTGAACTCCTTCCACATGGCCCAATTGATCAACCCGCTCAATTGCATGAGTCGATTTGGGTGCGTTTACAGGTAGTACAATCCTTCTTCCACTGCTCCAAATATATTAAGACACGCGCTGCTGGTCTTACCCACCCGGGTATAGTATCCTGGGAGCGAATGTGGCAATTGCATCATTTGCATGGTTATAGCCAGCAGCATTTGTCTGAGGCAGTAAGTGCATTTATTTCAGAGCAGGTCCTATGTTTCCTTTGCACTGTAGACCAGGAAGGTCGGTGTGCAGTCAACCACCGAGGTGGCGCTGCGGGTTTCCTGGTCACCTTGCCTCCTGATGCTGCTTCTCCTGGGGGGACGGTGTTACTTCCCGACTACGCGGGTAATGGAGCCTTTGAGGCGATAGGCAATATTTTAGAAACTGGACAGGTGGCACTTGTTATCCCTAACTATGTGGCTCACCTGGCACTGTGTGTCTCTGGCTCGGCACGCATTGTGGAGTTGGGCCAGTTGTCTACAGAGTTGGCGCACAGTTGTAGAGGAGCAGAACGGGTAATAGTCCTATCGGTACAACGTGTAGAGGCACAACATAATGATTGGTCTGCTACCCTTGCCTATGAACGTGCTCGTGCTGAGAGCCTTCAAACTAATGCTGGCAATGCCTGTCATGTCTAGCAAACTAACTTAACCCGATGTGCCAGTCGTGCAGGGCCACACGGTCCCCCAGACCGCGTCCGCAAGGGCAATGCCATTTAAATAAAGAGAATGGCACGCTCAATTCGATGGATTCTAGCTCTGCCATATGAGCGTGGATTGCACTTATTTAAATGGCATTGTCCGCAAGGGCCAATACATTTCAAAGAAGAGACCGTCTCGCTTTGTCATCCTTCGCTGCGCTCAGGATGACAATCCTGCATCGGCTTCGTTTGACTCGCAAAACGTCTTCTTTGAAATGTATTGTCCGCAAGGGCCCGCCCTGTCCGGGGGACAGAGTGCCCCTACCATACTACGAATCGGCTTGTCAGGCTCGTCTATGGTAGGGGGGCTTGCCCCCACTCTGTTTTCCCGGCATATTCGCCTATGTATCGCAATCGCCAACAGAGTCTTGCGGCGGCTCGCGTTTTTTTGCTGCGGGCTGTGCAGCCTGCGCACAGCCCGCAGCAAAAAACCTCCTGCGAACTACCGTAGAGTGCCGATTTATCGAGCACGTGCAGTGAGGAGTCCTGAGGAGTTACGAAAAGGATGTTCATGGGTGCCTCTGATGTAGGCTTAGGCATGGCAAGCTGCGATACCCTACAAAAGTACTATCTCCATATGATGAGTAATATCAAGTCGTGTTGATTATTATATTTTTGCAAGTTACATAAAGTGGCTTGAGAGGGCACTTCCAGGAAGCATTGGTATAGCGATTTAAAGGATTTGATATAAGTAGAAATATAGGCATGATTTGCTATACTAGTATGGTTTATAGACTACCAACCACCGCCCTAAAAAGCTGAAAAAGCGAGTGGTAGCTTTAGACAGTCGTGAAAAGGAAAAAGTGAATAAGGGCGTTGGTACTCGTGTTTGATGATAGTCGGGAGGATACAACATGCATGGTTTGATCTTTGTCACGTGGGAAAAATATTTGGCCGAGCGGTTTGGTAGCTCGCTTCTCACCAAATATCGGGATAGTATAGGGGAAACAGCGGCAACCTCACCTCTCGCCAGCCGTGTGTACGACGACACTACCCTCCTAGCTGGAGTAGGAGCGGCTAGTGAACTCACAGGATTTTCCGCCGATACCCTGTTGTGGGAGTATGGTCGCTATTTTATGATTAATGGGTTGACGAATCACCTCTGCGCCTACCTCCTCACGCAGGTTCATAGTGGACGTGATCTCTTGTTGGCGATGCGCGCGGCACATACCCAAATGCGCCGCACTCCTGATGCAATAACTCCACCGCTCTTTGTTTATGAATCTATTTCTTCTGATCCACGTGAAATGGTGCTCATCTATGATAGCCCACGCAAGTTATGCAGTGTGCTGTGGGGGGCCATCGAAGGAGCGGCAGAACGCTATGGAGAGAGGGTGCGTATAGTTGAGACTTCATGTATGAAGCAGGGAGCACCGATATGTCGTTTCATGCTACGCTTTTCTGCTCCAAGATCGGGGCCACTTACACGTCTAGAAACACCGGAACAGATCGCACTGCGGAAGAGCAAACAGCGGCTCGCCCGTCTCGTGTTGTCGGCATTGCCCGACAACGATGGAGTCACATTGGTAGAAGTACAAGACATGCTGCAACAAAGGCAAGTCAGTCCAGAACAACTCCGTCCTAGCATGGTACTGGAGGCATTGCGTCATCTACAACATGTCGGTTTGGTTGCGAGTACTGCCAATCAACCTGGCGATGACCTTACTCGTCGTCGTTATTGGCGTGCTCCAACTTCAGGGAGATAGGGAATCTGCTTGAGCCCTGGCTGATGAAGTGAACAGAATGCTTCCATGTCAGTGGAGTAGGCCAGCTCGGTTCTCCCTTCCAGAGGGATAGGGGGTTCTCAGCATCCACGACGCAACGGCCGAGTTGCCTGGCTTCGATTCCACTGATCAGAGAGTGCATGTGCTCCCTGCCGATGTCAATCTGGGAGTGCTGGTGCGTGTGCTCAACGGGCAAGGTGTTCCCTTTCGAACCACTCCAGCTTTTCAGACCCTCCGGGTTCCGGCTCTAAGCGTCAGCCAACCTCTTCACGGCGTTCCCTGGCAGGGAACCATTACGACCATCGATGGACAACCCGTGCGGCTCTACAGTAGAGCCTTAACCCAGGACGGGCAGATCTTTGGCATCGTGCAGGTCGCCACCTCGCTCACCCAGGTGCAGGCCACGCTGCACGATGTCCTCTTCGATTTACTCTTTATCACCCCGCTCATCCTGATGCTGGGTGCGCTGGTGAGTTTCTGGTTAACCGGGCGTGCTTTTATGCCTATTCATCGACTCACTCGGACGGCTCGGATCATTAAGGGGGGCGACTTGAACCTCCTTTTGGGTTGATCTGGGCGTCGGTGAGTTGACATTGTTCTCACATGTCCTTAAAATCGAAGCCAACAGTAACTATTCAGGACACCTCACCATCTGCGGCGCTGAGGAGTCAAGAAAAGAAGAGACCTGAATAGTACTAAAAATCAATAAAGGGCTAGGAAATAGTAGGAGTATTTTATGAGTATGACAAGAACAGCAAATAGCATACTGTTCGTTGTGCTGGCTTTAGGCCTGTTCCTTCTCAGCGGATGTGGGGGGAGTAGTGCGCCGCCGAGTACATCATCGCCCCCAACAAGCACGTCATTGACTACATCAACTACACCAGCTACTGTAGCGCCAACAACATCCTCGACTTCAACGCCGACTTCGACACTGGTTGTAAAAGTATCTAGCTCGTGTAGCCTGCCACCTGCGGCACCTTCTCCTGATAGCCAGAATCAAGCTGGTGATATACCAGACAGCCAGGTATTTGTGAGCTATCAATCTTCGCTCGGTGGCTATCAACTTCAGGTGCCGGAGGGCTGGGCACGGACGACTAATGGGGCAGATGCGCGTTTCGTCAGTAAGTTGGATGGGGTGCAGATCTTTATTACAAATGCATCGAATGCACCGACTGCTGACAGCGTGAGCACGAACCAAGCAGTCCTGGCACAACTAGGACATGATGTACGAGATGTGTGTGCACAGAATGCGCAGGTTCACGGCAAACCAGCCGTGCTCATCGTCTATACCTCGAACTCCGATCCCAATCCGGTGACCGGCAAACAGCTACGTCTCGAAAATAACGCCTATCTCTTCTTTCACGCTGGTAAGCTGGCTACCCTCGGCCTCTGGGCTCCGCTGGGTTCTGATAACGTTGATCAGTGGAGGTTCATGTCGGGTAGTTTCAAGTGGGTGTAGTATGCGAATTATCGAAGCCTTTGATCTGTATCGTTTTTACCATATTGGCGAAGAGGAAACGCTGGCATTGCGTGGGGTGAGCCTGCATGTCGAAGCAGGCGAGATCGTCGCCGTCATGGGGCCGTCAGGCAGCGGCAAATCAACGCTGCTGAACTGCCTTGTCGGCCTTGACGAGCCGGATGGTGGGCATGTGAAGCTGATGGGAAAGCGCCTGACACGCCGAACCGAGGCCGAACGCGCAGCTATGCGTGCTGCCCAGATCGGTATCTTGCTCCAGTCGCGCAACCTGTTCGAGCACCTTTCCGTCAACGATAACGTGTGTCTACAGATGCGGCTGGCACGCAAGTTCAACAAGCAGCGACTGAGCAAGCTCATCAACCAGGTTGGCCTGCATGATCGTCGCTATGCGCTGCCTTCCCAACTTTCGGGTGGAGAGGCGGCACGTGCTGCTTTGGCGGTTGCGTTATCCACCGAGCCAAAGGTGTTAGTGGCCGACGAGCCAACCGGCGAGGTTGATGCAGAAACTGAAAAGCAGATCCTGGATCTCCTGGAGACCCGCCGTAGAGATGGCGGTGCGACACTGATTGCCACACATAGCGATGCACTGGTAGCGCATGCAGACCGCATCGTGCGCTTGCTGGATGGGAGGGTCGTCAATGGCTGAAGTGCTTGCCTACATACAAAATGGTGGACGCACCTATCGACGTAGCAACACGCCGGTGGTGGCACTCGTCTCTGCTACCTGTGCGATTATGCCCGGTGACCGCATAGCCCTGGTGGGGCCTTCTGGCAGCGGGAAGTCCACTCTGCTGCACCTGCTGGGGGGGCTCGACACGCCTACATCTGGCATTCTCACCTGGCCGGCACTCGGAGCAAGAGAAACGCTGCGACCAGGGAAAATCGGGTTCGTGTTTCAAACGCAGAGTTTGCTTGCTCCAATGACGGTTATAGAAAACGTGGAAATACCTCTACTGCTTGGGCAGGTGAGTGCAGAAAAGGCGCGGGCCACTGCTCTTGATATGCTCGAACGCATAGGGTTGGAATCGCTCGCAGAGAAGTTGCCTGAAGAACTCTCCGGTGGGCAGGCACAACGTGTGGCAGTGGCACGAGCCCTCGCCTGCCGGCCAAAGCTCATTCTGGCAGATGAACCTACAGGTCAGCTTGATCATCCGACCGCACAGCATCTGTTCGATGTGCTGCTTGCCGCTCTTGAAGGTACGGACACTGCACTGCTCGTTGCGACGCACGACATGACAGTAGCAGAACGCATGCACACAGTATGGCGCATGCAACACGGTACCCTGGAGGTACATGCTTGATGCTCATAATGCTCTGGCTGAAAGGCTTACTCGCTCATCGCACCGGTCGTTTGCTGGGGACGATCGTGGGTGTCGCGGTCACTGTTGCGCTGTTGACGTCGATTGGAGCTTTTATTGCTGCAAGTAGCGCGTCGATGACGCAACGGGCGATCGCAGATGTGCCGGTAGATTGGCAAGTCCAACTTGTTCCCGGCACTGATGTCAGCGCGGTCACCAGCGCAATCGGCAAGTCCACTGCGTATACGGCACTAGAGGAAGTGAGCTATGCCAACACCGGTGGTTTCAGCGCCAGCACGGATGGTACGGTGCAGACAACAGGCCCTGGCAAGGTTTTGGGAGTCAGCGCGCTCTACCGGCAGACCTTTCCGACTGAGATCCGTTCACTGATTGGATCGCCGGACGGTGTACTCGTGGCTCAGCAGACAGCCGCAAATCTGCATGTGACAGTCGGTGATACTGTGACCATCCTGCGTGTGGGCCTGCCACCTGTGAAGGTGAAAGTCGATGGCGTTGTCGACCTGCCTAATGCCGATTCGCTCTTCCAGGCCGTCGGTGTCCCGGCGGGCGCAGCCCCACAAGCACCACCGGACAATGTATTGATACTTCCCAGTGACCGCTGGCACCAGCTCTTCGACCACCAGGCGAGCGTGCGTCCCGATTCGGTGCGCATGCAACTCCACGTCAGGATCGCCCATACACTGCCTGCCGACCCCAACGCTGCCTTCATTTATGTGCAGCGGCTGGCACGTAACCTCGAGGCGCGCATTGCTGGTAGTGGTATTGTTGGGGACAATCTGGCGGCGCGTCTAGATGGAGTACGCCAGGACGCACTCTATGCACTTGTGCTTTTCTTGTTCCTGGGGCTGCCGGGTGCTCTCCTGGCAATCCTACTCACGCTGGCGGTTGCAGCTTCGGGTACGGAGCGCCGCCGACAGGAGCAAGCGCTGCTACGCACTCGGGGGGCTTCTACTGCGCAGATCCTGCGCCTGGAGGCTGTGGAAGCGTTGATCGTAGGTATTGGCGGCGTGGTGCTGGGTATCATACTGGCTGCAATAGCTGCGGGGGCAATGAATATAAAAATAGGTCCGCCCGTTGGAGTGCTGCTGGATACGACGACGATCCTCTGGACGGCCAGCGCAGCGCTGGCCGGTCTTCTCCTGGCAGTCGTCGCTGTGCTCTATCCTGCCTGGGTACAAGCACGCCATTCTACAGTGATGGCCGCACGAGCCGTGGTAGGCCGGGGACATCAGCCTCTTTGGCAGCGCATCTATCTCGATGTGATTATTTTAGTTGCCTCCGCTATCGTGTTCTGGCGGACAGCCAGTACTGGCTACCAGGTGGTGTTGGCTCCAGAAGGCATACCGGCAACATCGGTGGCCTACGATACATTTCTCGCTCCGTTCTGCCTCTGGATTGGCATGGCTTTGCTGTCGATGCGCCTCTGGGGATGGGGGCTCGAGCGAGGTCGTCGTGTATTGGGCGGTATGCTCCGTCCCATTGCGCGAAAACTTTCCGGTGTGGTTGCCGCATCACTGGGTCGGCAGTATAGGCGAGTGGCCCAGGGGATGGTGCTGGTAGCACTGGCATTTTCCTTTGCGGTATCCACCGCTGTTTTCAATACGACCTATAATGCCCAGGCCCGTGTGGATGCGGAACTTACCAATGGAGCCGATGTCACGGCAACCGGTCCTACGGCTTCGGCTCCCGGCAGCATGCTGTCGCAACTGCAAACGTTGCCTGGCGTTGCTGCTGCACAGTCGATGCTGCATCGCTTTGCCTACGTCGGCAACGACCTGCAAGATATCTATGGGATCGATCCAATGCGTATCGGTGAGGCAACCAACATGTCCAACGCCTTCTTTGGAGGCGGAGATGCGCAGGCCACGCTGGCAGCCCTGGCCAGCCATCCCGATGGAGTACTGGTCTCGCAGGAGACGGTGACCGACTTCCAGTTGAACCCTGGTGACAGGATCAATCTCCGCTTGCAGAATACGCAAGATCACCAGTACCATGTGGTGCCGTTCCACTTCCTGGGAGTCGTGCGAGAGTTTCCTACAGCACCGCATGATTCGTTCCTGGTGGCCAACGCGGGCTACCTCGCTCAGCAGACCGGCGCGAATGCTGCGGAGATCGTATTGATGCGTGTCGATGGTAATCCAGCCGATGTGGCAGCCCAGGCGCGAGCGGTGATAAGTTCGCTCGCAGGGGCCAGGGTCACGGATATCAATTCGATGCAACACTTGATCAGTTCCAGTCTGACTGCGGTGGATCTGCATGGGCTGACCAGTTTGGAACTGGTGTTTGCGGTCCTGCTGGTGGCTGGGGCAACGGGCTTGATCCTGGCGCTGGGATTGGCTGAACGGCGACGGACATTTGCGATCCTTGCAGCACTGGGTGCGAAGGGCAATCAGCTTGGTGCGTTCCTGTGGAGCGAAGGGGTGTTGATTCAGTTGGGAGGCTGCGTGATAGGTGTAGCACTGGGGTTTGGTATTGCTCAGATGCTGGTGACGGTGCTGACTGGAGTTTTCGATCCGCCGCCAGAGGCGCTGGCTGTACCATGGGTATACCTGGTTGTGTTAATAGTGGCGGCGGTCGCTTCTATGGTGCTGGCGGTTGTGGGTGCTCAGGCGGCGTCTCGTCGCCCGGTAGTTGAGGCTATGCGCGATCTCTAGCAAAGAAGAAAGTGGTAACTATTCAGGACACCTCGCTACCTGCGGCGCTGAGGAGTCAAGAAAAGAGGAGACCTGAATAGTTACGCTTGAATAGCCCTGTCTATTCACATTGTGATTTCATACGATACTGGAAACCTTGGGTAAGGTTCACCTTGCTAGCAGAGTATGTTATAATGCGCATAAAGATAGCGCGTTTGAACAGAAAGGCGAGTTTCTTATGCCGACTCAAGAAGAGAGACTTTCTGCATTAGAGCAAACTGTGCCAGTTCTGAGTAAAGGTGTGCGTGATCTCAACTATAATGCAACGATATTGCTTGGTGTTACCTCAGAGCAGGGCAAAGATATTAGAGAAATAAAAGTTAGTCTTGCTGCTCTCAATGAGCGTCTAGGCGCCTTTGAGCAGAATGTAAACAGTCGATTTGAGACTCTAGAGGGCCGATTTGGAACTCTAGAGGGCCGATTTGGAACTCTAGAGGGTCATTTAAATTCCTTTGAACAGAGTGTAAACAGTCGATTTGAAGAACAAGATAAAAAGCTTGATCGGGTTTTGCTCCTGCTCAACACGTTTATCCCCAAACCAGAGTAGGTAACATAATGTCTACGTGGAGCAAATGCTGAACAGGTACCGTCTATCCTCCTTGTCACAGCCAGCATATTCGACTGTGAGCCCGCATTAGGTAAAGCGACAAGGACAATGCAAATGCTGAATTGGAATCTTGCTGAAGAGTACGCAAAACGCTTTCACTTTCCCGATCAAACAACTGTCGAGACAGACTGGCAATTCCGTGAGCGAGTAGCACGACATCTTCAGGAGATGGGAGAGTCGTTACTTGCTCATGAGGTGTTGTACAATCAGCGCATGAGCGCTGATTCATTTGCATGCACAGAATTAAGTAGTGGGTACGGGGATGTATTCATTACACAAATGGCACGCCGAACAGAGGCAGTCTTTCAGCGCGAAAGGCAACAACAGGAGCAGCGGAAAAGACAACAGCGATTGCTCACCATCCTCTGTTTTTGGCAAAAGCCAGGAGCGGAGTAATCAGTACAACATTCTCTTTCAATACTTTCCTAACTTCCGTGACTGATCTTTTATAAAGTTGCGGTTATCAAAACTGCGTGGAAGAGATGAGCTATCCACGAGTCGATATAGGGGTCTGTTACTGACCGTTTTGATTGTCCACTGAAGTCGTATAGAGCGCAGCAAAGTATTCAAGTAGCAAGCGATGCACGAAAATATAATTGCCGCCGACCTTGCGCAGCAAGATGCGTTCAGCAGCATAGTCCAGGAAGTGAGGATAGTTCCAGGGCATCACCTTGCTCCTCCAGAGAAGAAACCTGAGCACCATGTGCTGGATACAGGCAATGCCTCCGTGCTGCAAACCAACAAATAGGCCGAAGAACAAGCCGAAAAATAAACCCAAGGCCAAGCCTAGAACTAAACCCTTGCTCGACCCAATCAGCAGCCCGACACTCAACCCAACTAGCAGCCCGATACTCAAGGTAAGCAGCACACCATGCTTCAAAGAACGCCAAATACCTTGATTCGGTTTGACATACGTCTGTTCATCAATCATTTCCCCTGACATGCCTGTAACGAGCCCGGTGACCAGCATGCCCGCTCCTCCTACGGCCAACCCATTATAGGTTGACCTGGTAGCGACACCAAAGATCAGCCCAAAAATCAGCCCATAGGGGAGTCCCTTGACGAGGCCATGCCCCATCTTCCTCCAGGACCAGGTCAGCACCTCTGCCGGCTTGATATCCGTCGTTGGTCGAGCGACGAGTCCAGAGACCAGTGCATAGATGAGCCAGGCGGCCACTCCGCCAATTAAACCATAAACCTGCCCATAAAGCCACCACATGATCAGAGCATAGATCAGGCCGACCACCAGCCCCACGAGCAGTCCAAGCCGGATCCTGGGCCAGGACCAGGTTAGCTCCAGTGTCTTTCTGGTCTCAGGATTTTGAGGCACAAGTAGTCTGATAAGAAGACGCCCAAGCAAACCTACGATCAGGCCAACCATTAGGCCTCCGACGAGTAGATCATCAAGGCCATAGACCAGACCGTAGACCGGCCCGAAAAGCAGGGCGTACGTCAGACCAAGTTGTAGACCAATGTCGGGGGATCTGTAAATGAGGCCAGAGGCAAATGCGAAGACCACACCGTAGATCAAGCCGACAATCAGCCCAACCATAATTTTGACCAGCAAGTGGTAGAACCAACGTGAACGGCGCGCTACTAGCCAATCGGGTTGGATGCGTTCGAGGGAAAACTCGACCTGGTTGTGTAGAAGCAACTGACTGGCCAGCCAGGAGAGCCAGCGCGTAATTTGCTTTGGAGGATAGCGAGGATCTGTGCCGCGCCGCTGGAGCATACGCTTCACATAGAGAGTGAAGATCCGGCGTCGTTGATCCTGGAGGGAAGTGTCGGTTGGTAAGTCGGGAGGAGCTTGTCCGTGGTAGATTGCGCTAAGCACGCTGAGCATGAGAGGATTGGAATCACACGGGCCTCATTGGCCTCGTGCCTTTCTAGGGCTCGGCTCATCTCGATGCCGTAGCAGTATTCGGACGCGAGAAAGTCTGGACTAATCAACAAAAGGATCACTGAGGCTTCCGTGAGATGTTCATCAATAACATGTGCCCAATCAGTCCCAGCCACAATCTGGTGGTCATACCACTCAGAAATCATCCCCTGCCATCGCATGGCGCTCAGATGTTTTTCCAAGCTCTTGCGCAATTGCTCATCCTTATGAGCGTAGGCGTAGAAGACCTTCACAGGAGAGGCTACATGTGCTTGCTGCTCATTCATAAAGGTGCAACCTTCTGGCTCATGTATTGCTTGAACGCCTGCCGCATTACAGCATTTATGTACGATTCTCTCCCTGGCTCTGAGAAGATGGCCTCAGTAAATATCTCTTTCCAGGGCTCAAGAGTTCCCTGCTTTGAGAATAATTATATCTCCTGTAAATACATTTTGCTGTATGCGATTGTGACCTTGATATAATTATGCCCATTCTCTGGACATTGCAAAAACGGCAAAAAAGATGAGGCATTAAAAGATTACAACTTGACTGATGATGAAAAGAAAGTTCTGACCAAACCAAATATTGAGTTACTAAATAAGTTCGGCGCTGCAAGCGATTGGCGGCCCCCTCCTAGTTGGGTAATTGTCTGGGCTGTTATACCTGTCATACCAGATATTACAATGATGACAGAAGCAGATAAGGAGAAAGTTACACAATTAGTAAGAGATATTCGCAACTCCGTTGGGCCCGAGAGATTTGACAAGATCATGCAACTGGTGCAACAGGTACAGTTAGAGAATCAGATACAGAGAGAGCCACCAGCACATGAATAAAGCACAAGTCGAAGAGGCTTTTGATATTTACATCGTAGGTCTGGGGATTGTGAATGTTCGCCAGATCACGCGTGAAGTGGACGAAGCACTGCGGAGGTCTCGTGAGATCCTGTTTGTGGCTCAAGAATTTGGGCTGGTCGAGTATTTGAATCAACTTTGCCCAAACGTAACTGATCTCCATAACATCGCATATTGTGAAAGCGATAACAGAATGAACGCCTATAATACGATGACAGCAAAAGTTATTGAGGCTGCTCTCGACCACCCTCCAGTTACTTTTGCTATGTATGGACATCCACTTGTGTTTGCATGGCCCCCCTTCCAAATCCTGAAAGTTGCCCCTTTGTTCGGATTGCGTGTCAAGATACTTCCAGGAATATCTGCGATGGACTGCCTCTTTGTCGACTTGAAACTCGATCCAGCAAGAGGACTTCAGATATATGAAGCGACAGACGTTCTGATACGCCAGCGGCCTCTTCATCCGGATGTTCCTTGCTTAATCTGGCAAATAGGAACTGTAGAAACCCAGTTATATTCGACGGGAAACAGTAAACCAGAGCGTTTTTTAAGGATGAAGAACTATTTACTTCAGTATTATCCACCAGAGCATAAGGTAGTAGCTGTCTATAGCTCGTCCTTTCCTCTTATACCGTCGCTACTTACCGAGTTTGCTATCAGAGACTTCGAGGCACATAGCCAGGAAATTCACCCAGGAGCAACACTCTATATTCCGCCGGTCGGCCCCCGTCCCATTGCAGATCATGAGCTGCTCCAGGATATTGCCAGTGTCTCGCACCTACAAAAGATTGTGGACCTTTCAACTATCTATAGTTCTCCTAAAGAGGAAACGGAGTAAGAATGAACTAGCATCTGGTACATAATGGAATAAGAAACTCTTTGTTCTACCTATTGAAGCACAATTTTTAAATCCAATATTTACATCTTTATTTGATGAAGCTGATATTAGATTGGCAGATCTCTCCTCCTATCTCGCCAGCACATACTGCATCCCCCCCACCGACTTAACCATCCCCTTGAATTCCATCACCGTCAGCGTCGCACTCACCGTCGCCGTCGGCAATTCCGACGCACGAATGAGGTCATCAATGTGAGACGGCTCATGACTGAGCAGCGCCAGCAGCGTCCGTTCCTCAGCATTGTCGGCCAGCACAGCCTGCA
>WNFT01000374.1_pt1 | contig 36646 bp, 36 predicted proteins | sample 5400191 | NCBI WGS metagenome assembly WNFT01 (sample SAMN13153359, study PRJNA577476) | soil metagenome | isolation source: 80 cm saprolite under Madrone tree | place: USA:California | collected 2016-06-14 | reverse complement strand
AAGAGACTGGGGTGCGCGACGCCATCCAGCGCCTTGCGCTGGCCCACCCGCACTATGGCTATCGCCGGATCGCGGCGCTGCTGCGTCGCGAAGGCTTGGCGGTGAACCACAAAAGGGTCTTGCGCCTGATGCGCGAAGACAGTCTGTTGTGCCTGAGGAAGCGAGCCTTCGTTCCGGCGACAACCCACTCGCGTCATGGCTGGCGGGTGGTGCCGAATCTGGCGCGCGGGATGATGCCGACCGGTCTTGACCAGCTGTGGGTCGCGGACATCACCTTTATCCGGCTGCAGGAGGAGTTTGCGTTCCTTGCCATCGTACTCGATGCGTTCAGCCGGCGCGTGGTCGGCTGGGCGCTGGACACGCATCTGCGGGCGAGCCTCGCCATCGATGCGCTGAACATGGCTATCGTGGCGCGCCGTCCTGTGCCCGGCAGCCTCATCCATCACTCCGATCGCGGGGTGCAGTATGCCTGCAGCGACTACGCTGCGGCGCTGGAAGCGCACGCCATCCAGCCGAGCATGAGCCGCGTCGGCAACCCCTATGACAACGCCAAAGCAGAGCGCTTCATGAAGACGCTCAAGCAAGAGGAGGTCGACGGCCGCAGCTATCGTGATGCACACCATGCGCGCAACGAAATCGGAGCCTTCATCGAAGAGGTCTACAATGCCCAGCGACTGCACTCGGCCTTGGCCTATCAATCGCCCGCCGAGTTCGAAGCCCAGCACCGGGAACAAATCCCATCCGCCTCGTTGCCGCCCGGCAGCTTTGGGTTTTTAAGGCATGCTGAAATCTTCGGTGCGACATGACCACCGTTCCGCCAATGCCAAACCTATTAAACGCATGCGGACGCCAACGCCCGCAGCATCACCGTGAGTTTCCGGTCGGCTATTCCTCGGCGGGTTGCTCCCCAGCAGAGCCCGCTTCCGCTTCGCCGACGCAGGAAACATACATCATTCTTCCACTCCGGCATATCGCTGTTGTATATGCTGGTTAACCTGTTCCCAATTTTCGTGTCTCACACATGGGGTGCAGTCCAGGGAAAATAGCAGGGAATTTGCGAACTTTTTGACTGGTTTGCGATTTGCGACATTAAATCATCTATTAGTTTCAATGCGGTACACGCGAATTCCTTGAAAATTAAAACAGGGAATGTCTTCCGTCAGAACAGGGAATTGATCCGCTGGAACCGGGAATAACAGGGATTATTCTCCTCTGATAAGAGAAAACCGCCAGAACGGCGGTCAGCATCAAATTAAAAATATAATATAGGAGTGTGATTATTTAATGGCGGCGTCGAACAAATTTGCAAACCTATCAGAATCGGTCGGACGAGAGCGGATTTCGTTCAGATGGAATCACTGCGGTGTCATCGCCCGCGAAAGCGGGCGACCCAGTAATCCCAGGAACTGCTGAGGAATACTGGGTTCCCCGCTTTCGCGGGGAATGACAGCGCAGAGATTTTGAACAGAACGTCGGTTCCATTCAACCGGAAACGGCCGTAGTCCGGGCTAGCGCCCTCTGTTGCGCGTAGCCCGGATGAGGAGGCGTCGCACAGCCCTCCGCGAGTCGGCTACACCATTTTGCCCACAATGGTCGCCATCTCTGCCTTCGAAAAGGCGCGGAGCGTCTGAGTGCGCACATTGCCAAGCGCGCCCGTGCTCAGTCCCAGGGCAGTGACCGTAATATCGTCCGGCGCCTCGACGATGGCGACGATGTCGTGGGCACCGAGGGTCCAGTACTGTTCCTTTACTGTAACGCCCGCCCTTCGGGCCATGTCCTTAAAGGCGTCGGCGCGCTTGGGCGAGTCTTTGACGTCGCGAATGCCTTGCTCGGTGAAGTTCGCCAGTATGATGTAGGTCGCCATGTGGGTCTCCCGTTGCCCCACGCGCGCCCGCACAATACTCCGACGGCTCCGGAAAGAGAGTACGCCAGCGAACGTAATGGCGGGGCAGCGGCGGCCTTGGTGGCCGTCACGGGTCAGCTCGGCTAAATCCGTCCCCCGGCGTCTTCGACAGAAGCATTCGACGCGCTATCGCATCGCCTGGTCGCGATAGACCTCGCGGCCGCCCACATAGGTGAGCAACGCCCGCATGGTCGGGATCTTCGCCGCCTCGACGGTGAGCAGATCCTCCGACAAGATGGCAAAATCCGCGAGCTTGCCGGGCTCGATTGAGCCTTTGATGTCGGCTTCGCCGGTGAGCTTGGCGTAGTTGATAGTGATCATGCGCAGCAAATGCTCACGCGACGTCACGGCTTCATTCGCCCCGTAGATGCCGTCCGTGATCGTATCGCGGGTGAGGAAGTGATAATAGGCAAAGAACGGATTGAACGGCACCACCGGCGAGTCGGTGCCGCCCGCCACCAGAAAGCCGGCGTCGAGATAGCTCTTCACCGGCGTGATCTGACTCGCCCGCGCGGCGCCCAGATAGTTCTTCAGGGCCGGCGCCGCCAGATAGAGATGGTCTTGCACCGACAGGACGAGATCGAGCTTCTTCATGCGCTTAAGCTGAGCCGGCCGCGACACGAACAGGTGTTCGATCGCCCAGCGCTTGCCGGCGATCGGGTGTTCGGCGTCGGCGGCCTCGTAGGCATCGAGCACCTGGTCGATGGCGGCGTCGCCGACCGCGTGGGTGGTGGCGCGCCAGCCGAGATCGTTGATGGTCTTGACGACGGCGTTGTACGCCGCGGGCGGCACCACGGTGAGGCCATAGAACGTGCCGCCCTTGCCGTATTCGCCGGCGAACGGCTCCGACATGTGGCCGCCCTCGAAGCCGCCGTCGACCAGGAGCTTGATGCCGCCGACGCGCACCCATTCGTCGCCTTCATCCTGCTTGAGCGGCGATTTTTCGATGATTTCGCGGAGGCGCTCCGGATCACGCACGCCGGAGCCCGGCAGATAGATGTTGTAGCGCAGGCTGAGTGCGCCTTCGCGCCGCGCTATCAGGATGGCGGCGAGCGCCTGAAAGAACTCGCCCTTGTAGCTGCCGGGAATCCGCACGCTGGTGATGCCGAAGGCGTTGACCTGGCGCTGGGTCGTGAGCACGTCCGCAATCGTCACAGGCTTGGGCGGCGGCAGGGTGACGAGGCGCTTGGCATTATCGACGAGTTCGCCGGTCAGTTCGCCATTGGGGTCGCGCGTAATGGCACCGCCGTCAGGAACGGGCGTGTTCTTGCCGATGTTCCAGTGGCGCAGCGCCGCCGAATTGAGGATGTAGTCGTGGCCACCGCGCACCAGCACCACCGGATTGGTCGCAGCAACGCGATCAAGCTCGGCGGCGAGCGGCAGCCGCTGTTCCTTGAGCTGGGCTTCGTGCCAGTCGGAATTGCTGACGATGAGATCGCCGGGCTTTGCCTGCGCGGCGGCCGCCCCGACCGCCGTCAGGAGGTCGGCAATCGACCGCGTCGCCGCAAGATCGATGCCTGGGCCGCCGCCCTCGTTGTGGAAATGCCCGTCCGCCAGCCCCGGCGTGACAAACCGGCCGCCAAGATCGATCACCCGGGTGTTCGCGCCCACATGGGCGCGCATCGCCTCCGTGCTGCCGACGGCAATGAATTTTTCGCCTCTCACCGCAAAGCCCTGGGCGAACCCCGCGCCGTCGCGGGCGGTGAAGACCTTGCCATTGACGGCGACGATGTCGGCCGATTGCCCCCGCGCCGTACCGGCCGCGGCGCACAGGAGCGCGATGATGCTTAAGGTCACGATCCGCTGGCGCACGGCGTCCTCCGTCCGGCTGGTTACGGGCGGCAGCGTAAAGCGCGTTCCGGCCATATGGAAGCGTCGTAGGGCGGGCAAAGTCGCCGGTCAGCCGCGCCCGGGGTTCAATTCGCCGGCGAGGGATTCGACAAACGCAATAAAACTCTTGCGGATCGCGATGTTCGGAATCTGGCGGAACGCCGTCATGAGGTGAATGCCGTCCTTTAGGTCCGGCACATCAAATTGCTCGGCGACAGCCAGCTCAAGACCGGCGTGCGCCGAGTCCATGAAGAAAAAAGCGATCGGCACTTCCAATGCAACCGACGTCTCGTAAAGCCGGCTGCAACTCACGCGATTGGTGCCGTTTTCGTATTTCTGAATCTGTTGGAATGTGACGCCCAGTTTCTGGCCAAGCTCTGTCTGTGACAGCCCAAGCTGAACGCGGCGCAGGCGCATGCGCTTGCCAACCATCACATCGATAGGGTGAGGCATTCTGGCGCCCCCTTTATTACCGGTTGAGGACGGATCATTTCGTCGGCGGAGCGGGCAAGTAAGTAGTTGAACACACCAGCGAAAATTACACAACTGCAAATGCGAAATTCGCCTAACGGCCTGTTGATTAATTTCTGGGCCACCGAGCCGGGGCACCCTCGCCGAAGGCACTCGGCGGCGATGGCAGCCCGTAGTGTTCGCGCAGGGTCTCCCCCGCATAGGAAGCGCGGAAAAGCCCGCGCTGCTGCAACAGCGGGATCACTTCGGCGCTGAAGACATCCAACATTGCGGGCAGCAGCGGGGGCATGATGTTGAAGCCGTCCGCTGCGCCGTCGGTGAACCAATCTTCGATCAGACCGGCGATCTGCTCCGGCGTGCCGGCGACGGTGAAATGGCCGCGGGCACCGGCGAGATTCGCCAGGAGTTGCCGCAGGGTCGGCTTCTCTCGGCGCACCAGGCTCAGGATCACCTCGGTGCGGCTGCGCGCGGCTTCGACCGAGCCGGGTTCAGGAAAGTCCTCGGGCGCCAGCGGGCGGTCCAGCGGCAGGTGGGAAAAGTCGTGCCCGCCGAAGCGGCCGGACAACCGCTTGCGCCCCACCTCGGGGTCCGACAATTCGTTCAACTCGCGCGCCAGGAGCCGCGCCTCGGCCTCGGTGGATGCGATCATCGGACTGAGGCCGGGCAGGATAATGACCTCGCCGGGTGAACGCCCCTCGGCCGCCGCCAGCGCCTTCAGGTCGGCGTAGAACGCCTGGGCGGTCGCCTTCTCCATGTGGGCCGTAAACACTGCTTCGGCATGCCGTGCGGCGAAGCGGCGGCCGGTGTCGGACGATCCCGCCTGCACCAGCACCGGCCTGCCCTGCGGGCAGCGCGGCACATTCAGCGGCCCGGCCACTTGATAGTATTCGCCCTTGTGATTGATCGGCCGGATGCGGTCGGCCCTTGCATAGCGCCAACCGGCCCGGTCATCGATGACGGCGTCATCGGCCCAGCTGTCCCACAGCGCCTTGACGACGGTCATGAACTCCTCAGCGCGGGCGTAGCGGTCCGCATGGCTCATTTGGCCGGCGCCGCCGAAGTTGCCTGCTGCGGTGGCAAGCCACGACGTGACGATGTTCCAGGCCACGCGCCCGTTGCTGATGTGATCCAACGAGGCGAACTGCCGCGCGAGATTGAAGGGCTCCGTATAGGTGGTCGATGCGGTGGCGATCATCCCGATCCGGCTGGTCGCGACCGCCACCGCCGCCAGCACGGTGACGGGCTCGAGCCAGGTGCGCGCCGCCTGGGCGACATCATCGCCCAAGGCGAGTTGGTCGGCCAGGAAGACGGAGTCGAACAGGGCAGCCTCCGCCCGGCACGCCAGATCCTGATAGTAGCGGATATCGGTCAGCGCCAGCGGCGAAGAACCTGGATGCCGCCACGATGCCTCATGGTGCCCGCGGCTATGTATGAACAAGTTGAGGTGCAATTGCCGCTTCATCGCGCACAATCCGGTTTGAGATTGGCGCTGATTATCATTTTCCGGCCGAATCCGGAACCACGAGCGGCAATCCCGGCGTTTGTAGGATGGGTTGAGCGGCAGCGAAACCCATCCTACGCGCTGGTTCAATATGACCGGAACGCGCTCAGACCAATCTCTTTTGCTGCAAGGACATGAACCCGAGCAATGCGAGGTTGCCGGTGCACACCACAAGGATGGCGCCCGCGATCATGAAAGCAAGCAAGTCCTGGGCAAATAACGGCGTCGTGAGACCGGCAGGTGCGTCGAGGGGGACGAAATAGGTGGCGGCCATGGCGGTGTAATGCATGGAGGCAATCGCCAGTCCCTGCACGACCCCCCCGGCCAGGGTTGTCAGGATGGTCCGCTTGTAGAACGCAAACCAAAGCGCGGCCATGGATGCGACGATGGCGATGGCAATCGAGGCGGCGACCAGGGTTTGGTCATAACCAAGGCCGCAACCGCGGATGGCGCCCATGCCGAGATAGTGCATGCTGGCAATTCCAAGCCCCATCAAGACTGCGGCGCCAGGAATGCTGAAATAGCCGAGCCGGCGGTTGCTGACGATGAAAAGACCCATCGCGGTGACGCTTATGGCGATGACAATCGACAGGATCGTTTCAACGATATTGTAGTTTATGAGCACCGGGAATTGGACGGCCATCATGGCGGTGAAATGCATTGACCATATCGTCGTCCCCATGATCAGGCCGCCATTGGCGAGAGCAAAGCCCGCCTCCCACGACTCGTTGTCGTCCACATTGTGCGATCCGGAAGTAATGGCGAGCGACGTAAGTGACCCCATGATCGCCACAACGACTGATAGCAACACGAGACCGGGTTGGTAGAAGACTACCATTTTGCTCCCTCCGCATTGGTGGAATTGCAAGATGCGTCAATGCTAGCTAACGTTGAACTTCGCCTTATCCGGGTACAACGAACTTCGCCCTATCCGGGTACGTCCGGAATTTTAGGTCAAAAAAAGGAAGGAAAAAGATTGAAACGCTTGTTGACCGACAACTTTAACAGGAATTATGTACGTTTTCCGACAGACGATTTGAGAGAAGCGATGTACGTTTTCTAACCTTGGTAGAAATACTGTCGACGGGTTGTGCGGAAGGAGGAATCACAACGTCGAGTGAGAGTGCTCGTAGCTTGTAATGGCTTAGAGGGGGCGCTTGATGTTGCGGTCAGTTCGTGAACGAGCGATTTTACTTTCGGGGCGATCCTCGGTCGTCAGAGCTTATTCTTTGCGCCCGCGGAAGCTCACACTCGTCCCATTCGCCGTCATCGCAATCCTGTTCTTTCCGCTGATCGCATCTCTAAAAGAGCAAGCCGCACTTGCTCAGACGTATCCTGCTCAGACGTATCCTGCTCAGACGTATCCTGCTCAGACGTATCCTGCTCAGACGTATCCTGCTCAGACGTATCCTGCTCAGACGTATCCTGCTCAGACGCATCCTGCTCACGCATATCGTGCTCGTGCTCAGGCATCTCGTGCGTCCCGCCGCGCCGTGTTGGCCCAGCAACAGGCGCCGGAAAAGAAGTACAATGAGGGGAGGCTGATGATTCTGGGCGGATATCCCGGCACGACCTATTTCAACCTGGTGCATGACATTGCGGCCGCGCTGGGGGGGAGCGACGATCTTCGCCTGATCGCCGTCGACGCCCCCGGAGGAATAGAAAGCCTGCGAGATCTGCTGCTTCTTCGTGGCGTCGACTTGGCGCTGGTGCCCGAAAATGTACTCGACTATGCGGATGCAATGGCGTCCCTCGGGCCTGGCCTCCGAGAACGGCTGACCTACATCAGCCGGCTCTACGGCGAAGAGGTTCATATCCTGGTCGGCCCCGGCGCCCATTCAATTGAAAATCTGAGCGGCAAGAAGATTGCCGTGCCCCCGGAAGATGGCAACGCGGAGTTCACTGTCCGCGATTTGCTTCGACGTCTCCATGTCGACGCCGAGGTGGTCAAGGTGGCAGCGGCTGACGCGATTGACGACGTCCGGTCGGGCGCCCTTGCGGCCCTCGTTCTGGTCGGCGGCAAGCCTTTGCGCTTTGTCGCTGCGCTCCCGAAAGATGGCAGCCTCCGCTTGCTGACCCTGCCGGCGACTCCAGCGTTGGGAGACGGCTATTCGCCGAGCAGCCTTCGCGCGGACGATTATCCGGCGCTGATCCCCGACGAGCAAACGATCGAGACCGTATCCGTCGGCGCGGTGCTGGTCGCAAACAATGCGGCGAAATCGGAGGAGTCCAATGGAAGAATCGCGAGATTCGTTCCAGCGTTCTTTGGTGCGCTTTCCGAACTCGCCGGCCCGCGCTGGCACCCGAAGTGGGGCGAAGTAAATTTGGCGGCCACTCTCGACAAATGGCCTCGCTTCCCCGCGGCAAAGGAGTGGCTCGACAAAACGTTGCGAGAGCAAACAGCCTCGGTGCAAAGGGATTTCGAGGAGTTCTTGCGGGCTAACAGCCCTGCAGGGTCGCCGGCGCGCACGCTCGCGGCACGAAAACAGTTGTTCGAAGAATATCTGAAGTGGACCCGCAGCGCGACTGGCGCGCCTAACTGAGCGCGTCTCGATGAAGTTGATCCACGTTTCGACCGTCACCTGCTGGCTTGGCCGGTGTGAACGCAAGAGAGTGGCCGATGAATCGACCTGCAGAATCCTCCCCGGCAACGGACGCCGAAAAGCTTTTAGGGCTGCGTGAAAAGCCCGGTCAGCCTCCATACTCATCGCCGCACGCTCCGCGGGGGCCATCGCGGCAAGCAGACCAACAAGACGCGCCGTTCGACTCCTATGAAGGCGCCGCGCTCAAGCGCGCCCGTAGCCGTGCTCCCAGCATCAGTCCGTGGCTATTTGTGATGGCGACCGCTCTCAATACGATGGTGGCGTCCATTCTCGCCGTCATCATCACGCTTGGCGTCGTGCGGCAAGAGCGGTCCGACGTGCGGTCCGACGTCCAGCCGCGGGACGCCGCGTTGGCCTCGGCCTATGCCCGACCGGCGGTCGCGGTGCGAAGCGAGACGGCGGCGCCGAACGTCGCCTGGCAACAGATTAGCCTGCGGCCGATCGGTGCGCCCAATCAGCCGCTGCGACTCGAACCCCAGAGACCCGCACGGCTGTCCTTGCAGATCGAGCCAGAAGAAGCTGCAAACGAAGCGTTTATTCTCGCCCTCTCGGGCGCTCCGCCCGGAACGCTCCTGTCCGGCGCGACCCAGATCAGCTCTGACACCTGGTTCTTGTCACCAGGTTCGGCAGACCGGCTCGAAATCGCTTTGCCTGAATGGTCGACCTCGGCGTTCGAGATCACCATGACGCTGCGACGAACCAACGGCTTGCTCGCGGCTCAAACCAAAGCCTGGATCACGGTCCCCCCGCCACCAAGCCGATTGCCCGTGCCCGCGAGCCCGAAGATAGGCGAAGCCACCGTCAGGGATCTGGTGGCGCGAGCCGACCGGTTGCTCGAAAAAGGCGACATCGTCGGGGCGCGCGCGATCTACCAGCGCGCGGTGGAACTGGGCGACGCGTCGGCGGCGTTAGCTCTTGGGGCGACGTACGATCCAAATCGGCTTTGGTCGCTTGGCGCTCTCGGTCTGGTGGGCAACAAGGAGCGAGCAAGGCAATGGTACCAGCGCGCCAGCGAGCTCGGCCATCGCGAAGCCAAAGCGAGACTCAGTGCACTCGGATTCTAGCGGGGCTTCGCCTCAGGCGTGTTGCCTCGGGAAGAAACTTGACACATTCGCGCCAAGTGGCGCTCGTTAAGCACTGCTGGGGCAGTGACTCTGATAGTCCCTTCCATTTCGCCGATCGTCCTGTGGAAAGCGCCGGATCCGCTCGCTGCATGAAGACCCCGATACCGCATACTGCGCCGGCGAATCAGCAGGAGGAGCCGCCGCATGCCCAGGGCCAGAAATCTGTTCCTCACCCAGCCGCAGGCGGCCTGCCTGATCGCGCTCCGCCATGGCCGGGACTCTCAATCCAAAATCGCCATCGAGGCAAAGCTCAGCATCACCAAGACCACGGCGACGCTGCACACCTTGGCTGAGCTTGGACTTGCCGAGCGTGACCAGGCAAAAGCATGGCATGCGACGCCGCGCGGAAGAACCTGCCGTTTCGACACCGTTCCGGATCGCCCGCGGCGGAACGGCCTGCTACCCGGACCTGGCGGGCGGCGCCTGCTCGCATTGCTGGATCGGCCGATGCGGGGAAGGGAGATCGTCGAAAAACTCCGGATAACCCACCAAGGCGTTCGCCAACTTTTGATCAAGCTGCACGCCTACGGACATGTGCGCTTCGCCGACCCGGAGAATCCGTTCTGGATTGTGATGCGCGCCGGCGACAAAACCTCCGTGCTGTCTCGCCATGAGGAGCGCGTGCTGTCGGCAGTCCCGCGGGAGTATGCAACCGATGCCGTCAAGATAAGGATTGCGGCCGGGGTGCCGGATGCCGAGATTGCGCAGATACTTGAACGTCTGCTTGTTCGCCGGCTCATTGAAGCATCCGATGGACTGCGGGGAGGCCGGGTCTATCGCGTGACAGATGCCGGCTTGAAGCACCCTCAGTATATCCCGTCGGCCGCTCGCGCGCAGGCGCCGCGCCTGCCTGTCGAATCCGACCGTGTTCGCAAGGTGCTGTCGGCAATTTTTGATTCCGGAGAGTTGCGGATCAGAGACGTCACGACCACGGTGAGCGTCCCGCACCAATCGATAAATGCGCTGATGCAGTATCTCAAGCGCAAGCGTCTCGTGAAAAAACGCGGCCCCGATCTTCATTCGCCGTATGCGTTGACGGCGGAGGGGATTGCGGCTTTGGCGGAAATGACACGAAGTTCGGACGGCCGGCGATTGTAGCTGGCGTCAAGGCCGGGCTTGTCCCGGCCATCCACGTCTTTCTCGCCGAAAGCCCGCAAGGAAGACGTGGATGCCCGCGACAAGCGCGGGCATGACGCGGGGGGTGATTCGATGTCATCGGAACGCGCACTCAAAGCCCGCCGAGATTGCGGAATTTCTGCACGCGCTTGCCCTGCACCTCGGCGCTGTAGACGTTGCCCTTGCTGTCGATGCCGATGAAGTGGAGGTTGTAGAACTCGCCGAGCTGGTGGCCGACGCGGCCGTACGACGCCATCAGGCTGCTGTCGGCACGATTGATCACGTGGAATTGGCCGTTGGGGTCGTCGACCACCAGGAGATAGCTCTCGGCCGCATCCGGCCATTTTGCGATCGAGCCGATGGTGCCGGACGCGCTCTCCTTCAGGACTGAAATCTCGCGCACAAAGGTGCCATCCCGGCGGAACACCTGCATGCGGTTGTGGCTGCGGTCGCAGACCAGCACCAGCCCATCTTTGGTGATGGTAATGCAATGCACCGGGTTGCCGAACTGCTGCGGGGCTGGCCCCCTGGGGTCCCATTCGACCTTCGCGTCGGTCGGCGGCTTGCCGTAGGCGCCCCAGTGGCGCTTGTAGGCGCCGGTCGCGGCATCGAACACGATGACGCGGTGGTTCGCGTAGCCGTCGGCGACGAAGATCTCGTTGGTCTCGCGATCAACCGCCATGTCGGCGGGGCGGTTGAAGTGCTCGATGTCGTTCGACCCGCCGGGCGTCCCGGGCTTGCCCAGCCGCATGACGAACTTGCCGTCGCGGGTGAATTTATAGATGTGACCGCCGGTCTCGACGTTGTCGCCGACCCACACGAAATTGTTGTGGTCGACGAAGATACCGTGCCCGTCGTTGCCCCATTTGTAATCGGGACCGTCGCCGCCCCAGCCCTGCACCACCTTGCCGGCCTGGTCGAATTCGATCACCGGCGGCGCCGGCACGCAGCAGATCACATTCGTTGCCGTCGACGCGCGCTTCTCGCGGGCATCAAGCGAGCTCGGGCGCTGATTGATCCAGATATGGTCCTGCGCATCGACGAAAATGCCGCCGATGGTGCCGATGATCCAGTTACCCGGCAGGGTCTGCGGCCAAGTCGGATCGACCGCGAATTTTGGCGGCTCCGCCAGGGCGGGCCGTAGCAGCGCGGCGGCGACGGCGCCGACCAAAGCAATCCTGCGTCCCATGCACCACATCAGCGCCTCCCCTTCTCGTATTTGATTAGGCTATCGTCGGACATCGTAGCATCGTAGCCGGGGTTGAGCGCCAGCGAAACCCGGGGACGGCAATTGCCGTGTCGATAGGCGGGTCCCGGATTTCGCGGAGTTTATCATCGGGCCGGCCCGATGGCAGGCTCCGGCCGGACCCCGTGGCTCAATCCGGGCTACGCACCTCGCGGTCCTGCAGCCGCACGCCGAGGTCGGCGCCGCGAAGGCTCGCAGATAATGGCGACTTTCCGAGTGTGCTCTTGTCCAGCGCGACGCTCTTGAGAATGGCGTAGACCGGCAGCTCAGACTTGAGTCCGAGGGTCTCGACCGACTTTCTGGTAAGCCGCGCCCAAAGCTTCACGCCGTTGCAGTCGATCGCGACCTCGACCGCGGTTTCTCCGCTCGCTCTCAGCTCGATGACCTTTCCCGGCAGCACGTTCAAGGCGCTCAGTCCGACGGGCGGGGCGTTCGCGATCATCACATCTCGGGCACGGATGCGCACACGCACGGTCGTACCCGTGGGCAGATCGAGGTGGGGCGCGCGCAGCAGCCCGGCCTTGGATTGCAGCATGGTGAGACCGAATGGAATATCGTGTTGCGATATCCGCGCCTCGATGACGGCACCGGCTTCCTCCACCGCATCCTGCGGCACCAGTTCGCTCCGGCTCAGCACCTCGGCCGGATCGCCCACGGCGGCGACACGGCCGTTGCGCAACACGACAATCGAATTGGCGAGCCGGCTTACCTCGCTGAGAGAATGAGACACGTAGATGATCGGAACGTTAGCCTCGTCCCGCAGCCGTTCGATGAACGGCAGAATTTCGGCCTTGCGCTCATCGTCGAGGGCCGCCAGCGGCTCATCCATCAGGAGCAGGCGCGGCGAGGCAAGGAGCGCCCGGCCGATTGCAACCCGCTGCTTCTCGCCGCCCGACAGTGCGCCCGGCCGACGTTGCAAAAGGTGGCCGATGCCGAGAAGATCAAGAACCGTTTCGAGTTGAACCTTGCGCTCCTGCGGCGGCCTGAACCAACGCCCGAACATGAGGTTCTGGCGAACCGTAAGGTGAGGAAACAGGCGGCCTTCCTGAAACACGTAGCCGACGCGGCGCCGGTGGGTCGGGACAAAAGTGCCGGATGCGGTATCGACGAGGGTCGTTCCGTCGACGGCGATCCGGCCGCGGTCGGGATGGATAAGTCCGCCGATGACGTTGACGAGCGAGGTTTTTCCCGCGCCCGACTGTCCGAAGAACGCGGTGAGCCTCCCCTCCGAGGTGAAGCGTACGTCCAACGCGAAGGCGCCCAACCGATGCGCGACATCGACCTCGATCGTCATTCAGTCCAAATCTTGCGGCCGACCCATCGCGCCATCAACTCCGATACCATGAGGGCTGCCATGGAGATTGCGATTGATACCAGCGTCAGACGCAGCGCGCCGGCTTCTCCGCCGGGGACCTGGGTAAACGTGTAGATCGCAGTAGGCAACGTCTGCGTCTCGCCCGGAATGTTCGAAACAAAGGTGATGGTCGCGCCAAACTCGCCCATGGCTTTGGCAAAGCTTAAGATCATGCCGGCGATGATTCCCGGCGCAATCAGCGGGAACGTGACGAATACGAACACCCAAAACCGATTGGCGCCAAGCGTGCCGGCAGCTTCTTCAAGGCGGCGGTCGACGGCCTCGATCGAGAGCCGGATCGCCCGCACCATCAGGGGGAACCCCATGACGGCGCACGCGAGCGCCGCGCCGGTCCAACGAAACGAGAACACGATGCCAAATTGCTCGGCCAGGAACGAACCGATCAGCCCGCGCCGACCAAAGGTCAGCAACAGCAGATATCCGGTTACGACCGGCGGCAGGATGAGAGGCAGAAGCACGATCCCGTCGACGAACGATTTGCCGGGAAATTTGTAACGCGCCAGCAGATAAGCGATCGCGATCCCGATCGGCAGACTCGCTAACATCGCCACCGTTGCGACCCGGACGCTGAGCCGGACCGCGGTCCACTCCTCGGGCGAAAGATTGAGCCATCCATCCATGGCGATCGCTCAATCATTGCGCCGCGTCCGGTCCACCGTCATTCACGATCGCGCGCCGCCGGGACCGAGGACCGTAAAGCCCTGGCGCTCAAACGCCGGTTTTGCCGCCGGGGACCGAACATAGCTCAGAAAAGCGCGTGCGTCGGGATTGGTGGAAGTCTTCGTCAGGGCAATCGGGTACGTGATCGGCGGATGGGAATCCTCCGGAAAAGTGCCCACGATCTTCACCGCGGGTTCCGATGCCGCATCGGTCTGGTAAACGATCCCCAGCGGCGCTTCGCCGCGCGAGACCAGCAGCAGAGCGGCGCGCACATTGTCGGCTTGAGCGATCTTGTCCTTCACGCCGTCCCAGGCGCCGAGCTTCTCCAGCGCAGTTTTGCCGTACTTCCCTGCGGGCACCGCATCGACGTTAGCCATCGAAAGCCGTCCGCCCTTCAAGGCCGAAGCGAGGTCAAAACCTCGCGTGATGTTCAGCGTGGACGTTGCATCCTTCGGGGCGACGAGGACGAGCCGGTTGCCCAGCAAATTCGCACGCGTTTGCGCATTGATCAGATTGTTCTGCTGGCCGTAGTCCATCCAGTCGAGATCGGCGGAAATGAACATGTCCGCCGGCGCGCCTTGCTCGATTTGCTTGATCAAAGTGTTGCTCGCCGCATACGAGATGACGACCTTTTTGCCGCTCTCCCGCTGCCATTGCGCGGCGACGTCGTCGAGCGCGTTCTTCAAGCTGGCCGCGGCAAATACCAGCGGTTCCTTGACTTGTGCGAATGCGGGTTCGGCGCCCGCGCCCAGCACCAGCGCAGCTCCGAACAGCAAGCCTAGTGAACGCCGTCTGTTCATGCTCATCGATGTTCGCCTCTTGCAAGTAGCTATATTCCGGTGGGAATAGCGGTATCATAGCGAAGATGGCGAGTCCATCAACCGGTGGCGACGACGCACGTCGCGCGGTGTCATGCTCCGCGAAAGCGGGGCATCCAGTAACCCCCGCGGGATCGAGGGAGCTATGCTGTGCCCGAAACGAAGGCCGGCGGTTACTGGATCGCCCGCTTTCGAGCGTGTGAAATAATCTTACCTCATCCTGAGGAGCGCCGCTTCTTAGCGGCGCGTCTCGAAGGATGGCCACCTGCTCGGCGGTGCCTGTTGCCATCCTTCGAGACGGCCGCCCAAGAGGGCGGCCTCCTCAGGATGAGGGCTTCAATTTCTTCACACGCTCTTTCGCGGGCGATGACAACGATGACGGTCAAACGTTAGACGGAACGCTAACCGCGCGAGCCAGCCTCCTGCGGGCCTGCCGCCAGATAGCGTGCAAACCACCGTGCAGCGTGATCGATAACCGCCTCCAACGTTCCCGGCTCCGGGAAGAGATGGCTCGCACCGGGAATGATCTCCAGCGCCGCCGGGCCTCTCAGGCGGGTCAACGCCCGCTCGTTGAGTTCGATCACGCCGTAATCAATGCCGCCCACGATCAGCAGAGTCGGCGTGCAAACCTGATCCAATGTCTCATCCGCAAGATCGGGCCGCCCGCCGCGAGAGACGACGGCGCCGATGCGACCTCCCAACGTGGCGGCGGCGACGAGCGCGGCAGCCGCTCCGGTGCTGGCGCCGAACAATCCGAGCGCCGGCCGGCCTCTCTGAAATTCCCGATCGAGCCAGCGGACGGCGTCAACAAGTCGCGCCGCCAGCAGGCCGACATCGAACACATTCGCCCGATCACCTTCCTCTTCCAAAGTCAGGAGATCGAACAGCAAAGTACCAAATCCCCTGGCATTCAGTCCCTCGGCGACCGCCCTGTTGCGCGGGCTGAAACGGCTGGAACCGCTGCCATGCGCGAAGGCAATGACGGCGCGCGCGTTGGGCGGATATCGCAATGTCCCGGCCAACCCGACCGGCGGAATGCGCACATCGCGAACCTCCATCGCGGTCTTGGGTTCGTCGTCACGGCGAGTGCGATTTGCGGTTACGCCCATCTCGGACCACGTTCGGCGCTGGTAGATTGCGCGGGTCCCGTCTTGCCGGTGAACGCAAATCAAAGCCGTCTTGTTCCTGCCGCCTGCCTCCGTTTCGACCGCGACCTGCGTCACCTTCTATCAAAACTGCGCTTTAGAAATCCGCCTTGTCCGCCACCGGCATGTGATAGTCGAACAGATGCCCGTTGTTCTCGGCGCAAATTTCCTCCACCATGGGGCGCTGGACACGATCGTAGCGCTGCATCACCGACCACGGCGCGTTGAACGCATCCGAATCCTCGAACGTAATGTCCACTTGCATCGCTTTGCCGCCGTCGACCAGCTTGAAGCGCTCGACGACGTGCAGCTTGTCGGTGTGCGGCGTGCGGAAATTATTTACAAAGGTCTTGTCATTCAATCCGATGGTATCGACCACGAGCGTGTCGCCTTCGTAGTGGCCGACCGACTCGCCGTACCAGGTTGGCTTCGGGTTCGCTGAGTGAGGCACGTCGAGATAGACGCGGCGAACCTGCTGGTCGTTCGAATATATCATGACGACTTGCTTGGGCGTCTGGACGAAGTAGAGCGGCTGGAAGCCATAGAGATGAAAGCCGGGAACGCCGGCCGGCCAACAGGCCGAGTGCGGCGTAAAGGCAATCTTTCCTGCCAGCACTTCCGCGTTGTCCTTCTTCATGCGCTCCACGACCCAGGGCTTCAGCACGGTGCTGTTGCCAAGATCGGCGATGAAATAGGTCGGCTGCTTGCCGGTCGTGGCGGCCTCCTGATTGCTGACGCGCGGATGGGCGGGATCGCTGCGGATCGGACTGGTTCCGCCCGGGACAATCGAAAAATCGACGTTGAAGGTCAGCCATCCCGCATCGCCGGACGAGAAATCCGGTGGGGACGCCTTCTGTTGCGCCACCGCTCCAGCGCTGAGCGCTGCGCAGGTGAAGCCGGTCAGGACACCGGCGGCAAGCAATTTTGCTGTCGAAGCAAATGTCGGCATTGTCTTCCTCTCCTGTGCATAGGTTGCGTTCCACGCAAGAAACCGGTTCTCGTGGGCGAGTGTTCTTTACGGCATCGCTGTTGCAGCTGCGGAGTCGTTCTTCGATCGATTTTACGGTGTTTCGCCTCGTTCGTCACGCCGTATGCGTGAGGCGTGTGCACTCTGGGTCAGGCACGTTCGGTGCCCGCGGCAGGGGCGACCCTTGTGGTCGCCCCCGTTGCCGGCGGACGCGGTGCCCAAGGCGGGCGACCACAAGGGTCGCCCCTACAGCAGGCAACGTCGGAGGATCTTCAATCCCTTCAGAACCGCGGCCCTTTCGCCCCGTTGAGTATTACCTATGTATCAGGCAGCTTCTGTAATTTCGCGAGCCCGGTGGACGCGCATGAACAAGCAAACGCAATTTCATGTTGGCTATTGGCTGGCCGCCATCATCGGTATTTTGCTCCTGCAACACTTCTATTCGATCAGCCAAAGGATCGAAGCGCTTCCCTACAGCCAGTTTCAGCAATTGCTCCAGGAGGGCAAAGTCGATCGGGTTGCGGTGTCCGATCGCTACATACAGGGGACCTTGAAAGAGCCGCTGCCAAACGGAAAGAAGCAGTTCGTGACGACGCGAGTCGACTCGCAACTCGCGGGCGATCTGCAGAAGTTCGGGATCACCTATTCGGGCGAGGTGGAGAGCACACTATTTACGGACCTGCTCTCCTGGGTCGTTCCCGCCGTTGTGTTCTTCGGACTGTGGACGTTTCTGTCGCGGCGCATGAGCCAGGGCTTGGGCGGCGGTCTCATGTCCATCGGCAAGAGCAAAGCAAAGATTTACGTCGAAGCCGACACCGGAGTTACCTTCGATGATGTGGCGGGCGTCGACGAAGCCAAGGAGGAGCTGCGCGAGATCGTCGAGTTCCTGAGGAATCCGGAACTGTACGGCCGCCTCGGCGGCCGCATGCCGAAGGGCGTCCTGCTGGTCGGGCCGCCAGGAACCGGCAAGACACTGCTCGCCAAGGCCGTGGCCGGTCAGGCCAAGGTGCCGTTCTTCTCGATTTCCGGCTCCGAGTTCGTGGAGATGTTCGTCGGCGTCGGCGCCGCTCGGGTGCGCGACTTGTTCGAACAGGCGAGGTCCAAAGCGCCGGCGATCATCTTCATCGACGAGCTTGATGCGCTCGGCCGCGCGCGTGGATTGGGCGCCTATGCGGGCGGCCACGACGAGAAGGAGCAGACCCTCAATCAGCTTCTTGTCGACATGGACGGCTTTGATTCCAGGACCGGCCTCGTGATTCTGGCGGCGACCAACCGCCCCGAAATTCTTGATCCGGCCCTGCTGCGCGCCGGCCGTTTCGATCGCCAGGTCCTGGTCGATCGGCCCGACAAGAAGGGACGGGTCGACATCCTCCAGGTCCATCTCAGGCAGACGAAGCTCGCAGCCGACGTCGATCCCGAGAAGGTCGCGGCGCTCACCCCGGGCTTTACGGGCGCGGATCTTGCCAATCTCGTGAACGAGGCCGCGTTGCTCGCGACCCGGCGCGGCGCCGATGCGGTCGGCATGGCGGATTTCACCAATGCGGTGGAACGCATCGTGGCGGGGCTCGAAAAACGCAATCGCCTCCTCAATCCCAAAGAGCGCGAGATTGTCGCCTATCACGAGATGGGCCACGCGCTGGTCGCGGTGTCGCTGCCCGGAACCGATCCGATCCACAAAGTCTCGATCATTCCGCGCGGCGTCGGCGCGCTCGGTTACACCATCCAGCGCCCGACCGAGGACAGATTCGTCATGACGCGGGAAGAGCTGGAGAACAAGATGGCGGTTCTTCTGGGCGGGCGCGCTTCGGAACAGGTCGTGTTCAACCATTTATCGACCGGAGCCGCCGACGACCTGCGACGCGTCACCGACATCGCGCGCTCCATGGTGACGAAATATGGCATGTCGGAAAGGCTCGGGAGCGTCGCCTATGATCGCGATCCGCGGACGTTCTTGACCGGTCCCGATCTGCCTGTGCCGCCCCGCGAACAGGACTATGCGGAAGAAACCGCCGCCGCGATCGATGACGAGGTCCGGTTGCTGGTGCAGCACGCGATGGATTGCGCCCTCGCCATCTTGAGGGAAAAGCGCGGCATCCTCGAACGCAGCGCCAGGCGTCTGCTCGAGAAGGAAACCCTGGACGAGAAGGAGCTCACCGAGCTCATCGGGCCTCCGGCCGGCCCTCCCCTGAAAGCAGCCGCGGAATAGCTGCGGGCCTTCAGCGCGTCTTGCTTGCTCGTGACATTAGCGTGACAGGGTTTGCCGGAAGAATTATCACCCGCTGAAGCTTCGCGTCATACCGACGACGCCTGTTCGGGCAAAACCCTTGCCCGGTCATTCCGGGGCTCGGCCGCAGGCCGAGAGCCCGGAATCCATAACCACAGGTCGGGGGTATAGATTCCGGGCTCGCCTCCGCTTCGCGGCGGCGCCCCGGAATGACCGCCTTGACTAAGTTGACACGTTAGCACCAACAGTCCTGACTCAAACAGGGCTAGCCCAGCGGAACGTTCGGGCCACGTCCGGCTATAATCAATCGGCCCCGACCGCAACGAGGCTAAGGATCAAACCGGGAGACGGCCCATGGACACACGCGTCAGCATCGCTCCACAGATCCGGTTCGAGGACGACGCTGCCCGGGGGATTTTCCGCTACAGCCCGAAGGTCTTTTCCGACCCGGAACTATTCGAAGGCGAGCAGCGCCGGATCTTCGATCAGTCGTGGCTCTATGCGGGACATGAGAGCGAGGTGCCGCAGGCGGGAGATTTCCTGACCCGCCGGGTCGGCGGCAGGCCGCTCATCATCGTGCGCGGCGACGATGGCCGGATCCGCATTGTTCACAACAGCTGCCGCCATCGCGGCGCCACGGTGTGCCGCCACCCCCGCGGCAACGCCAAGACCTTCGTGTGCTTCTATCACAACTGGACCTACGACAACCACGGCAGACTGGACGGCGTTCCCCTCAAGGATGCCTACGGACCCGCCTTCAAGATGGAGGAGATGGGTCTCTATCCGGCGCGCACGCAGAATTATCGCGGCTGGCTGTTCGTCTGCTTCAGCCGCGATACCGCGTGCCTTGAAGACTATCTCGCCGGCGCGCGCGCCTATCTCGACATGATCCTCGACCAGGACGACGGCGGGAACTTAATCCTCCCGGGCACCCACGAATATTCCATGCGCGCGAACTGGAAGCTGCTCATGGAGAACACCATTGATATCTACCATTTGGATTCGACCCACGGGCGGTACATGCGCGACTATGTCCCGAAAGTCCTCGGCCTCAAGCCGCCCGATCCGCGCACTGCCCATCAGGGCTCTCGCAGGCCTGAGGAACTCGGCAATGGCCACGTCGTCCTCGAATACCGCAAATTCAGTGGCACCGCCGACGAAGCCAAGCGCGCGTCATGGGAGGCCCGGTTCGGCAAGGAGCGCGCCACCAGGATGCTCGATTATACCAGGACGTTGTTGCTATTCCCGAACACGCTCTACATCGAGCAGCGCCGCGTGATCCGCACCTGCTTCCCGACCGCGGTCGATCATTCCGAGATTACGGCGTGGCCGCTGATGCCCGCGGTAGACGATCCGGAAGTGCGCAAGCAGCGCCTCGACATCTACCTCTCGTTTCTCGGCCCGGCCGGCCACGCTACGCCCGACGACGTCGAGGTGATGGAGCTCATCCAGAAGAACTGTGCGACCCTCCCGCCGGAAGCTCTCATGGATTGCTCGCGCGGCATGTTGCGCGAACATCCGCTGCCGACTGACGAAGCGCAGATGCGCGGGTTCTGGCGCGGTTGGCGCGACGTGATGGCGCAATAGGCGCGAAACGGAGGACGTCATGACGCAACGGAGCGCAGACCGCGAGCTTCGCGCCGCGGTCGAGCACTTTCTCTTCGAGGAGGCTGAGCTTCTGGACAGCTGGCAGCTCAACGAATGGGTCGAGCTGTTCACCGAGGACGCCATCAGCCACGTGCCCGCCCTCGACGATCCGAACCGAGACCCGGCGCAAAGCGTGTTTCTGGTTGCCGACGATCTGGCGCGGATCCGGTCGCGCGTGCGGCAGCTCACCGGCGCCACCGCCTGGGCGGAAAATCCGCGCTCACAAACGCGCCGCTTCATCACCAATGTCCGCATCACCTCGGCCGATGGCGCCACGGTGCGCGCCACCGCCAATTTCCTCGTCCATCGCTGCCGCATGGACCGGATCAGCACATTTGCGGGCCAATACCAGTACAAGCTCGTCCGTCACGACGGCAGTTTCAAGATTGCCGAGCGCAAGGTGATTCTCGCGCAGGACACGCTGCGCTCACAGGGGACAATGAGCATCATCGTGTGATTTGAGCCGCCGGATAGATCAAACTTCCATGCGGGCCCGCCCGCGCAGCGCTCGTCCGATCGGCCCGCTCGATGTGGCCGGGGCCAAGAATGTGGAACACTGCCTCGCCGGCGGCGATCAGGTAGTCCGCGATGATGCGCCGGTGGCACCGCCACCACACGGCTTCCGCGCACATCACGGCGCAGCGCCGCTTAAGTCCGAGGTCCCGCAATGTCGTCAACCCGCGGCGAAAGCTTTCGCCCATGGCGTAGTCGGCATAATTGTGGAAGCTCTCGTTTTGCCAGAAGGCGTTGACTTCCGGCGCCACATCGCGCGTGCGTCCGCGCAGGCCCCCGAGCGATGCAATGTGCTCGTATCCGATTTCGTATGCGGCGAGCGCCGCCGGCAGAACATCCCGGTTGTATTGCGGATTGGCGCGCGAGCGCGGCACGGTGCGAACGTCAGCGACGAACGTCACGCCGGCGCTTCGCAGCAGATCGACGAAATCACTGAGCGAATGCGTCGAGTGGCCGATGGTGTAAAACGGCTCCGCCATGCCCTTGCACCGCTCTCACTGCGGCACGGTCATGAGTTCGAGTATGTGACCATCGGAGTCTTTGAAATAGACGCCGCGGCCGCCGCCCCAATCGTTGAGCTTGCCGTCTGCGATACTCCAGGGTGCGCTGCCATAGGCGAGACCGGCGCGCTTCACGCGCGCCAGAATGGCGTCGAACTCGGCATCGCCGACGTGAAAGGCATAGTGCTGGCTCTTGAACGCGTCCGCGGTGTCGAACAGCAGCGTCAGCGTGTCGTTGACGCGAACCGGCGCGAAGTGGCTGTGATCATCGGAGGCGTCATAGGAAAGGCCAAACGTATCGGCGAAAAACCGAGCTGCGGCTTTCTTGTCCTTCGCCGGAACGATGGTGTGATTGAGCACGATCGCCATCGACCCGCTCCTTCTTGCTGTCATGCGTTGGAGGCATTCTCGGCTCATGCGATTTGGTGGGCACGCGCCGGATGCCGCATGTCATTTAGGTATTGGTGCTGGCCGCTGTGATCAATGGCGCATATGGGTTCCGCAGGAAATAACGACGCACGTCCGGGGCGACCCTTGTGGTCGCCCCGGTTTGCGCACCTCGTCCGCCACAGGGCGACCACACGGGTCGCCCTACATCACGACGCCTCTTCAGATTGGCCGAAGCAAGCGACTAGCATATTTCGGCGCGAGCGCTTCAGGGATTATCCTTCCCTGGAGGAACGCGCGAGTGCAATTCTGCGGACCGCGCGAATAATGGATGTTCGTGCTGAATTTGCGAGGCGAGCATTCGAAGAGGAGACGCTGCATCAGCTTCTGCCGACAACCTGCAGAGCCTTTTCTCCTTTGTTCCGACACAAACGCGGCGTGAACAAGCAAGAAGATAGCGGTTGGAAATAGGATCATGCCAATGAAAAGAACCCTCCGCAGAGTGACGACCGTATCCGCCGTCGCGGCAATGACGGTCATGGGTGTCATGCCGGTGGCCGGGCAGGAATATCGCGCGCCGCGCGGCCCCGGCGGCACGCCCGACTTGAACGGAATCTGGCAGGCGCTGAACGAAGCCAACTTTGATCTTGAGGCTCACGTGGCCCGTCCCGCGATGGCGCTTCGCCCCGGGCCCTATGGCCCGGTGCCGGCGACTGCGACGTTGGCGCTGGGCGCCGTCGGGGCGGTGCCGCCCGGCCTTGGCGTGGTGGAGGGCGGCGAAATTCCCTACAAGCCCGAAGCGCTGGCGAAAAGGAAGCAGAACCAGCAGGATTGGTTGAACCTCGATCCGGAGATCAAATGCTATCTCCCCGGTGTGCCGCGCGCCACCTACATGCCCTACCCGTTTCAGATTCTGCAAAGCGCCAGCGCCCTCACATTCGTCTACGAGTACGCCGGCGCCGTGAGGAACATCTATCTGAACAACCCCGGGCCCGCTCCGGCCGACTCGTGGATGGGCCAGTCGGTCGGACGCTGGGAAGGTGACACCCTGGTGGTCGACGTCACCGACTTGAACGATCGGACCTGGTTTGATCGCGCCGGAAATTTCCATGGCGACAAGCTGCACGTCGTCGAGCGCTACACGCGCACCAGCCCGGATGTGATGTCCTACGAAGCAACGATTGAGGATCCGGACGTCTTCACCCGGCCCTGGAAGATCAGCATGCCGCTCTATCGCCGCCAGGAAAAGAATGCGCAGCTCCTCGATTTCAAGTGCGTGGAGTTTGTCGAAGAGCTGCTCTATGGGCAGTACCGAAAACGCCCGCTTAACCCTTAAATTGAGGAGGTGCGGAATATGCCGAACCGGTTCATCTCCGCGACGAGCGCCGTGGGAATAGCGCTCGGGTTGATCGCTCTGACAGCTCCCCCGGTGGCCGGCCAAGTCACGAACACCGTGACGAACACCGTGGCAAGGTCTGACCTGCCGCGCACGCCGGACGGACATCCGGACTTGCAGGGCACCTACGACCTCGCCACCATGACGCCGCTCGAGCGGCTGCCCGGGGATCCCGCCTTCCTGACCAAGGAAAAAGCCGTAGCGCTGCAGAGAGCCGAAGCCCAGCGCCGGGCCAAAGACGATGAGCCCTCGCCGGCAGATCGCCCGCCGCCCCCGGTGGGCGGCGACACCAGCGCACCGAAATCATTCTTCGAGGCTCTGGAGAAGGCCGGGGGCGGCGCCGTCGGCGGCTATAACCGCTTCTGGCTCAACCAGGGCTCGGCATATACCGAGGTCGGCGGAGAGATAAGAACATCCATCGTCGTCGACCCGCCGGACGGCCGTCTGCCTCCCTACAATGAGGCCGCGCGCAAGCGCATCGCCGCGGCCCGGGCGACGTCGGCGTCCACCGCTCACGAGCGCCAGGACGGCACCGCCCAGCCGGCCGGCGCCCACGATAACCCGGAGCAGCGGCCGTTAAGCGAGCGCTGCCTCCTCGGATTCGGTTCCACGTCCGGCCCGCCGGCGCTGCCGGACTATTTTTACAACGATCTGCATCAGGTTGTGCAGACACAAGACCAGATCATGATTCTCACCGAGATGGTGCACGACGCCCGCATCGTGCGGATGAACGCGCAGCATCTTCCCAAAACCATCCGCCGCTGGATGGGCGACTCGGTGGGACATTGGGAAGGCGACACCCTCGTTATCGACACCACCAATTTCACTGACAAAACCCGGTTTCGCGGATCGACGGAAAACCTCCACGTTGTCGAGCGCCTGACGCGCGTCGACGACAAAACGCTGCTGTACCGCTTCACGATGGAAGACCCGGACACCTGGGACCGGCCGTGGACCGGCGAGTACACCTGGCCAACGACCAGCAAACCGATCTACGAATATGCGTGTCACGAAGGCAACTACGCGCTCGCCAGCGTGTTACGGGGCGCCCGGCGACAGGAGGCCGAGGACGCAGCGACGCCGGCCAAGAAGTAACGAAATCACGTGGTTACTGGTTCGTGCTTTCAAGCGCGTGAGATAACTCAGCCTCATCCTGAGGAGCGCCCACCGAAGTCGGGCTTGCCCGACTTCGGCGATCTAAAGTGTCGAAATCGGCAACAGCCGATTTCGATGGGCGCGTCTCGAAGGACGGCAGCGAGTCCTGCCGTGCATCCATCCTTCGAGACGCCGTGCTGCGCACGGCTCCTCAGGATGAGGTGGTTTAATTTCTTTACACGCTCTTTCGCGGGCGATGACACGCTGTTGAAGCAGTTATTTCTCGACCAGCACTTGAGCTCTTTGAACTCCCAGGGAGTCGGCGCGATCAGTCCCCGGCCCGCCCCACCAGCTGGCCCACCTCGATCAGATGGCCGTCGGGGTCGCGCATGTAGCAGCGGATCTCGCTGCCGCGGTCGATCGGCGGGGTCAGAAACTTCGCTCCGCGCGCGCTCCACTGCGCGTAGATGGCGCGGATGTCGGCGACGCGGATGTTGAGAAAGCCCGAGGCGCGATCGGGATCCGAGGGCGGCTCCAGCGTCACGGTCGGCTTGTCGTCGGTAGGTCCTCCGCCGACGCTGATGGTGATCCAGCCGTTTGCCAGCGCCACAATCGAAAGCTCGCCCTCAAGGACCGCCTTGCCGCCGAGCACCTCGACGTAAAAGCGGCGGGACCGTTCAACGTCCCTCGAGACGATGAAGTGGGTGAGCGCGATCCCTTCTGTGGGCGCCGGGAATTGTGCCATCTGCCTCCTCCTTCCGTTAGCCGGTGAGTTCTCTGCTGCGGGCGATCTGGCGGCTACGCGTGGGGGCGAGCCGAAGGGCTCACGCTTTGGCCAATGCGAGCGGCTCCTGGCGTCGAGCGTAAAGCTGCCAAACGATGAGGCCGACGCTCACCCAGAGCAGCGGAACGTAGAACGTCAGGATCAGCCAGGTGAGGCCGGACGCGGTCGCGAATAGCTGCTCGCGGATGCCGGCGATCGTGGCGTTGACGAGATCGACTATCGTTGCCGCGACGAGCACCCAAACCAGCACAGGCGCGATGCGCACACGATAGTGCAATGCAACGATTGAAGTCACCGCCAAAACCATACAGGTGACATCGCCGGTGGCGATCTGATCTCTCGCTTCGTCGGAAACCGCGAACCCAAATCGTTGGGCAGAGTAGATCTGCAGCGCAACGTGACGGAAGGCATGAACCCACAGCAGCGGGATGAGCGCCTCGGCAAGCTGCCGGGTTGCAAGCCACGGTGCGACATACAAGACGGCCATTATGGCGAACATGACGAAGCTCAGGACCGAGGCGATCGCGGCGGCCGACATCGGGCTCATGGCGTTCTCCCTCACTGCACTTTTACGGCAGGCCGCTCAGCCGAAACCAGGCGAGTGCGTGCTGTCGCTCCGAAAACCAGGCGGTCGGAAAGATCGCAGGGCCTTCGAAGACCTCCTTGCCCCCCGACTCCATGGTGTTCGGGAAACCAGCCGGCACGTGAAAGGCAAATTTTCTCGCACCGGCCGCGCCATAACGCGGGATGATGCAATCATCTCGCCATTGCATCACGCCCGGCCCGAACTGATGGCGGAACTGCGTCGCATCGATCAGCAAGAACGACGGCCGCACGCGCTCCGCCTCCCACGCAAACAGGGCAAGCGTCGCTTTGAATGCCCCGTCGGTCATTGCGGTCGGCAGCCACTGCAGCTCCAGGATTCCGTCGGACTCGTGATCGATGATTTTCCCCCAGGCATTGCCGGCCAGTGTGGCGCCCATTGCCCACCCTCCTCACATATCCGCTTAACCGCAGCGTGCGCTTGCGCGCCGCAGCGTTATGTCGTAAGTTATTTCTAACGTCAAGAAAAATTAACTCAAGGCTCGATCGACCGTTGTCCGTCCTGGTAAAGATTCAAGCGCTGAGCAACGAGACCCGGTTCAAGATCGTGGGTCTCGTTCGCGACCGAGAGATGGCCGCCGGCACCATCGCAAAACGCTTCAAGCTGACGCGGCCCGCCGTGTCCCAACACATCGCGATACTGCGCGAGGCCGGGCTTCTCGACGAACGCCGGGTCGGAGCGCAGCGCTATTATGTGGTCAGAGGCGAAGCCTTCGACGAGCTCGTCGCATATATCGAGGGATTTTGGCGCCCTCGGCTGCGACGGCTGAAACAGGCCGCGGAGGCGGTTGAGCGGAGCAAGAGGGCTAAATGAGCGATGACAACCAGGACGTCGTGCTCCAGATCCGGATCGATGCAGCCCCGGAAACGGTGTTCGCTCTCTTGACCGACCCCACTCACATGAGGACCTGGTTCGCCGAACTGGTGGAGGCCGACCCTAGGCCCGGCGGGGTGTTTCGCATCTCGGGCCCTGCCGGCGTTTCCATCGAAGGCAGCTACCTCGAGGTCGTGGCAAACTGCAAAGTCGTGTTCACCTGGGGCGGCGTCGAAGGGCTCAAGCCCGGGCAAACGACGGTGGAGTTCCTGCTCGAGCCGGACGGCGACGGAACCTTGGTGCGGCTGCGCCATTACGGACTGCCTGGACCGACGGTCGAGTCGCATCGCCGCGGCTGGGTCCATTCCGGACTAGCCAAGCTCAAGGACGCCGCCGAGGGACGCCGGCCGACCCGCCTGTGCCTGAGCGACCTTGCAGCACAACGCGGAGCTATGTGAACAGGAACTCTCGCCATGAACTGGTGGATGCTGGCTGGCGGTGCGATGGCCCTGATCTGCGCGGCGGGCCACGCCGTTGCGGGCCGCGACCTGTTCTACCGGCCCATCAAGGCAGACCTGCGCAGCGAACTTCATGCCGGAGTGTTCACCGGTATGTGGGACATCATCACGATCCATTTCACGCTGTCGGCAATTGCGCTGGTCGCACTCAGCATCGGTGGTTTCGGTCATGCAGTTGCCTGGCTCGTCGCGGCCCAGTTTGCTGGCTACGCTGCGGTCTATCTCGTCATATCGTTGCGTCTCAGCGGAGCCTTGAAGCTCTTTCAATGGATGCCTTTTAGTGCGACGGCCATTCTCAGCGCGCTCGGCGCAATCACCACGCCCTGACTGCGCGCTTCGATGAGGTCGGTTGGCTGTTGTTGCAGAGGATATTCGCGCTTATGCTTGGGATAAAGCGAGGAGGGAGGGTTCACCATGCCGGTCCTGAAGCGTACGCTGTTGGCGGTCGTTTTCGCCCTGCTTCTCTTTCCCGTTTTATCCCGGGCGCAATCGTTTGGGCTTGCGAAGCCGGAAGATGTCGGCTTTTCCCGCGAACGGCTCGATCGGATTGTCAGCACGCTCAACGCCGATATCGCCAAGGGTGCAATTCCGGGCGCGACGCTCCTGATCGTGCGGAACGGCAAAATAGCATTTTACGAATCTTTTGGCTGGCTTGATGCGGCGACGAAGACGCCGATGCCCAACGACGCGATTTTCCGCATCTATTCCATGAGCAAGCCGATCACTTCGGTGGCGGCAATGATATTGGTCGAACAAGGCCGGCTGTTCCTGAGCGATCCGGTGCAGAAATACATTCCCGCCTTTGCGGAAATGAAGGTCGCGGTGCAAAAGCCGAACACCGCAAACGTCGATCTGGTGCCGGCAATGCGGCCCATCACGGTGCAGGATTTGATGCGCCATACTTCAGGCCTGACCTACGGGTTCATATCTGGAACACCCGTTGCCAAAATGTATCAGGACGCCAACCTCTTCGGCGCCGAGGTGACCAACGCGGATTTTGCCGCAGCCATCGCCAAGCTGCCGCTCGCGGTGCAACCCGGTTCTAGCTGGAACTATAGCCATTCGACCGATGTGCTCGGCAGGGTCGTCGAGGTCGCGTCGGGCAAATCGCTCTATCAGTTCGAGAAGGAGAACATTCTTGATCCGCTCGGCATGAGCGACACCGGCTTTTCCGTTCCCTCCTCGAAGCAGAATTTAATCGCGGAGCCGCTGCCGACCGATAACAAGGTGGCAGGCACGTCGCCTGTCAGTAACCCGCGGCTCCCTGCCACTTGGCAAGCGGGCGGCCAAGGCATGGTTTCCACCACGTTCGATTACGCGAAGTTCCTGCAAATGCTGCAGAACGGTGGCGCCCTCGATGGCCACCGCATCTTAAGCCCTGCGACGGTCGCTTTCATGACCTCGGACCATTTGGGCCAGATCGGCCCTGGACCGACGGCCTATCTGCCGGGGCCCGGCTACGGGTTCGGCATCGGTTTCGCGGTGCGGCGGCAAGCAGGGGTCGCCGCCAACGAAGGTTCTCCCGGCGATTACTACTGGGGCGGCGCCGCGGGCACCTCGTTCTGGAACGACCCCAAGCAGCATTTGACGGTCGTATTCATGATGCAGGCGCCGAGCCGGTTGTCCCACTACTCGGCGCTGCTGCGGAACATGATCTACGCTGCTCTGACCGAGCCTGAGAAATAACGCGCGGCGCCCTTAAAGAACCCCGGTGTCCGGCCGCGGATGGCCGCGCGAGGGCCATCGACATGATTTGCTCTTGGGGGTCGACCTTTTGCCTGTCACCCGCCGGGACCATCTTCTTCGCACGAAGATGGATTGCCCGCCCGGCACCAGCCGCGGTCGCTACGGGCATTGCTGGCAATCAGGTGGTCGAAACTCCAAACCGGCTATCAAGCAACCCCCGATAGACTCCCGGCTCCGAGCCCTCAATCGGCACCGCCCCAACGGCTTTCGCATAGTAGGCCGCCGGGCCCACGCCCCCGATGATGGCATAGCCGAAGCCTTGCTGCCTCATCGCCTCGAGGCAGGCGAACAGCAGGCCGGTGCCGACGCCGCTTTTTCTCGCCTGGGGCGCGACCCCGGTCGGGCCGAAGAAGTTGCGACAGGTGGCGTCGTGGCAAGCGAATCCAACGACCCTGCCCTCGTTGACCGCAATGAAGCATGAGATGGGTTGGCGTGCGAAGGCGATCTCGGTCTCGCTGGCCCAGCCCTCGGCGAAATTCTGCCGCACCCACGCGGCGATTTTGTGTTTCTCCGGAGCCAGAGCGCGCCGAACGTGAATCCCCTGTTCGCGCAGTCGCGCCAAGGCCGCACTGGAGTCGGGCAGGTCATATAGCTTTACGAGCATGTCCATGGGTCGGGATTCGCTTTGGCGATCACCATCGCGATCGCGCCTTGATGATACCATCCCCGCCGCGAGCACGTGCGCTTTCCCTTGGATGTGGCCGGCGTCTCCTCGGTACTCGTGCGGCAGTACGGTTTGAGGTGTGAAATCTCTATCCAGGCCCGGCGTTCGGGGCAATCGCCTTGATTATTGCTGTCGGCCGATGTGTTTGTCGGTACAGGGCACCACTCGTAACCTGCGCCGAGTCCTTATCCCTGGACAGGCGGCGAGGATACGCCTAGTCGACATCGTCACCCGATCTGCGCCCGCCGCGACGTAGCGCGGGCGAACGAGCATTCGCTCCAAGTAGCAGTGCGGCTCCTGCTGTGCGAGCATTCATTGCAAACTATAGGAAACATCTATTGCGGGTATTGATTAAGAAATACCCGTTCCCCTTAAAATTGCCCAATATTTTTTCCGATGTAGCCCCCCCTTCGCAACGTCACCGAGATGACATCCGATGAACACGAAGCCTTCAATCGAAATGTATCTTTGCGCCTTTCATCTCGGAAAATGGGAGGCTGACGAGAGCGTGGTGGACGCCTATCACCGCGCACTCGACATTACGCCCGCTCAGTTTCAGCGGCTGCGCAGGCATGATAACGGCGCTCTGCAAGAGAAACACGCTGACGCCATTCATCGCATGTATGAGGCCGCCGGCGTGAATCCGAAGACAGCGACCGAGAGCGAGAAGGCATCGCTGCGGATGCGTCTGATGAACGAGGCGCGCAAGGGCGGCATGAGGTTTCCGGCTTGACCGACGTATGACGTTGCCCAAGCAACTTGAAGTCTGAGGCTGCCGACAGCATTGGCAAGCCCCTTCAAGCCTATGGCAGATCCCGCAGGACTGGGCGCGCGTACGATGAAAACTGCGCCCCGCGGGACGCTTCCGGTATTCCGACGTTCGGATCCAACAATGGGCAACTGCTCACGGAGCGTTGCCGCCGGGTCCGCCGTTGTCATCTGGAGGCGGACACAAATGGCAGATAAGCGCCACCACCAGAGACACCACAATGACTCCGGCTAATGCGTCTATGCTCACTAGAACAAAACGCGTAATCCCCTTGATGGTTCCGCATGGTCGTCCCCGCCATGACGCCGTTGCACTGCCCAATTTCAGTGCAATCACTTGTGGATAGCGGGACTTGCTGCTCTCCCGCCTTGCCCTAGTCACATGCTGCCCGACTGTGCTAAACAGGCCTAAAGAGGGGGAGCTGCAAAAATGAGTGCCATGCCGAGCCCCACGCAAACCGAGTTCTCCGAAGGCTCGCTGCCCGTCAAGCCATCGGTCGACGCGCCTGCTATCCGCCCGGCCGACCTGAAAAATGACCGATCCCCGAAGCGGCGGCAGTCGCTCGGGGTGCAAGCTCCGCTCGCGCTCGTCCGTTTCCTCATCACGTTTTGCGTCGGCGTAGCTACCACCTTGGCGTGGCAGTCCTATGGTGATGCGGCGAGAGAGATGATCGCGAACTCGTCCCCGCAGCTTAGCTGGTTGGCACCGCAGGCCGCACCGGTTGCGCAGAGCGCTCCCGACGCGATTGCACCGGCCGCGTCACCCGCGGCGGCTGCCGATCCCCAGCCGCTCAGCTCTGTGTCGCTTGATCTCGACGCCGTCCGGCAAAGTGTCGACCGGATCGCTGCCGGGCAAGAGCAGATAACACGAACCGTCGACCAGCTTGCAGCCGGCCAGGAGCAGATGGCGCGCGAGATCAACAAACTGCAAGCGATCGAACAATATATGCTTTACAAGAACTCGGAGCCTCCGTCGCGGCCGGCCGCTGCCCCGGCTCCTGCTCCCAGGCCCGTTCCGCGGCCGGCGCAGCCGCCGGCAGTGCGCTAAGAGCGCGTCGGGAGGTAATTACATCACTTACATGTCATCGCCCGCGAAAGCGGGCGATCCAGTAACCACCTGATTCGCCAGGGGTTCCTGGATGCCCCGATTTCACCCGAAGTCGGCCTTGGCCGACTTCGGCAGCTATTAAGCGAGCGAAATCGGAAACATCCGATTTCACCCGAAGTCGGCCTTGGCCGACTTCGGCAGCTATTAAGCGAGCGAAATCGGAAACATCCGATTTCACCCGAAGTCGGCCCTGGCCGACTTCGGCAGCTATTAAGCGAGCGAAATCGGAAACATCCGATTTCACCCGAAGTCGGCCCTGGCCGACTTCGGCAGCTATTAAGCGAGCGAAATCGGAAACATCCGATTTCGCCGGGCATGACAAGACTGTGATTCACTTAATCACGGACGAATCCTAACGGACAGATCGATGCTGCGGATGATCCCGTTTTTGCGCGGGTTGTCGATGCCATGGAGCGGGATGCCCTCGCGTGAGGCAGGCGCATCGCGCCGATCCGATTGATCCGCCCTGCCGGCCGGCAATGCATGAAATCCAGGAACCAGAACTTACCCGACGGATTTATTCATGGCCGTCTGGTGGCTCACCACTCGCGAACAACATGGAGTCAATCATGATCTCGAAAATCCTGGCCGGCGCTGCGGCGCTTGCCCTCACCGCCGTCCTGGCTACGGCCGGACCGGCTTCGGCGCAGAATTGGGGCTGCTACAACGCGTGCTATCCGAGTTACGCCTACGCGCCGGCGTACAACCATGCGCCGCTTTACGGCAACTACGGCGGTTCCTATGACGGCCGTTGGAGCTACCGCGGAGGCCCGCATCCTTCGACCGGGCACCTTTAACGTTCTCGGGCCGCGTGCTGTTTGAGCCTGGCAACGGCGCATCAGCGAGCCGGTGCGCGATGGTCAGACGTGGCCGGGTTTATACCGGCCACGTCGATTGTTTTTGCGCCTCCACCCTACTCTCCTGGTAGCCCGCATGAAGCGAAGCGTAATGCGGGGGCGGTGTTCCCGTATTTCGCTGACGCTCCATCCGGGCTACTTGGAGGGCCAGAGTCGGGGAGGTCGCGGGACAAGCCGGACGGCGACGCAATACGTAATTCAATGTGATCGCAACTCGCCCTAGCCCTGTGCGATTACGCTCGCCAAATTCAACTCTACGAGGGGGCGAGGAAAGAAAGCCCGAGATGAAACCGTCAATCACATCCTTTGTTGCGGGCGCAATTGTGCTGGGCGGAGCGATGACCGCGCAAGCCCAATCCATCACCGACACGGAGGGGTTTCCTCGTCTCCCAAGCGTGTTCAGAAACTGCGAGGAACCGCTTCCATGGTATTGCGCAAGGCCCACCGGATTGCTGTGGCTCGGGTCGCCCGCGACGCTCCAACACGCCCGCCGAGTCGCTTCATTGCGCGCGAAAGGATTTTTGCACCGATGATGGCGCGGTCGCGGCAGACGGGCCGGCGCGGCCGGTCCTAGAGCGGGACGACTTTTCTTCGAATCGTCATCCCGCTCTAGCTTGTTGTTGGAAGCATGATCTTATCCGAAAACCGGTTCCCACTTTTCGGGATCATGCTCTAGCTCGTCATTCTTCTCGCCAGCGGCATTGCGGCAGCACAAAGGATCGCCATCACCCAGAACGCGTGGCCTCCCAGCCACGCATAGAGCGAGCCGGACGCGAGGGTAAGGAGCGCAATTGAACTCCCGATGGCCACGGTGCCATAGAGCGCCTGGGCAGTTGCCGCGAGGTTCCTGGGCACGGTGGTGCCGATCAATTGCATGCTGGCGAGATGGAACAACGCGAAGGTCAGGCCGTGCAGCGGCTCCACCAGCGCCAGCGGCACAATCTCGGTCGTGGCGCCCAACACGGACCAGCGCACAACCCCCGCACCGGCGGCCAGCATCGCGGCGTTTGCCGCACCGAGCCGGTGGAGAAGCGCAGGCCCGACCACAAGAAATACGATAACCTCCGCTATCACTTGTTCCGACCACAACAGGCTCGCGGCAGCCGTGCTGATCCCGGCGTTGCGCCATCCTATCACCGCGAAAGTATCGTGGAGCGCATGACTGCCCAGCACGAGCGCGCCAACCAGCAACAGCCGACGAAACGCGCGCATGTGCAAGAGCAGGAGAAAACCGCGGGCAGGTCGGGAACCGAAGGAGATGGCTCCCACGGAAATGTTTGGGACCAATAATGCGGCGAGCGCCGCGACAGCAAGCAGAACAGCATTGAGCCAGATCGAAACCGCAAGTCCCAAAGACGCCGCCGCTTGGCCGGCGGCGAGCGATCCGACAACGAACGCCGCCGATCCGCCACCCCGCACCCAGCCGTACTCAAACCCCTTGCCGGTCGTGGGAAGCGAGGCGGACAGCGCCATCGCGTCTGCGATGGCGGCGAGGGGAGCCAGGAAGGCAGACTGCATCAAGCTCACCAGCAGAATCGGTGCGAAGCTGCCCGCCGGCAGGTAGGCGAGCGCCATCACGCCGGCGCCCGCCGCGCAAACCGATAAGGTTCCGCGCCATGTCCGCTGGCGGTCTGCAAGTCGCCCGATGAGCGGCCCCGACGCCAGCCGGATGGCCGTTCCCGATCCGATCACGAATGCGATCTGTTGCGGCGTCAGGCCCCGATCCCCGAAGTAAGCCGGCAGGAATGGGGAAACCACGCCGAACGCACAATAGAGGGCCGTGTACAAGATGATGAACCTGGCGAGAGACGAGAGGCGGTACAAGGGACTGGTCTCGCGCTTTTCGGCTCAGAGCCGCGGCCATGAATCCGGGTTCAACGTTCACCGTCGAATCTAGGTCCCATCGATGATTCAAAAGTTGCGTCGGGGAGAACGACCCATGCAATAAGACCGTGCTACTGTGGACGTCATCGGCAATGGATCGTCAACGCCAACACAGCAAGCTTATGGGGGGACAATCATGAAGCTGCACCGCGTCAAGGAGCGCCTCAATGTGCACGACTCCGATATTTCCGGGTCGGTTTATGACGACGTGAATATGTCGGGATCGACAGTGGGCAACGTGAATCTGGCGGGTTGCTCGTTCAAGAACGTCAACATGTCGGGAGCCACCTTTGAAGACGCCGACTTGTCCGGTTGGAAGCTCAACGACGTAAACCTCGCCGGCCTCAAGATCGCGAAGGCGAATTTGGCAGGTGCATCGATTACGCAGGGTCGAATGGAGGGAATGACGATTGAGGGCATTCTCGTAAGCGACTTGCTGGCCGCCTACCGAGCGAGCACGTCGGCAGAAAACAAGAGCGAATGATCAGGAGCTTCGCCCTGTGGTCCGGCCGTTTCGAGCGATAAACAGCCGGCCCATCCGTGAATAAGCTTCAAGGAAGCGCTAGCTTCGCTTCTTCCTGCCACCGCCCTTCGGCGGCCTGCAGATGACATCGACCGCCGCGTCCGCAATCGCTTCGAGTGCCGATCGTCCTTCGCCCGCTCTCGCATGAATCGTGAGTGAATAGAGCGTCGCGGAGGCGAGCTTGGCGAGCTTGGCCGGATCGGCGTCTGCGGACAATTCTCCGCTGCGCTGCGCGCGAGCGATGCGCGCCGCGAAGGCGTCGTCGATCTCGTGCAATGCGTCGGCCAAGGCGGCGCGGGTGTCGGGGTCGGTCACGGCTTGGGCCACCGCGGTGCCGATGATGAAGCAACCGCGTGGCCCGCCATCGCCCGAAAGATAAATCGAAATCGCCGTGTCGTAGACATTGCGGAGCGCTATGCGCAGCGGCTGGCCGCCGCCCAGCGTGTTGGCAAACGCCTCCCGGGTGCGCACCCGGTAAAGATCGAGCGCTTTGCCGTAGAGCGCCTGCTTGTCTCCGAATGCCCCGTAAAGGCTCGGCCGATTCATCCCGGTAGCCAAGGTGAGGTCGTCAAGCGAGGTCGCCGCAAAGCCCGCATCCCAGAAGGCGTCGACGGCACGCGCAAGTGCAGCGTCGGGATCATAGGCGCGCGGCCTGCCGCGTCGGGCCGGTGATTTTTGTACCATTTCGCAAAAAATCCTTGACCATCGATTATATTTGTACCATACGATACAAAAATCAACAGAGGAGACCGACATGGAGCTTTACTTCTCCCCGATGGCTTGCTCGCTCGCGACCCGGATTGCGCTCTACGAGGCCGGCGCCGCGGCCAAGTTCACCGCCGTCGACCTCAAGGCGAAGCAGACCGCCGATGGCGCCGATTTCTACGCCGTCAACCCGATGGGGCAGGTTCCGGTGCTGCGCACCGAGACGGACGGCCTCATCACCGAAAACCCGGTGGTGCTGCTCTACGTGGCTGACCATTGCCCCGGTTCAGATCTCGCCTCCGGCCACGGCCCGGAGCGCTACCGCCTCCAGCTCTGGCTCAACTTCATCACCTCCGAGCTGCACAAGCTCGTTTTCGTCCCGCTGCTCAGCCACAAGAGCAACGATGGCGCCAAGGCCTTCGCGCGCGACCAGATCGCGTCTCGATTCGCCTACCTCAACGCCCATCTCGACGGGCGCGATTACCTGCTCGACCGTTTTACGGTCGCGGACGCCTATCTGGTGACGGTGCTCAATTGGACGACGCCGACCGGAATCGACCTGACGCCATGGCCGGCGCTCCACGCCTACTTCCGGCGCATGCACAAGCGCGAGAGTGTCGCCAAAGCGTTTGCGGAGGAGATGGCGCTGTATGAAGAAGAGCAGGCGCGGGCGGCTGCGGCGGCGTGAGCACGTGGGCGCGATTTCTCTCAATACTGTCATCGCCCGCGAAAAGAGCGTGTGAAGAAACCCTCATCCTGAGGAGGCCGCCCTCTTGGGCGGCCGTCTCGAAGGATGGCAACAGGTACGGCCGAGCAGCTGGCCATCCTTCGAGACGCGCCGCTAAGAAGCGGCGCTCCTCAGGATGAGGTAGATTATTTGCCCGTCGAGCGCCGCCGGCCAGTTAATTCACCGGTTATCGCTGCAAGTGGCTCGGGCCTCTGCGCCGCAGATTGCCGTGACGCCGAGGCCGGTGATCTGCAGCTCATAGCCGAACGGGTCGTTCACATAGACGCTGAACGGGCCGCCGTCCCGCACGTTCTTGACGCCCATGGCGGCGAGCTGTGCTTTGGCCCGCTCACGGTCGAAATCCGCGACCGTAAAGGCGATGTGATCGATCACTGCACTGGCTTTGCGACGCGGCGGCCCGCTG
>WNFT01000339.1_pt1 | contig 36668 bp, 36 predicted proteins | sample 5400191 | NCBI WGS metagenome assembly WNFT01 (sample SAMN13153359, study PRJNA577476) | soil metagenome | isolation source: 80 cm saprolite under Madrone tree | place: USA:California | collected 2016-06-14 | reverse complement strand
GCTTTCAAATTGCCGGAAAAGCGGCTAAGCATAAAACAATCGTGAGACCCGGTGAGCGCATCCTCGGGATAGAAGGCGGCGGTACAAAAACCGCTTGGATCCTTGTAGAAACTGTAGCCGGGGTGAATTCGCACGGTTGGGAATTTCGCGTTATCGACCAGGGAAAATTGCCGCCGTCGAATTTGCGGCTCACCACGCCGGAGGGGCTGCGCGCGATTCTTTTTAAGCTGCCAAAGCAAATCGATCGCTCGGGAGTTTTTCTGGCTGGTTGCGCCACAGAGGGAGATCGCCGTTCGCTGAAGCAAATCTGTCTCGAGGTCTGGCCAAACGCCAAAATCGCCACGGGCAGCGACCGCGACTCTGGGCTCGCAGCGGCCCTTGATCACGGGGATGGTATCGTCGTCAACGCCGGAAGCGGGTCTTCGGTGACTGGACGCCGCGGCGATCGAATCGAGAGAGCCGGTGGCTGGGGACACATTTTGGGCGATGCCGGCGGCGGTTATTCTCTTTCCGTTCAGGCGCTTCGCCTGATCTTGCGCGAACACGATTTGCATCGTGGCGAGATCGGTTTCACCGCGAGAATCCTGCACGCGCTTTCGTTGAACAACCTGGATGAACTGGTTCGCTGGGTGCAAACAGCGGACAAAATGGAAATCGCGATGCTGGCGCCGGTCGTCTTTGAAGGCGCAACTGAAGGTGATGCGCGCATGATGGAGATCATCGAAGAAGGCGCGCGTGTCCTCTGCGAATACACCGAGTCGGTCGCATCCGCTTTGCATCTGCTTGCGCCAAAAGTCGCGCTGATTGGAGGCCTGTTCTCTCGCGACTCTATCTACACACACGCGTTCCGGCGCAGGTTAAAAAAGAATTTGCCTGATGCTCGCGTGGCAATTGCGGAACGCGCTCCAGAATTGGGGGCGGCCTGGCTCGCAGCCGAGGCAGGCGATCACGTCGCTTTCCAGCCAACGCTCTCTCGACGGCAAATCGATAATCTGGCGGCGGCAGTGACCGAGCAACGCAACCCACGCTCAGAGAATTTGGAGAAAATGAGTCCCCACGAACTGGTCGGACTTTTCGTCGAGGAAGAAAAATTTGTTCAAGACGCGTTGCGCAACGCGAAGTCACCTCTGATCAGAGCGATTGAAATCGTGACCGAATCGCTTCGAAACGGTGGCCGGTTGTTTTACGTTGGGGCTGGGAGCAGCGGGCGCATCGGGATCCTCGATGCGAGCGAAATCCCACCGACGTTTGGGGCGCCGCCCGATCTGGTGCAGGGAGTGATCGCCGGTGGCGCGACAGCGCTTTATCGCAGTGCGGAAGGCGCTGAAGACGAGGAAACTGCCGGCGCATTGGCTATGGATGAGCGCCGAGTAAAAGACCGCGATGTCGTAATCGGAATTTCGGCCAGCGGCAGGACGCCCTTCGTGCAGGGCGCGCTTGCTCGGGCGAAGTCGTTAGGCGCAAAAACGGTTTTGCTCACGGGTAATGCAAATCTAGCCGGGGTCGGTGACTCCAGTTTGTCGGGCTCAATGCCCGCGGCTACAGAAGACGTGGATCTAATGATCACACTCGCGGTTGGGCCCGAAATTCTGACCGGATCGACCAGATTGAAAGTGGGGACCGCGACAAAGGTGGCCCTCAATATCATCAGCACGGGTGCGATGGTTGGTCTCGGCAAAGTAAGCGGCAACCTGATGATCGATCTGCATACCAGCAGCACGAAGCTGCGGGATCGCGCAGTGCGGATTGTCGCTGATCTGACCCAGGTTGATTACAAGTCCGCCCGCGAAAAGCTCGAAGCGAGCGATTGGAATCTCCGTGAAATCATAGGCGGAATTGACAAAAAATAGTCATCGAGGTGTTTCACATCGCGGTGGTCTTCGCAGTGTTGAACCCGGGCGGATGTTTCTTCGTTCAGTCATCAGTGCCAAAACATTACAGAAAATTTACGTTTTAGATAAGCGCAGCGGAACTGCCTCGCGCGAAGCTACGTATGACTTAACCGAAAGGAAACCTCTATGCTCTGGACAATATTCGTGATCTTGCTGGTGCTCTGGCTACTTGGACTGGTCAGCTCCTACACGATGGGTGGATTTATTCACATCCTGCTCGTCATTGCAATTGTGGTGCTGATCATTCAATTGATCTCAGGCCGCCGGCCATTGTAAGCTCGGCACCAATGAAACCGGCCGGCATTGTGGGCATAATTCTCATAATCGTCGGCGTGATCTCGCTTGCGTATGGGGGTTTCACGTACACCAAGCGCGAGAAGGTGCTAGACCTCGGTCCCATCCAGGCAACCGCTGAAAAGCAGAAAACGATTCCATTCCCGCCTGTTCTCGGGGGCATTTGCCTGGTCGGCGGAATTGTCCTTGTAATTGTCGGCAGCCGAAAAACCTAGCCCCCCGCCTTTAGCACGGCGAAAGTTTTGGTGCCTTTGCGGTCGAGGTACAGGAGAACGCCGCGCTTCGGATCAGCCTTATTGAGCGCATCGCGGAATGATTGCACGTTCGTTGCCGGTTTGCCGTCCACTTCGGTAATGACGTCTTCCCGCTGGATATCTTGGGCTGCAGCGATGCTGTTGTCCTCCACATTGGTTACAATCACCCCGTGCTGAACCGGAAGCTTCAGACGTTTCGCAACCTCCTCCGTCAATTCCTGCACCTGCAATCCAAATTTGCCGACCTCTTGCCGCTTTGGCTGAACTGGCTGAGCGGGTTCGTTTGATGCTCGCGCGATCTCGTTAGGTAACTCACCGGTCTTGATGGGGACTTTGATGGTTTGGCCTTTGCGCCAAATGGTCAGCTGCACGTTCTGGCCGATTTTCTTTTTCAGAATCTCATGCTGAAGCTGCGAGTCTGAATCGATGGGCGTTCCATCGACCTGGGTAATTACGTCAAATGGCCTCAGATCGCTTTTGGACGCAGGGGCATCGGCTTCGATGGTGCGCACCACTACTCCTTTTTCGGCGCCTTTGAACAAATCGCGAATCGTTGGATCGTCACCGAGCGTTTCGATCCGAATACCCAGCCAGGGGCGCATGATTTTGTGACCGGCGACCAGTTCGGCGCCGATTTCCTTTGCCATGTTGATCGGAATCGCAAAGCCCAGCCCCCGGTTCATGCCGTTGATCAGCGTATTCATTCCAATCACTTTGCCATCAATGTCGCAGAGCGGGCCACCGCTGTTACCCGGATTAATTGAGGCATCGGTCTGCAAATAATCGGAAATCGCGTAGCCGCCTGTCTGAAACAACTTGCTTCGGCCTTTGCCGCTAATCACGCCGTAGGTAAATGTGTAATCGAGCTTGAACGGCGCGCCGATCGCAAACGCAAACTGCCCAACTCGCACAGCGTCGCTGTCACCGAGCTGGACGACCGGCAAATCTTTCGCGTCGATCTTAACTACAGCGATATCGGTCTTCTCATCGGTGCCAACGACCGTTCCCGGAAAACTCCGCCCATCTCTTAACTTCACATCGATTTTGTCTGCGCCTTCCACCACGTGAAAGTTCGTGAAGATGTAACCATCGGGCCGCGCGATAAAACCAGAGCCTTCGCTTTGGACCGGACGCGGCGCACCGGGCACTCGCCGCGGGTTGTTTTCATCCGGTGGTCCTTGAAAGAATAGGTCGTCTAGCGGGGAGCTTTCGCTGATTTCGTTCTTCTTGGAAATCTCAATAATGACAACGCTCGGCGCCACCGTTTCGAAGACTTTTGCGAAAGCGTTGTTCAATTGGTGAACCACGTCCTTCCCTGCCTCAGCCGCAGCAGTAGGAACGGTTAAAGTTGGGACGGCCTCGGGTTGCGCCGCAAACGATGTACTGAGTGCAACGCCCAGGGTTAAGATGGATAGACGCATCGGTTGGAATTTGGACAGCAGGGAACATGCAACGTTCAACTGGATACGTCCAATCCCGGCTTACGCAAAAATGCCCTCGCAGTTCGATTGCAGCAGTCCTACATTCCTTGACGACGCTCGTATAATTTTTGGCCCAACCCTGTTTATGCGCGCATTCAAGAGGCGATTCGTCTTTGCGGCAGGCATCGTACTTTTGATATTGTTTTGGGCGATCGCGGTTGGACCTGAGCCGCCTGCGCGCATTTCCATCTCGCCCGGCGAACTGGTCCGGGCCGTCACCATTCAGCGCGATTCGCTGATCGACTTGTGCCTGATCGAACACGTCGATCCAAACGGACGGGATGCGCAGGGGCGGACGCCGCTGCTGATCGCAACATCGCAACAGGATTGGAAAACCGCGCGCCGGCTCGTTGACGCCGGTGCCTTGGTTAATCTTGCCGATACGAACGGTTTTACACCCCTAATGGCAGCAGCGATGCGCGGCAATCTCGAGCTGTTCCGCTTGCTTCTCGTGCGTACGGCCGATCTCCATACAGAAGCGGGGACTAATGATGGGCACGATCTTCTGGGAATGGCACTCGACGGCGGTCATCCGGAGATTGTCGACATAGTGCTGGAGCGCTTGCCCCTGATGTCGCAGTGGACAAGGAGTACGCGGCGTGCTCTGAACGTAGCGGTGCAAGCCGGGAACAAGGAGCAAATCCGATTGCTTCTTGGAAAACATTCAGCGCCTCCAACGCCTGAGGGCAAGAACGTGCCGTTTCTTGCTTATGCGATCGCTGGAAACAATTCCTCTCTTTTCAGCACGCTCCTGGCTTGTGGAGCCGATCCTAACACGGTACTTCCATCCCGTTGTGACAAGGATTTTCTGGCGCTGCTCTCATCGAAGGCGCTTCGCAGCTACGTGGAAGAAGACAGGAGTCTTACCGTCGCGATGCTTGCCGCAGGTCTTGGACAGGACGACTACCTGCGCGCTCTGCTCGATGTAGGTGCCAACCGGAACCGATTGACGAGCCGGGACAAGATGTCTGCGTTGGATATTGCCGCAGAGACGGGTCACTGGCGCGCCGCACAAATTCTTCTCGGTGGCGGACCATCGCCGGATCGCTTGCGTCTCGAAATTTCTCTCGGTTTGCAACGGGTCGCCCTCGTTAAGAACGGTGTGCCGGTGTATCGCACGCAATGCTCGACTGGCCGGCCAGGTTATTCGACGAAAAAGGGCGAATTTGTAATCACGAATAAGGAACGCTACCATCGTTCCACGATCTACCATGTGGACATGCCGTATTTCATGCGACTGAGCTGTCTTGATTTTGGAATGCACGCGGGCTACGTGCCGAATCGCCCGGCATCACACGGCTGCATTCGCTTGCCGGAGGAAGCCGCTCGCAAATTCTTCTCCGAAATTCCAGTCGGCACCCTTGTGACGGTGCAATAAGGCGCCAGGCGATTGCCGGCCGGAAATCCGACGTCGTGGAGAGGCGTCGCTGATTTCTTGAATCCAAACTGTGCCGTGCGGCATCTTAATGGAAATCCATGGAAGCAGATAACATCGGAGCACTGTTCTCCCTCAAGACCAATCAGTCTTCGGTCGCAAAGATTTCGCGCGCCACTTGGGTGGGACTATTCCTCGCACTGTTCGCGATGGTCGTGATTCGCCATGCGTTCGTTTTTTTTGTAACCGAGATCACGTTTGCCTCGGCAATTCTGAAGGAAACGCTGATCTGGGCGAGCGCAGCCGCTCTAATTGTCATTATCCGTCGCGGCGAACGTTTGCCGATGCGCTCTATTGGCCTCGGCACCGCCCGCTGGTGGGTTTCGATTTTGTGGGGGTTCGTAATCGCGGTTGTGTCGGCGGCGGTGGTCGGCGGATTGGCTTATCTCACTGGGTACGGCCACGGTCCGGGCTCCGCTGCGTTCGAGAAACTGCCGCTCTGGCTAATTACGCTGATCGTTTTTCGAGCCGGAGTAGTAGAAGAATTATTTTATCGCGGTTATGCAATCGAACGGCTGCAGATGATCGGGCTTGGGCGGTTCTGGTCCGTCACGATTCCGCTGGTGATTTTCTCGCTTGGCCATTGGTCCGGAGGCGCAGCAAATATTCTGATCGCGCTCGCGGCCGGTATCATCTTGACGGGATTTTATCTGTGGCGTCGTGATCTGGTGGCCAACATGATCGGCCACGGCTTGGTGGACTTCGTTGCCAACGTGCTGCCCAAATTATTTTCCTAGTGATCCAAGCTCCCGCGCGCGTTTCTGAAAAGCTTTTAGAGCCGCTGAGTAGGGCGTAGGCTTCGTAACTTACGAGACGGATTACAAGGAAATGACTTCATTGCTCTTGTTCGCTCCAGGCGCAGGAGCGCCTTCGTCGCATCCGTGGATGCAAGATTGGAAAGGTCGTTTGTCCGAGATCGGTGACGTTGAGACTTTCGATTATGATTACATGCGCGAGGGCCGGAAACGCCCCGATCCTTTGCCAAAACTGATCGCGGCGCATCGAAAGGCATTGAAGCTCGCGCGTGACAAGCATCAAGCAGAGTTAACGGTCCTGATCGGCAAGAGCATGGGCGGACGCATCGGCTGTCATGTGTCGCTCGAAGAAAAAGTGGACGCACTTGTTTGTCTGGGATATCCGCTCTGCGCGATGGGCGATCGCACAAAACTCCGGGACGAAGTCTTGCGAGTTCTCAGCACGCCAATCCTCTTTGTGCAAGGCACGCGCGATCCGCTTTGTCCGTTGGATCTCCTTGAGCAGGTGCGCGCAGAAATGAAAGCGCCAAACTTTTTGCACATCGTTGAAGAGGGAGATCATTCCTTGCGCGTGTCCAAACGCGCGCTTCAGACAGCGAGCAAAACGCAGCCAGATATCGATCAACAGATCCTCAAAGCCATCGCCGGATTTGTTGACCGATTGCGAATGTCCGCGGATTAGATCGAGATGCGCGGAAAAAGGACGAAGAGGCGGCCGCGAAAGCCGAGTCAGGTTTCCATTCGCTCTGGTCAGGTCGAGTTCGTGAAAGTCGGGACAGACGCCTGGCGGTGGCGTGATGTCTATCGCTGGCTCCTCGGTTTAAGATGGCCGCAGTTCGCCGCGTTTGTCGCCAGTCTTTACGTCGGACTAAATCTTTTTTTCGCCGCGCTCTACAGTCTCCAGCAAGACAGTATCGCGGGTAGCACGGGTGGGCACTGGTTTTTCGATTGCTTCTTTTTCAGCGTGCAAACGCTGGCCACGGTTGGCTATGGCCATATGTATCCGCGAACGCTTTACGGTCACATCGTCAGCACCGTCGAAATCATGACCGGAATATTTTTACTCGCGGCGATGACTGGCCTCATTTTCGTGCGCTTTTCTCGTCCGATCGCGCGCGTTATATTCAGCAATTCAATGGTCATTGCCCCGTTGAATGGGAACCCGACGCTCATGGTGCGAATCGGCAACGAAAATCAGCACAGCATGGTCGAGGCCGAGTTCCGGATCATGTTCTCGCGTGATGAACCGTTGATCGAAGGCGGAGATTTCCGCTACTTTTATGTTCTCAAACTCCATTTCGATCGGCTGACGGTTTTTCCCGCGGCACTGACTCTCCGCCATACAATCGACCAGAAGAGTCCGCTTTTTGGCGCGACCGTTGAATCTCTCGAAGCCAGCCGTGCGCTGTTTATAGTGTCAGTGGTTGGAATTGATCCGGTCCTCGCAGCGTCGGTTCAAACGCAAAAGGATTACACCTGGCGCGACATTCAATTCGGCCAACGCTTTGTCGAAATCTACACCGAGCATGGCGGCGGGCGGCTCACCGTGGATTACGGCCGACTTCATGACACCGAACCAGCGGAATGACGTCCGCCGTTACGCCAAGCCCGAACCCAGAGCGTTGTCGATATTATTTGGGCGGCAGAAGAATCATGCGCGCAAACTGGAACATGGCGGCAACAAGCTGAAGAACAATCCCGGTGAAGAACGGCCAGAATGCGCCGAGCAAAGCGACGTTATACAACTGCAGCAGTGTGGCTGCAGTCCCGAGAGTCGCGAACAGATAAAAGATGAAGTTGGCAGGCGCGCCCTGCAACCGCTGTAGACCGAAGCGGCGAAAAGCCATGGTTGTTGTGATCGCGAATGGCGCGAACGCGACGAATGCGACAGAGCTGCACCACCTCCAAACTCCTGTCAGGGCGGGTTGAATCGTGAGGAACACCAGCGCGATAATGCAAAGCGCAAGCGGTAGAATTGAATTGGCGAGCAAAAGTCGCAGCCGAAATTTGTCGAGCGTCGACCAGTCGTGAACTGACTCCCGCCGAAAAACGACCACCACGCCCGCAAAACCGCCAAGCGCGACAGCAATTTGCGCTGCGGTGCTGAGAGCTTCACCCGGTTCCATCAATTGTGACTTCAACACTCCGTGGCGAATTGCGAAAGAATTATTTGCAGATTGGTTGCAACGCCTCCCTGCGACTTTGCAAAGACACCAAGCCTCGATAATCTTTCGCCTACAACTAACGAAAGGAGTGATATACGATGGCTACTTACGTCATTTTGATTCAGTTTACAGACCAAGGTGTTCGTAACATCAAGGACACCGTAAAACGGGGCGACGCTGCGGTCGCCGAGGCAGAGAAAATGGGAATGAAGATCGTGGAGGAATATTGGACGATGGGCGCTTACGACGCTGTCGTCGTAGTCGATGCGCCCAATGATGAGACAATGAGCGCCTTCATGCTCAAGATCGGATCACTGGGCAATGTCAAAAGTCATACCCTGCGCGCCTTCCGCCGCGAAGAGATGGAAGGTATTCTTGCGAAGATCAAATAGCTGTCGCTAAGGCACGAGAAACGACAGCTACGTCGCAGCTCGCCAAAGCACGAGTCCGTCCGACTTGGCGGACCGGAGAGCATCTACTACGTAGACCGCTTTCAGTAAGTTAGTAGGACTGCCCTGGAGGCAGGGCTGATGGAACGAGGACAACGCGATCCGAGTCCCGCCATACTGCCGTGAATACATACGTTTGCCCGGGTCGCACGTTCAGCACGGTCGATGTCGGCTGATAAAAGTAATAGTTTGGTACGGCCGAGACTGTCAGTACGTGACGCCCCGTTGGCACAAAATGATCGTACCGGCGTCCTTGGACAACATTGGCGACCGTCTTGCCATCGATCTGAAGATGGAGAGCCAAATTCCATCCAAAGTTCGGAGCCCGCAAAACAATTAGACGCCCCCCCGGTTGAGCGGCGGCAGTTCCGATCGAGACAACGCTAACAAAAACAAGAATGAGAAAGACTCTGGTTGGGGAGGTGAATCTTGACTTCATGGCTGGATGTTACGCTTGTGACTTGTTTTTGCCTAGCGCCGCGTTCATCAACGCCCAGAGCCATACTCTGCGCGCCTTCCGCCGGAATGAGATGGAGAAGATTCTGGCGAAGATCAAATAGCCGCCGTTCGGGTTCGAGGCGCGACAATTCCGCTGCAGGCAATATCGCAAACTCGCGAAAGGTCGGAGTTCCGTGGGATCAGCCAACCGGCTCGGGCATAGTTACGTTAGAGCTGTTCGCTTCAGCGGCTGGTATTCAACCTGGTGCGGCTGCCCGGAGGCAGGGCTGATAGAACAAGAACAACACTATCCGTGTCCCGCCATATTGCCGTGAATACGTATGTTTGCCCGGGCCGCACGTTCAGTACCGTCGATGTCGGTTGATAGGAGTTGTAGTTTGGCAAGGCTGCGACCGTCAGTACACGTCGCCCCGATTTTGCCAGATCGCCCCGGGGGACAACAACTCCGTTGATGGACGGAGATAAACCAGATTCGAATCCCACATCGCAGTAAACACATTAGTCCATCCCGGCTGGATGTTCACTGTTATCGAAGTCGGCTCGCTTAAGCCTACGTTTGGCACCTTGCGCACTGTTAAGACGTGCTCCCCGGCTGGCAACCATGCGTGATAGTGGCGACCCTGTACGACGTTCGCGACGGGCCTGCCGTCGATCTGAAGATTGAAAGCTAAATTCCATCCAAAGTTCGGCGACCTGAGAATGACCAAATGCCCACCGGGTTGAGCGGCGGCGGTTCCAATCGACACCGCAGAAACAAAGATGAGAATGAACAAGACTCTGCTGAAGTAATTAGTCAAAGTAGTCATAGACTGATTTTAGCACAAATTTCCTCTGCGTCGCGGCTCATGAATTAGTCCGCCGCACTTGCAATCGGAGCGCGGCCGGATTCGGTGGAGTTATGTTTCCATATGTTGCGTTAGCAAAAGACAAGGCCTGGCAGCCGGGTCCGTACCCAGGTGTTGAGCTGATGATTCTGCACGCACATGAGATCACGGGCGGCCTCGTAGTCCTCCGCAAATTCAAGGCTGGCCACACCATCCCGGCGCATACGCATCCGCAAGCGAACGAATGGGCGTATGTGCTCTCAGGCGAATGGGAGGAATCGGGCACAATTTTCACTGCCGGCGCGCTGTTCTTTGCTCCCAAAGGCACGCGTCACGGTCCGCACATTGCGCGCACGGAAGTGATCAGCCTCACCGTATTTGACGGACCGCTCACCGTCGAGTGACCTCGTAGCCGACTGAAAACGATTCCAGTTGGCGGAGGCGAAAACCGCGTGTATGTCTTAAGCATGAAGATCTTTGCGGTTCGATGTTTGATTGCCCTCGGTATCTTGGCAGCGGCAAGCCTAGCGTTTGCCAATCCTTTCAAGAGCAAAATTATCACCGGCACGAGTTCGGCTCTGGCAATCACAGTTCCCGATGATCACTTTCTTAAGATCACGAATTTTTCTCAGGAAGGAGGAACTGATCGCGGTGTCGTTGCGGTCACGTTTAGTGGTGAAAACAATAGTGGGACCGCCAATGTTCTCACCGCGACCCGAATCGATCTTAGTACTGGTGCCAATTCGCAAAATTCTCCGGAAATCATTAATCGAGTCATAATAGCAGGTCCGGCTGAAGTGACGGTCACGCCAGTAACCGGTGCAACGCTCTTCATCACCTACAGGAAAGAATCCAACGAAGGCGGAGGTGGTGGCTCAAACATTGTATTCGTCAGTCCTACGCCCGGTGCTAGCGCTACGCCGAGTATCTTTCCTATACCCACACCAACGCCTTAGAAGAGGCGAACTGTAGCTCGTTGCCTCGAGACCGGTCGCGAAGCGGTATCTTCGGCAGTTTGATTCCTAAGCGCCTGGCCGTTGACTTCTAACCAGTGGTCCTGACCTAGCCACCAATGGCGTCAATCGCTTTCCACTCTTCCGGAGTTAACTTGAGTTTGGCGTCGGCGACATTTTCTTCAAGGTGCGCGAGAGAAGATGTCCCGGGGATTGGCAGCATCACGGGCGATCGCTCCAGAAGCCACGCCAGCGCGATTTGGACAACGCTGACACCGTGAGCCTTTGCCGCCGTATTCAGCGGGTTCTCAGGTTTCAAACCACCGCCTCCTCCGATTGGGAACCATGGCAGAAAGCCAAGATTCTCTTTCTCGCAATAGGCCAGAACATTTTCGGATTTGCGATCCTCAATGTTGTACCGGTTCTGCACACTCACGATCGGAACAATCTTACGCGCGCGTTCGATTTCGTCCGGGTCTACGTTTGAAAGTCCGACGTGCCGGATCTTCCCGGCATCCTGCATTTGTTTGAGCGCGCCGAGCGATTCTTCAACAGGAACTTTGGGATCGATAGTGTGCAATTGATACAAATCGATCCGTTCGAGCCGAAGCCGCTTTAGACTTCCTTCGACAGCTTGTTTGAGATGTTCAGGTCGCCCGTTTGGCACCCACTGCCCCGGCCCCGGCCGTGTGAGACCACCTTTTGTCGCGATGACGAGCCCATTGGGATACGGATGGAGCGCTTGCGCGATCAACAGTTCGCTCGTTTCCGGCCCGTACGCGTCCGCTGTGTCGATCAAATTCACACCCAGCTCGATTGCGCGTCTAAGGATCTTGAGGGCATTCTGCCGATCAGGCGGCCAACCCCAGATGCCCGCCCCGGTGATGCGCATCGCGCCAAACCCGAGGCGATTCACTGTCAGATCGCCGCCCAATGTAAAAGTCGGATTTGTAGCCATGTTCGATGAATGTTGACGTGTCAGCTCCCAGGATTACATCGGATTTTCCACGCCAAAAGCGCGGCTCCGCCTGCCAGACCCAGCCCAATAAATGCGCGGCGCGTAACGCTCCGCCCGTTCGCTTCCGGAAGTTCATCCGTCATGACGCGCAGAAGTATGTTTATGAGAAGGGCTGCCAACGCAAGGAGATGATTCGTTGCGCTCGAGCGTGAGCACCGCAAATGCCTCGTCGAGATCTTTACCAAACGTAACAATACCGCCTTCGTGTCCAGCCATAACCACAATCTTTCTGAGTTGCACGTCGCCAACCTTGAACAGACGCATTATTTCGTACGCAAGCTCAGGTGTGCCGTAATCAACGGTCTTCGAGCTTGTCGGAGCTTGATTCAGAAGCGTTGCCCACAACTCCGAATCGTGACAATGAATAACCGCGCCGGGTTTTGGATCCGACTGGTAAATCGCTGCGTGTGTCAGCGACTCGGACGAAGGAATCGTGGATCCTTCAAATCTGAGCGAGTTCCTCGCGAAATCGTAAGCTACTACTTTTGCGCAGTCTGCCGGCGTCAGTTCGGGTATGCCACCGGTCGCGGAACCGGTGATAAAAAAATTGTCGGTCGCGCCGTCCCTTATGCTCAGGTTCCCAAACCCAACGCCATTTGAATCCAAGCCAATCAGACCGAGCTGGAGAAGTCTTCGCCTGTATGTATTCAATTCAGCAAACCCACTGAATCGGGTAAGCTCCGAGCTTACGCGCTCACTCGTGAACTTTACGTATTCGCTCACGGGGCCTGTTCGGGAAAAAGGGCGCGAATACTTTTATCGTTCGCATCACACACGCCTCGGTCGGTGATTAATCCAGTTACCAGACGGGCCGGTGTGACATCGAAACCATAATTTGCGGCCGGGCTTCTCTCCGGGGTAACGCGCACTTCCACCTGTTGCCCGTCGCGCCACCCGTCAACACACTTCACTTCCTCTGCGCTACGCTTTTCGATCGGAATTTCTTTCAATCCGTCCCGCATGCTCCAGTCGAACGAAGACGAAGGCAGCGCTACATAGAAGGGAACGTTATTGTCTTTTGCGGCCAGCGCCTTCAGATACGTCCCGATCTTGTTCGCAACGTCTCCCGTGTAAGTCGTGCGATCGGTTCCGACGATTACCAGATCCACTTCGCCGCGTTGCATCAAGTGTCCTGCCGCACTGTCCGCGATCACAGTGTGCGGCACGTCGTGTTCGCTCAGCTCCCATGCCGTGAGTTTAGAACCCTGATTTCTGGGTCGCGTCTCAGCAACCCACACGTGAACCGGCAATCCCCTATCGTGCGCAGCATAGATTGGTGAGGTGGCGGAACCATAGTCAACAAACGCGAGCCATCCTGCATTGCAATGCGTGAGCACATTAACAGGCTTTCCCGCTTTTTTTTCGGCGATCTGCTCAATGAGCTTTAACCCATGCTGCCCAATCATGCGGCACTGCTCCGCATCTTCTTCCGCAATCAAACTGGCTGTGTGCAGCGCAATCGCGACCTTCTCCCTGGCGTTTTTGCCTTCGGCAATTTTGTTTAACTGACGCTCTACTGCCCATGAAAGATTCACGGCGGTCGGCCTGGTTGCCTTGAGCTGCGCCGCTGCATGGACGAGATGTTCATCGACTGAATCGCGCGCTGCGCCCTCTATTGCTGCGAGATACATTCCATATCCAGCGCTCGCGCCGATCAACCCAGCTCCGCGAACATGCATTTCGCGAATCGCCGTCGCCATCTGTTCGAGAGTGCGAACTTCTTCGATCACGAACTGGTGAGGCAAGAATCGCTGATCGATCAGTTCGACTACGCATTCATCCCCCGGCTTAAGCCAGATCGTTCGAAAATGTCTGCCGCCTACCTTCACGCGTTGTGGTTAACTCGCTAATCGTCGCACTTCCTAAAGATCAATTCCCATCGGGATAGCACCAGGAATTTTCTCCCAGCCAACATGTTCCCAGAATTTCGCGCCGCGCTCGTTATCATCGGCCACCATGATGATAACGCGTTTAATGCCAGCCCTGCGCAGGCCGTCCAGGCATTCGTCCAGCAGACGCTTGCCGAGTCCCCATCCCTGATACGCCGGATCAACCGCCAAATGGTAAATGTGTCCGCGGCGTCCATCATTCCCGCATAAGGCGACTCCAACAATTGCCGATCCGTCGACTGCTACCCTGCTCAGCCCTGGGTTTCGGGCGAGAAATTGGGCAATGCCTTCCCTCTCATCACCTTCAGCGATCTCGAGACCCTCGACGCGGTCCCAGAGCTGAACCGCCGCGTCGTAATCGCTGATGCAAAATTCTCGGGTGTGAATCTTGTGGCTCATGCTGTAGTCGCCTCCTTTCATCTTGACCAAACACATTCGTGTCGAACAAATCTTTTCCAATTGGTGAGCTGACTATGAAATACAAACATACGATCTATTTTTTGGTACTTGTGACGGCGATGTATGTGAGCGCCCAGCCGAAGCCTTCCGCAACCTTGATCATAACCAATGCGGCTGTTTACACCGTAGACAAAAAGCGTCCCAGGGCGGAAGCGGTGGCTGTGATTGGCGACCGCATCGTCGCGCTGGGATCGAGTGCGGAAATCAATTCGTGGCGCAGCCCGCAAACCAAAGTGATTGATGCCGGCGGCAGGCTCCTGTTGCCGGGTTTTAACGACGCGCATGTGCATTTCATAGCTGGTGGGGCGCAGCTCGACCAAGTTCAGTTGAATGATGCAGCAGAACCGGGGGAGTTCGCAAAGCGCATCGCGGCGCAGATGAGCAAGACCCCGAAAGGCGAATGGATTCTGGGCGGTCGCTGGGATGAAACCAAGTGGCCCAACCCGCAGCTTCCGACCAAAGAGCTCGTCGACTCCGTGACCGGAGCGACTCCGATTTTTGTAGAGCGCTACGACGGACACGAAGCGCTCGCCAACTCGGCTGCGATGAAAGTGGCCGGAGTTGGCGCGAAGACTGCCGATGTCCCCGGCGGAGTAATCATGCGCGACGCGAGCGGAAATCCCACTGGCATTTTCAAGGATGCAGCGATGGAGCTAATCTACAAGGTAATCCCACCAATGTCGCACGAGCAACGGCTGCGCGCTGCTCGCCGAGCGCTGGAGCACGCGGCATCCCTTGGCGTGACCAGCGTGCAGCACATGAATCCGGAGTTTGCCGATGTGGCGGCATATTCCGAGCTCACGGAAACAGGTGAACTCACCGCGCGCATTTACGCGGTTCCGATGGAGACGAACTGGCAGGACCAGGCAAAAGTTGGCATTCGTCGCGCATGGGGATCGAGCTATTTGCGACTCGGCGCGGTAAAGGGTTACGCCGACGGGTCGTTAGGCGCGAGAACGGCTTACATGTTCGAGCCGTTTGCCGACGATCCGGGAAACCGCGGCTTGTTGAGCGACGAAATGCATCCGCCCGCCGCGATGCGCGATCGCTTAATGCAGGCAGATGCCGCGAGCCTGCAATTGCGCGTTCACGCCATCGGCGACCGCGCCATTTCCATGATGCTCGACATCTTCGGCGATATCGAAAAGGAGCACGGTTATCATGACCAGCGTTTTACCATCGAGCACGCGCAGCATATGGCGGAGAAAGATTTTGCGCGTTTCGCCAGCCTCCACGTCATCGCTTCGATGCAACCCTATCACGCCATTGATGACGGCCGGTGGGCGGAAAGGCGTCTCGGTCACGCGCGCGCGCGATACAGTTACGCGTGGCGCAGTTTCCTCAATCACCGCGTGACGCTCGCCTTCGGAACCGATTGGCCTGTCGCGCCGCTCAATCCAATTCTGGCACTTTATGCCGCAGTGACTCGCGCCACACTGGATGGCAAGAATCCCGATGGCTGGGTTCCAGAGGAGAAGATCACGCTGCCTGAGGCGCTAGTAGCCTACACCATGGGTTCCGCATTCGCCGAATTTCAGGAGCACGTCAAAGGATCCATTACGCCCGGTAAACTCGCCGACATGGTCATCCTGAGTGACAACATCTTTGATCTCAAACCGGAAGCCATTCGCAACGTGAAAGTGGCAACCACGATTGTGGGAGGCAAGGTCGTGTACACAGCGCCGTGAACGTGTACGCGGAGATTAGAGGAAAGACGCGGGACTCCTCTCTAAAGTTTTACAATTTTCCCGTCATCGCTGCCGGTCTCGCCTCGGCCGCACTCTTATATCTTGGCACGGGGCTGCATCCGATTTGGTGGGCGCTTTGGCTGGCGCCGGTTCCGGTGCTCGCGATTGCGCCGCGACTTCGTAGCAGCGCTGCTTTTCTGCTCGGTTCAATTGCGTGGCTCATTGGCGAACTCAACCAATGGAACTACGTCACGCACGAGATCGAACTGCCATGGAAAATTGTGATTTTTTACTTCCTGGTTCCTGCCGCGGTTTTTGGTTTGGGTGTTTTATTCATGCGCAGCTTTCTTCGGCGCGGATCGCTCTTTCTCGCCGCGCTCACTTTCCCTGTCTACTGGGTAACGTGCGAATATCTGAACGCGCTCGCATCGCCGCACAGCACGTGGGGCAATCTCGCTTACACACAAATGGATTGTCTCCCAGCAATCCAGCTCGCTTCGATTACGGGTCTTTGGGGAATCAGTTTCATCGTGTTTCTGTTTGCCGGAACCACAGCAGCTCTGTTGAGCGGCGCTGGAAAACCATGGCAACGTCGCGCGCTTGCCATCGCTGTTGGCGCCGCCCTGTGCGCGGTGTTTGTTTTTGGCAAATGGCGTGTGCAGTCGAATCCCTCGGCTCAACCTGTCGCAGTGACACTCGTCGCAAAGGATGTGCCGATGAGCATTTATCTCGGCTCTGAAGAACGAGCTCTGGAACTGTTGCGTGAGTACGCCGAGGAGGTGCGTCGTGTTACTCCGGCTGGAACGCAGGCTGTTGTTCTCCCGGAAAAGATCGGACGCGTCAGCGAGAGCGCATTAGCCGAGGTGGATACGCTCTTTTCTTCGGCTGCCATCTCTACACATGCAGCGATTGTCCTGGGCTTGGTTCGCAAGACGCCATCCGGCGCTTTCAATTCTTCCCGCTTTTATTCGCCCGATGGAAAATTAGAGGCGAACTACGACAAACATCATCTCATTCCTGGCGTTGAACCCGAAAAACCTGGCGATAAGCGAGTGCTACTCGATCAGCCGTCAGGCCGCTGGGGATTGCAAATTTGCAAGGACATGGATTTTCCGGCACTCAGTCGCGAATACGCCGCAGGCGGCGCGAATCTGATGCTGGTGCCGGCATGGGACTTCAATGTTGATGGCTGGTTGCACTCGCGCATGGCGTTCATGCGCGCGGTGGAGAACGGTTTTGCGCTTGCTCGTTCGGCGCGCAACGGACTGTTGACACTGAGCGACAATCGCGGTCGCGTCGTTGCGGAAGCCGCGACCATGCCCGGCCGCTTTGTGTCTATCGCTGGAAGCGTAAGCGTCAGCCGCGAGCGAACGTTTTACACCCGAACCGGCGATTGGTTCGCCTGGCTTTGTGTCGCCATGCTCGTCACCATGCTCGCGCTTCAATTGCGCGCGCCGCTTGCGGATTTCTGCGAACTGGCCGACTCAAACAATGTGAAGCAATTCAGTGTGGTTTTTCTGGCGATTCTCGCAACCGTGACCTGCGGCTGGGCTAATCTGGGCGACGGCGACGACAAAATTGAGGATTCGTATGGATCAATACTCCAGCGAAACCTGCGTGACGATGGGACAGTAAGCGTGCTTTATCATAAAGATCGGTACCTTTACATGGTAACCTTTGATAATGGTCGGAGCGTTTCCGAAAGCTATTTTCACGTGAAGGGCACCGATCTTTCCGAAAAAGAGATCACGAGATTCCTCAAGGCAAACGCCGCGGGCGCCACGTGGACCTCTAACAACGAGACCAAGAAACGACGTTTCAAACGCAGTGATGGCAAGGCCGAGGCAACGTACGGAAATGTGAACGGTCGGCCCGCGCTCACCGTGCGGGAACTTCGCGGGAAACCTTAGCGATTCGCGTCAGACCTTCAGGAGCCAGTTCTCAATTATCGTGTTCAGGTTGCGGCAGCGCGTTTTGGCAACAGCAGCGCGGCGACAACTCCCACAAGCAAGAAACCGATGATCTGAATGAGCATGTAGCTGGCCGTGTAAGCACCGGGGAAGCCGTACCAGTTCCAATATGAAACGTTGGTCGTGATGGCAGCCAGGATTCCGACAACCAGCACGGAACCGACTCGGCCGGCAAAGCTCACAATGCGCGTCTGGGCCAAAAGGAAGACGACCAAAATAGCCTCGAGGAGTTCGGTGCCGAATTCGATGCCAAGCCATTTGCCAATCGCAAATGGACGACCGGGTGCGTGATACATCAGAATGCCGGAGGGGTTGGCCGCCATTTTTTCAGCCATATGTTTCATCGCCTCGTTCTTTTCCTCTCGAGTTGCGTTTTTGCCGACACCTGGACCGGGAAAAATGTAGAGGCCGGTCTGTTCGCCGATGTTGGTCTGCATCGCACTCAGGACGGCCGATTCGTTTGGAATTTCGCGGATACCAGCTTCGCCCAAAGGCAGGGCCATATGGGCGATTGATGTCCAGATAAACATCACGATTCCACCGAGAATGGCGGTAAGAAGGATTTTCATTGGAAGGTTATTTCGCTCAACGAGAAACGCTCGGCAACATGTTGACAAAGCGTTCTTGTTGCGATTGAATATCGCGCGTTAGTTTCCCTTTCTCGCTAGCCATTCTCCCGGCGAGGTGTTGTTCGGAAATTCGCACGTTTCAATCAGTAGTAATTGCACAGAATCCGCACGTATGGCGGGACATAGTAAGTGGTCGAAGGTCAAGCGGTTTAAGGGCGCGATCGACGCGAAACGCGGCAAGATCTTCAGCAAATTATCGAAGGAGATTACCATCGCGGCAAAGACCGGCGGGGGCGATCCCAATGGCAATCCGCGTCTGCGCAGCGCAATCCAGGCTGCGCGAGCGCAGAGCATGCCCAGCGATAATGTCGAGCGCGCGATTAAACGCGGCACTGGCGAGGACAGGGACGGCGAACAATTCGCCGAGATCGTTTACGAAGGTTACGCGCCGAGCGGCGTGGCGATCATCGTTGAGACTGCGACGGACAACAGGAATCGCACCGGGGCGGAGATTCGCAGAATCTTTACCCAGAACAACGGCAACCTCGCATCGAGCGGGAGCGTTTCGTACATGTTTCACAGGAAAGGCCAGGTCACCGTCCCACGATCGAGTATCGACGGGGATCGGCTATTGGAGATCGCCTTGGAGGCCGGCGCGGAGGAGTTGACAATCGAGGAGGATCAGTATGTTATTACCACTTCCCACGATCAGCTCTACGCCGTAGCTGAGGCGCTCAAGAAAGCAGGCGTCACTACCGATGGGCAAAAGTTTACGTTTATCCCCGATACTACAGTTGCGGTCAGGGACGAGGCCGTGGCGCGTCAGGTGCTCCGATTGTGTGATGCGCTGGAAGAAGACGATGACGTACAAAACGTCTATTCAAATCTAGATATTCCCGACGAATTGCTGGCCAGGTTGCCGGCCTGAAAAAAGTATTGCTTGCAGGAAACGTATTAAAGCGCTGCCCCGCCGCATTAAAAAATCTTACCTTATGAACGAAGAAAACAAAAACCAGCCTGTACCGCTGGAAACTGAGTCCGCCACGCCGGAGCAACGCCAGCATCGCCCGCGCCGTCGATTTCCGCGAAGACGTTACCGCGACCGCGGCGATCGGTTCAGGCGCAATGATTCCGAAGAGTCGCCAAATTCTTCTTCGACAAACGCTGATGTCGCTGGGCCGGATGTCGGTGTTGAGACTCTCGATCAACCGGCTTCAGGCGGCCGCGAAGCTGCCGAGGGCGCTGTCGAGACCGGCGAACAAGTTCAGACTGAGCCCGAGTTCGGTGAAGGCATCATTGAAATTTCCGGCAAAGGGTTCGGGTTCCTGCGCGATCCGAAACGGAACTTTGTGCAGACGCCGCAGGACATTTTTGTGACTCCTGAAATTGTGCGCCGATTCGCCTTGCGCGACGGGATGTGGATTCACGGTGAGACCCGGCGTGGCAGCCGCGGCCCGCAATTGGTCAAGCTACTTACGATTAATGGTGAAGAGCCGCCGAAATATCAAGGACTCCGTCCATTTGAAGAATTAACCACGATCAACCCCAATAAACGGATCAAGCTCGAGACCGTGCCGGATCGTTACACGACACGGATCATGGATTTAATGACACCGCTGGGAATGGGCCAGCGTGGTCTGATCGTCGCGCCGCCGCGCACAGGTAAAACAACGCTCCTGCATCACATTGCGGATGCGGTGGCAAAAAATCATCCGGAGGTGATCCTGATCATTCTCCTTGTCGATGAACGCCCGGAAGAGGTGACCGATTTCCGGCGTTCGCATCCGACAGCGGAGCTAATGGCCAGCTCCAATGATGCCGACATTAAAAGTCACACACGCATTTCGCAACTCGCCATCGAGCGCGCCAAGCGCCTCGTAGAAGCAGGAAAACACGTATTTATCCTTCTCGATTCCATCACGCGCACGGCTCGCGCATTCAATAATGCGATGTCCGGCGGGGGTCGTACGATGAGTGGCGGCATCGACGCACGCGCCATGGAAATTCCACGAAAAATTTTCGCGGCCGCACGTAATACCGAGGAAGCTGGTTCTCTCACTATCGTCGCCACGGCGCTGATTGAGACCGGCAGCCGCATGGATGAACTAATCTTTCAGGAATTTAAAGGCACCGGAAACATGGAAATGGTGCTCGATCGAAAGATCAGCGACCAGCGAATTTATCCGGCGATCGACATCTTTCTCTCCGGGACGCGCCGCGAAGAGCTGCTGTTGCAACCGTGGGAACTGGAGAAAATCAATCTCATCCGGCGCGGTCTGGCCGGTCACAAACCAGAGGAAGCCATTCAGCGGCTCTTGATGTTTGTGAAAAAATTCCCGACGAACACTGAAATGCTCAAAGGAATTCCGGGTTAGGCATCCGCGGCTACCGATTTGTTTTTGACTCGCTGCTCGTAGAGCGAGTGAATCGCATCGCGAGCATTGAGGTAATCCCGGCGAAAAGCGTCGAGATCCTGGTAGCCCAGCCGAACGATAAACTTGCGTTGATCGTCTGGGTCGTTCGGAAGCGTTGAAACGCTCCGGTTCTCATAACGTCGCAGGACAAGTTCACAGCGCCGAAGGAGCGCGTAAGCGTGTTTAAGTTTCGTAACTTCGGAGTCGCTCATTTGACCCTGCTGGTGCAGTCGATCGATGGCGCGCTCCAAATTCTGCTCCCATATATTTTCTCGCATCTGCAACGCTTGGACGAGAAATTCGGCCTCTATAATTCCGCCGCGTCCCGTCTTTAAATCGGCGAAATCCGATCCGCTCCCTCGCTCGCGCCGAATGCGATCGAGCATGCCATCGATTGTGACCAAAAGATCAGCGTGGTGGCCAGCCTGACGCCACACGCGTTTTGCAAGCTCCGTGAATTCATTTTGCAACGGGCCGCTTATGACACGCGCGCGGGTCAACGCCTGCAACTCCCACGGCCGTGCCCGGTTTGTGTAGTACCATTCATAAGTTTCAAGGGAACAAACAAGCGGGCCCTTTTCGCCTTCGGGACGCAGTCTCGCATCGAGCGCCCAAATGTTTCCCTCGGCAGTTGGCCGCGTCACAGCGGTCACGAAATTTTGCGTCGAGCGATTGTCGTCGCCGACAAACAAAACATCTAAGTCGGCACCGTAACTGAGCTCGCGGCCACCAAATTTACCAAGCGCGATGATGGTTATTTGGTCGTTGGCCAGGAGTCTGGCTGTAAAAACGAGACAGGCTTCTGCCAGATCCGAGAGTTCGGTGAAAGTTGCATCGGAGCTCGCAAGCTCCAGGACCTCGCGCAGGATGATGCGCAAGAGTTGCCGCTGCCGGTAGGCGCGAATCGGATCGAGATTGTTTACATCGGCGCCCAAGGAATCGAGCCGCCGCAGATTCTCCGTAACCGACCGCGGCTGATCAAACGCCGGGTCTCGCGTGATGTCTTCCAGGAGTTGTGGCCGGCGAATTAAAAGCTCTCCGGCAAACCGACTGGAGTCGAGAGTCTTCACGAATAACTCGAGCAACCGAGGATTTGCGACCAGCAGCTCCAAGAACAAGCTGCGCAAACCATAAGCTTCCACGAAGCGAACGAATTGATTCAGAGTTGCATCCGGATCAGCTGCCTTTGCAAGCCATTCCAGTAAAACCGGACGGAGCTTCCCAAATATCTGTCGTGTCCGTGGCGCGATGTGGAAACCTGTAGCGCTTTTGGCGAGATCGGTGAATGCCTTGGCCGCGCGTTTCTGATCAGTGAAAAATTCCAGATCATTCGCTCCACTCCGCTGACTCGGGGCCACTGGTGTGGTGGAGATAATCCGTTGAAAAATTGGACGAACTGCCCGCATTTTTTCCTGCAATGCCGCGGTGAAATCTTCGCTGGATGAAAAACGGAGGCTAAGGGCGAGGCGTCGCAAAGCTCGCGGATCTCGAGGAACCACGTGCGTTTGCTGCTCGGCCTCGATCTGCAGACGATGCTCCACGCGGCGTAGAAACCGATATGTCTCGTCCAACGTTAGCACTTCATCGGTTGGAAGAAGGTCCAATTCACGAAGCGCTCGCAACGCCTTGAGCATGCTCTGTTCCTGCAGAAAAGGATGACGGGCGCCATGGATTAGCTGCAGCGTCTGCACGATGAATTCGATGTCACGAATGCCGCCGCGTCCAAGTTTTACGTCGCGCTCCAGCTTTTCCGTTCCAACAATATCGCGCTCGATGCGGTGCTTGATATTCGCAATCTCATCCAGCAAATCGGGCGTCGTGCTTTTTGGGTAAATAAAAGGCTGATGTTGCCGCAGAAACTCGTACGCAAGTTCGCGGCTGCCCGCAATTCCACGTGCCTTGATCAGTGCGAGGCGCTCCCACGTTTCGCCAAAACCCGCGTAATAATTTTCCATGCTGTCGAGCGACCTGGCCAGCGGGCCTGCCGAGCCTTCCGGGCGCAGGCGGAGATCGACCCGAAAAAGTGAACCGGCGGGATGCGGAGTCGAAAACGTTTCGAGGATTCTGTTTCCAAGCCGATTGAAGAACTCGTGATAAGAAACGTGTGGCGTGAGTTGGCCTTCCTCGCTGTAGAGAAAAAGAAGATCAACGTCTGAGCTGTGATTCAGTTCGCTGCCGCCGAGTTTTCCGAGGGCGAGAATGGCAAACTCCGCCGTGGGCGGACCATGGCGTTTCCGCAATTCGGCATTGCAGTATTCGAACACACGACGAATGCAAATCTCCGCGATCTGTGAAAGCTCGCCGGTCGTCTCTTCGAGCGGCGCTACGTTTGCAAGTTCGCGAACCGCAACGCGCGTCATCTCGCGGCCTTTCCAGAAACGAAGCGCCGCATAATCGTGCTTTGCGATCGAATCGCCCGCCAGAGCGTGTAGCTCGCTAAGCATTTCCGGGTACCCACGAACGCTGAGACACATTTCGGGTTGCCTAAGCCACAGGAGTATTTCGGGATTTCGCGTCAATCTCGCGGCGCAAATGCTCGAGGCCGCCAGAAGATGAAGCAGCGCCGCTTCGCCCAGCGGAAATTGTTCGATTACCTCGGCGAACGGCGGGCCACTTGCAGGCCATTGTTTGTTGAGCTGAACCAGAGTGGTTTCGACCTGCGAAGGGTTCAGCGATGCCGCCGCCTTCTCCCGAATCCAACGGTTCGCGCCATCCATCGCGCAAAACATCACGTCGTTTGGGCAGAAAGACCAGTTACCCCGCCAGACTTGGCGACGACGCCGGAAGAGGCGCCAGCACGCGAAGCGCCTTTTCCTGGACTTGGAAGTCAACAGGACAGTTGCCCGCCAACTCGCCATCGATTTCCATCGGAACGTCCTGCTCGCTCGTTACGCGCAGGCGCCGGGTCTGAAAATATTCAATTTCGGGAACGCGGATATCAGAGCTAAACACAACGTCCTGGAGATATTTGATGATTTCGAGGTAACCAAGGCGTTTGAACACGACCACATCGAACAAACCGTCATCGATTCTGGCGTGTTTGAAAAATGGGAACGGTCCTCCGTAAAGGCGACCGTTTCCAATAAGAACGAAGGATCCCTCGTCCACAGAAGCGTTCTCCGACTCAACAAAGAGCTTGGGTGGTTGGCGCGCCGCGATCTGGGCCGCAGAGATGAGGTAGCTTAACGGACCGAAACTACGCTTTAACGCGAGGCTAGTTTCCTTGACGACTTGGGCGTCGAGCCCAACCCCAGCAAGCTGCACAAAATATTTTCCGTTCGCGCTCGGTAGATCGACTAGACGAACATTCGCGCCCTCGATGATGTCCCAGCAAAGCTTCAGATTGTGCGACGGCAACCCAAGCTCCATTGCGAAAACGTTTACTGTGCCCATGGGGAGAAGACCTAACGCGGCATCACTCCCCGCGATTCCGTTTGCCACGTGGTTGACTGTTCCATCGCCGCCCGCTGCAACAATTCGCGCAAAGCCCTCCTCAACGGCGTGGCGGGCCAGCGCTTCTGCTTCGCCCGCATGCGAAGTCACGCGGATTGGGCAATCGCGAGCAATCGATTCGACCCGTTCTTGCCAGTCCCGAAGGCTTTCAGGACTGCCTGCGGTCGGATTGAGAATGACAAGTGTACGAGTCACACGGGAAAGGTAACAGAGGGCTTTATTCTTTTCTTCAAACTCGCGCTGCGTAACGTCTCAGGGGTGAAAAAGTTGCGCCAAGTCGCCTTGATTGCTTTAGGCGCGGTCATTGCGCTCGGCGCGGTTCTCTTGCTCGGCGTGAACCTGTATGTGCAATCGCAAGGCGCACAAGCAAAGATTCAGCAGGAACTGAGCCGGCGCCTCGGCACCTCGCTGGAAATTCGTAGCATGAGCGTGACCCCCTGGGGCGGACTCCAACTCAGCGGCATTACAATTCCACAAACGTCCTCAGCGGGCGCGAGGCATTTCCTCGAAGCAAAAACATTTCGGCTCCGTGTTCGATTCCTCTCGCTTTTTTCCCGAAGGCTTGTGATCAAGGAAGTCTCGCTCATCGACCCCAGTGTCGTCTGGCCGCAAGACGCCGAAGGAAAGTGGAGATTACCCAGTTCACAGGAAGCACAGTCGCTGGGAGTTTCTCCAAAACAGGCTGCAAGCGAATCCAAGTCACAAGCAGAAAGCGAATTGGTCCAGAAGCAGGCCGCTCCTGTGGTTACCGCGACGTCAGCTAACCTTTCCTCTCCAGCCCAAAAGGCTGTCGACAATAGGTCACGGACACAACAACCGAGTTTGGCAGTGGCTCCGGAAGTCCGACGAGTCAGTATTAAGAATGGCGATTTCAGCTTTCTCGACCGCGCGGGTGAACTGCTTGCGAGTTTTACGGGCGTTGACCTCCGTACCAGCATCCGCGGCGCTGCCGCCCTTCACGGCGATACAAAGGTGGCAAGAATTTCGTTGCGGGACCGCTTTTTTCTGGAACAACTGCGTTCTTCGCTTCGGTACGAGCCCGACGTGCTGGAGCTTTCCAAAATCTCCGCGCGCGCCGCAAACGGCGAAATCAACGGCTATTTTGCCATGCAACCGGAAGCGGAGGATTCACCATTCACCACAAGCGTAAAGTTTCGCAATGTGCTCGCCGATCAGATTGTCGAAAACGCCGGCGGGCCGAAAGGAATGGTAAAGGGCAAGTTAGAGGGAAATTTTCAGGCTTCGGGGAAAACTGCCGACCCAAGTGCGCTCGTTGGCAGGGGCGAAATTTTCCTGCGCGATGGACGGGTTCAACAATATAGCTTACTCGTGTTGCTCGGACAGATTCTCGAGATCGAAGAGTTAAAAGAGCTTCACCTGGAACAAGCTGATGCAAAATATCATTTGAGCCCAGGGTTAGTCACGATTGATGAGTTGATTTTGCGTTCGCCAAATATTCGCCTCACTGCCTCCGGTACAGTCGCGTTCGATGGCAGGTTGAAACTCGATTCCCGGCTCGCAATTAACGACAGAATTCGTGGCCAGCTTTTCAAAGCGATTCGCGGAAATTTTCAACCCGTTAGTGAGCCGGGTTATTCTGCCGTCGACTTTCAGGTAGGCGGCACGATTGGTCGACCCAGCACAAATTTGATGGAGCGATTGGTCGGCCGCGACCTAACTAGTATGCTCAACAGCCTGTTTGGCGGAAAACGGGATCGATCAAAAAAGAAAAAGAAACAGATTGAAGAAGCGACGCCCGCCGCGCCAATTCCTTCTGCTTCGCCCGAGGATGCGCTGCCTCAACCCACTGCAACGCCAACGCCAATCGTGCCGCCATGAGGGTGATCGCCGGCAGCGCCGGCGGGATCCGCCTGGCAGTTCCCAAGCGCGGTGTGCGACCGACAATGGACCGTGTCAAGGCGGCCATCTTTTCCAGCCTCGGCGACACAGTCATCGGCGCGCGCGTGCTCGATCTTTTCGCCGGGAGCGGCGCTTTGGGAATTGAAGCGCTCAGCCGCGGCGCGTCGTCGGCCGTGTTTGTTGAGGAAGACCTGCAATCTGCCGACATCATCGATGGCAATCTCGCCAAAACAAAATTAGCGGGGCGCGTTCGACGGCAGGACGCTTTCGATTTTCTCCGGCACGTCCCCACCGCAGAAACATTTCAAATTGTCTTTGCCGATCCGCCGTATGAGAAGACAAAGCATGGCGAGCGCTACACCGAAAAGCTTCTGACTAACGAAGCGTTGCCACGATTGCTGGAGTCCAGCGGCGTTTTCGTTTTGGAGAAGCGACCGACCGAAACTCTTCCTAAGATGAAGTTCTGGCGCGTGATCCGGCAAAAAACATACGGTGCCACGGAGGTCTTGTTTCTCTCCGCAACTCCGACATCGAATCGCGAGCACGCGAAGAATTTCGGTGTACACAATTCGCAATCCGCAATCCAGTGATTCGTTTCATCTACAATTTATTTTGGCCGATCGGGCTCCTGTTCTTTTTGCCCGGCTATTTCATGAAGATGGTTCGTCGGGGTGGCTACCGTGAAAAATTCGGACAGCGCTTGGGAATGTACGATCGCCAGCTGCGCATCCGCCTGTCGAAACAACGATCGACATGGCTGCATGCAGTCAGTGTGGGAGAAGTGAACATCGCATTGAAACTGGCCCACGCCTTGCACGCACTGGAACCGGATTTGCATTGCGTTTTGACCACGACCACCACAACTGGATTCGCCCTGGCGAAGCAAAACGCTCCTTCTTGGATGGAAGTAGCATACACGCCGCTCGACTACTGGCCGATCATGCGTCGAGCGGTTTCTGTCATTCGCCCGGCTCGGATCGTTCTTGTTGAGGCGGAGGTTTGGCCCAATCTCGCCGCCGAAGCACACGCGCGCGGCATTCCGCTTGCGCTGGTAAATGCCCGATTATCTCCGCGTTCTGAGCGAAGATATCGGCAGTTTCGATTTTTTGCCGCGCCGACCTTCCGGCTCCTCGATTTGGTTTGCGTACAAGAACCCGAGGACGCCGATCGATGGCAGCGAATTGGCGTAGCGCGCAGCAGAATCAAGTGGACAGGAAGCATCAAATACGATCCTGACGGTCCCGATGAGAGTTCCGAATTTCAAGAACCCGCACAGCCTGGCCGCTTCAGTCACGTGGGTCCAGAGCGCGACGTGCTGTTCGGCGGTAGTACGCACCACGGTGAAGAGGAAATCCTGGCTACAGTTTTTCTGCGCTTGCGTCAGCAATTCCCCTCATTGTGTCTGTTCATGGCGCCGCGCCATGTTGAACGCGTGAGGGAAATCCGAGCGCAACTGGACGCGCTAGGGTTGCGCGTCGCGCTCGTCAGCGAAGCAACCGCTGGTCACGAAGCCAGCGAAGCGGATTGCGTGCTCGTCGATACAACCGGTGAACTTCAACGCTGGTACGATATTGCCACCGTTGTTTTCATTGGGAAGAGCCTCACTGCACATGGCGGCCAAAATCCTGTGGAACCCATTTTGGCGGGTAAACCGGTCGTGTTTGGCCCGCACATGGAAAACTTCGCGACTCTCGCGAAAGCCCTAGTCTCAAAAAACGGCGCGATGCAGGTTCGCGATATTGATTCGCTTGAACGGATGATCACCGAGCTCCTGCACGACAGCGATGCGCGGCAGCGTCTTGTCCAAAACGCGCGTGAAGTTTTGAACGCGCATCAAGGCGCGACAGCGCGCGCAGCGGCGTTGATTCACGAGGTCAAAGCGAATGACTGAGAAAATCTCCCCCGTTGGAGTGGGGCAACATATCGCCGCTTTGAAAGCAAGGACATGTCCGCAAAATCCAGACCTCCCCGGCAATTTGCCTTGCGTGAAAGAAAGGCAATCCCGATATTGCCCGCGCTTTTGTGACCCTATCGTCTAGAGGCCCAGGACACCGCCCTTTCACGGCGGTAACACGGGTTCGAATCCCGTTAGGGTCGCCATCGCGTTTCATAGCAAGCTTGCTTGTTCTTGTGCGGGTAAGTACAACGCGGCTATTATGAAAACGCTTATCACAATTGTTTGCTTTACCGTCATCTCGTGGGCGACCGCGGCAGCGCAAGATGGTGTGAAGGTCGCCCCGGAAAATTACAAGGTTTTGCTAGAAAATGCCCATGTACGGGTGGTGGATTTCACTCTCAAACCAGGGCAGAAAAGCCCGATGGTGTCACGTCCAAATCGCGTTATCTATGCGATCACGCCTGCCTTTGGCAAGCTTACTGGATCGGACGGAAAGACAATCGCGATGAACAGGAAGGCCGGCGACGTGTGGTGGCGCGATGCCGAGTCACTTGCCGTTGAGAATACTGGGAAGGCAGAGATCCACACCGTGGTGGTCGAACTAAAGCAATAAGCGTTCGACATTGCCGGTTGAATCCAAAACACGAATCTAACGGAGCGGAAGCTCGCGCGGTTCTGGGCGTAGTCGATTGCCTTATCTTTCTCGGGGGAACACGGGCTCCACGCCCGGTGCTTCAAGAGTTTTCCAGCCCCAACGGTGCAGTCTCACTTCAATGACCGTCATCACGTATGATTCTTTCGAGTTCGAGAAACGCGGCGATGACCGAACAACAACCGGAGAATGTAATTCCAATTCTAACGAAGGCTCACCAAGAATAAGTCGCTTTCCCGTTTTCTACCGCGACGTGCGTTCCGACCGCGACGCAAATCGCGGCCGCTTTTTTCTCGGGAAAAATGTGAACGCGAGCGTAAACGGAGAACGGCCCTTTCTTCGGATTATCGAGTAGTCCAAGCTTGTTCAAAGCGTCGCGGGGAAAGTCGACTCGGCCGTAAGGCATGGCAGATCCCGATGTGTCCTCCGCGAAATAACGCAACATGCCGTTACCAATGTCACCGCCTTCGCCAACCAAAGTTACCTCAACAAGAACGATCTTGTCTTTTAGCTGATCCTTCTGTTGCTCGATTTGCTGAAAGGTGAACTTTTCCTTTCCAACCGGCGGGGGTAGCGACGCCGACTTTTCCTTCGTTGGTGGATCGTCCTGCTCGGTTGCCAGCAACGAGGAAGCAGCCGCGACTAGGATCGAGATTGCCAGAATCGGTTTTATAGCGACCTATTACATGCCGCAGACATTGCCAAGTCAATGCGGCGGATGAGTCTGAGCATGGTCGATTGCGTGATCCTTCGCCGAGAACACAGGTTCAACGCCGGGCGATTCGAAGACTTTCCAGCCCCAACGGTGCGGTCTGACTTCAATTAGTGTCATTTGCGTATCCCCATCGTCCCTTTGCGCGGGTCAAATTTCGTTAAATGTTTTGTAAGCTGGTCATTGGAGCTGGGCGCGGCCGACGCTTTACAAGAGTGACGGGAGCAGGGCCTAGTTAGGCGACGGCAAGTTGCCGGGCGGTCGGCTGCAACGCGGCGATGGCATTAGTCAATTCCACTAGCGACACGGGTTTGCTCAGACAAACGCATGCACCGTTCGCATACGCGAGGGCGCTTGCATGCCCCGAATCTTTGTCGACGACAACAAGCGTTGGCAGTTGCTCATAGCAGCCATGAATGGCGCTCAACAATGTCATTCCATGGCAATCTTCACCAAAAGTCATGATAGCGAGATCCAGCTCGCGCCCTCGTTGACAGGCAATTTGTAATGCATCAGAGACGGTTCGGGCGACCAGGAAAATGGTATCAGTGCCGAGAAAGGCTTGTCTTACCAACGATTCGAATTCGGTGTCAGATGTGAAGAGAAGTGCCCGCCGTCTTTTCATGATTAGTCCTCCTGCGGCTAAGGCAAAAATGTGGACAGCTGCGCATGCTATTTCGTTCATTTTATCTTTGAGCATCACGTTACGGACTCATTCTTCGGGAAGCATCAACCTGCGAGAAGAGGCAACCGGCCGGCGAACTCAAGGTTTCCAGTCCACGGCGTCCTCCACGAGGTAAGCATCGACTGCGGCGCCGATGGTCGGATGGAAAGTGTCGGTCCCGATTTGATCGAGCAGCCCGAAGCGCTTCAGTTTGTCCTTAACCGGGTCTTTCACTTCCGCGAATTGCAGCTCGATCCGCGACGCGCGCAGGGTCTGCTCGAGCTCGGCAAGCATGTCGGCCGAGGTGACGTCCACGCTCGTCACGGGCTCCGCAGTTGCCACGACCCCCCGCACGGGTATCGGCGAGCTCGCAAAGGCCTCCAATACTCGCGCCTGAAATAACTCGGCATTAGCGATGTTTTCGGACAAAATCGGACTATGCAACCGCGTAATTCTGCGCGATTCGTGCAAACCGTTGATTTTCCGGAAGTGCACCCAACGCGCTGATTGCCGCAAGTTTCCGTCGAAATCGCGCGATTTACGAAATGTTGAAAGCGGTTTCGAATCCCGTTAGGGTCGCGGTCGCTTGGCGCGCGATTGAAAAGCGCGTTTGAGGATGCGGCGTCGATGCGTAATTTGAAGGAGCGATGCAGGCAGCGTTTTACCAGTCGGAATCTGATCAGCCGCATCCGGGGCGAGCGCGGGCGATCGTCAAAGCGCATCCGGAGGTTCGCCGATTGATGGTGCGCAATCCGTGGACAGCGCTGATTGCAGTCTCAATTGTAGTCCTGCAGACGTCGATCGCATACGCAATGGGCACATTGGGGTTTAACTACTGGTGGCTGAGTCTGCTTATAGCCTTTTGTATCGGTGCGTTCGGCAATCATGCCAATTACGTGATCATTCACGACGCAACGCATAACCTTATCTTGCGAAGTCCAAGCTGGAACAAAATGGTGGCCATCATTGCCGATCTCCCAAACCTCACACCTGGGGCGATGGGATTTCGCGTTTATCATTTGAAACATCATTCGCATCAGGGCGATTACGAGTACGACGCCGACTTGGCGAACCATTGGGAGGCGCGCCTAGTGGGCAATAAATGGTACCGGAAGGCGATCTGGCTAATGCTCTTTCCGTTTTTTCAGGTAACTCGTCCGCCTCGGTTAAAGGCGATCAGGATGTGGGACCGCTGGTTCTCCACCAATCTCGCGTGCGCAGCCGCCTACGATGTAGCGATCGTCTACTTCTGCGGTTGGGCTGGGTTTCTTTATCTTGTCTTCGCATTCTTCTTTTCGATCGGGCTGCATCCAGTCGGCGCCCGCTGGATTCAAGAGCATTACACGTACGATTTCGACCAGGAGACATTCAGCTATTACGGGCCCATCAATCGGGTGGCATTGAATATGGGCTATCACAACGAGCACCATGATCTGCCATCGATACCGTGGAACAATTTGCCGAAGCTGCGCGCAATGGCCCCGGAGTTTTATCAAAATCTGAAATATCACTCCTCGTGGAGCCGCCTGGTTTTGCAGTTCGTCTTTGACAAGCGATACAGCCTCTATTCGCGGGTTGAACGAATGAAAGCGAAGGCCGCCTTTGACGCGGCTCCTGTGACCACAAACAGTCGGATTGGCGATCTTGATCTCAGTGCCCGGCCTATTAGTTTTTAGTTATGGCGGAGCGGCTTTACGTCTCGAATAAGAACGAAACCGTTCGAATGTTCGAGAGCGATTTCATGGAATTCTTTTCGCGGGTGCACCCGGTGACTCCGCTCATTTTGTACCTTCCGGTGGTTGGCTACATGCTCTACATATCGACTTGGCAACGCCAATTGCCGATCGTAGCCGCGGGAGCGCTATTTTTGCTGGGCATTTTGCTCTGGACGCTGCTCGAGTACCTCATCCACCGGTACATCTTTCATTACGAGCCGAAGACGCGCGTTGGGAAACGGCTGCACTACATTATCCACGGCGTTCATCACGATTATCCAAACGATGCGCGGAGACTGGTAATGCCGCCGAGTATCAGCGTTCCGCTCGCTTTTCTCTTTTACGGCGTTTTCCTGCTAATTTTCGGACGCCTAACGCCGAGCGTATTTGCCGGGTTGGTTTTCGGCTACGTCTGCTACGACATGCTTCACTACGCGACGCATCATTTCGCCATGAAACGCGGCCTGTGGCTCTGGCTCAAACAGTATCATCTTCGCCATCATTACCGGGATGATCACGTCGGATACGGCATCAGCTCGCCGCTTTGGGATTACGTCTTTAGGACCACGCGAAAGTAATCCCTTTAAGTCCGTGTAGCCACGGGTAGTGCTGAAAAGCCGGCGGCCCGCAACTGTACTAAAATCTTGTCCTGAAAACGGAAACCCCTTAGATTGGCTGCCCCGAGACGGAACTCCGCGATTTGCAGATAGAGCGGACAACTTCGTAAGGAATTTAGTGAACCAAAAAATTGTAATTTTTGCTGGGAAATATCGTTCGTGGGGACGTGGGCCAACGTAACAGATGCATGATGTGATGAACGAAGACCCGGCAAAGCTTAGTCTGAGTAATTTTCTGGCGGGCGAAAGTAACGACCCGCTGGAAGCTCCAGCCAGCTTTACAGACTGGATGCGCGTCGGAGCGTGGGCCGTTAAATTGTACGAGCCCGAGCTTCTCGCCACCGCGGATGCGCGCACCGTGATTAGCTATGGCGGGAAACCGCGACCCGTCATTAACCTCTGCTCCTACAATTATCTCGGGCTTGCGAATCACCCTGAGGTCATCGCATCCGCGCATGAGGCTCTGAGAACGCACGGTTTGGGGGCGTGCGGATCGCCCATGCTCTCGGGAATGACCGATCTGCATCGCGAACTCGAACGACGCGTGGCGAAATTTCTGCGACGCGAGGACGCGATGCTTTTCAACAGCGGGTTCGGCGGCGCACTAGGCACCATCTCCGGGTTGCTGCGCAAGAGTGACGTGGCGCTTCTGGACAACCGCTCGCACCTTAGTCTTCGCGACGGTGCGGTGCTGTCCCGCTGCCGGACAGAGAAGTTCGAGCACAACGATGCAGCGTCGCTCGATGTTGCATTGAGCCGTCAAAAGGGGCGGCGCCAACTCGTAATTGTCGAGGGCATTTACTCCATGGATGGCGATTTCGGAAACCTGAAGGAATTACTTGGAGTCGCAGAGTCTCACGGCGCGAGCGTTTTTATTGATGAAGCGCATTCGATGTTAGCATGCGGCGAGCATGGTCGTGGCGCGGCTGAGAAGTTTGGCGTGGAAGAGCGCGTCCCACTCATTTACGGGACGTTCTCGAAAGCTTTCGGCGCGCTAGGAGGCTTCGTCGCGGGGTCGAAAGAGACTCTGCAATATCTGCGTTTCTACGCGCATCCTTACGTTTATTCATGTGCTCTGCCGCCGGTGGTGATCGCGGCTATTCTCAAGGCGCTGGAGCTCGGCACAAGTCAGCCGGAATTGCGTGCCCAACTTTGGGAGAACGCCGATTATTTCCACGCGCAACTTGAAGGCCTGGGACTCGACAGCGGAGCCTCGACCACGTACGTGATGCCGATCGTCATCGGCGATCGCGAGCGCATGTATCGGCTTGGGCATGAACTGCGGCGGCGCGGTCTTTGGGTTGCGCCGGTCGATTATCCCGCCGTGCCGCAAAATCGGATCTGTTTCCGTGCGTGCGTGACCGCCAAGCACACGCGCGCGGACCTTGACGAAGCTCTCAATATTCTCGCGGACACGCTGGTCCCTGCGGCAGTGCAGAGCGCGTGAGCCTGCGATCACGCTGAGCTTCATGTCGCAAGCAAAAGAGGCGCCCAGCTCACGCGTCGAAGCCACTTACAAAGCACGCGAGGTGGAGGGAGTTCTCGATCTGTACTTTTACAGACCGATAGGGTTTCGGCTGGCCGAATTTTTTGCGAAGCTCAAGATAACGCCCGCAGCTGTGACGTTGCTAGCCGGCGTCTGCGGCGTCATTGCGGGCCACCTTTATTACTACCGTGATCTGCGCATCAACATGGTGGGTATGGTGCTCCATGTTTGCTCCAATGCACTGGATAACGCGGATGGCCAGCTCGCGCGCTTAACGCGCCGCGAAAGCCGAAAGGGCCGCATCATTGACAGTGTTGCCGACCATTTGGTGTTTGTGAGCATTTACCTGCATTTGGTTCTGCGTTGCCTGGCCCAAGGTTTTTCGCCGGCGATCTGGTTTCTCGCCCTTGCTGCTGGAATCAGTCATGCCTTGCAAGGCGCAGCGGCTGATTATTACCGCAGCACCTATCTTTACTTTGTAGGAAATGGAGTACGAGGGGCGCTAGATTCCTCCCCTGAACTAAGCTCTGACTACCGAAAATGGGGCTGGCGTCAGAAACCGTGGGACAAATTTCTTCTCGCGCTGTATTTGAGTTTCACTCGCCAACAGGAAATGCTTGCGTCGCAGCTGAAAAAGCTGCGTAACACAGCCAGCGAACTATTCCACGGCCAAATTCCGAGTTGGCTGGAGCTGCGTTATCGAGATTCGGCGGGCCAGATGTTTAAGTGGTGGGGTTTATTGATGACCAACAGCCGGATGCTTGTTTTGTTCGCTCTATTGTTCATCGGTCAACCGATCTATTATTTTTGGTTCGAACTCGTCCCGCTGAACTTGCTGTTCGTTTACCTGCTTTTGCGCCAGGAGAAAATGGCTAAATCGCTGGAGCATCTGATTATGACACGGCAACATTCCGCCTAGGTGTTTCGCATTCGTGTCGAAGATCGAAGTTTCAAAAGTCACCTCGCGCCGCGACCGCGATGCGTTCATCAAGTTTCAATGGGAAATTTACTCCCATGATCCGGCTTGGGTGCCGCCGTTAATCATTGAACGGAAAGCGTTCCTCGATCGCAAGCGGCATCCGTTTTACAGGCACGGCGACGCCGCGTTGTTTCTGGCCCGGAGAGACGGCAAAATCGCCGGCCGAATCATGGCCAGCGATGATCCCAATTACAATTCGTTGCACCAAGCGAACGTCGGCTGTTTTGGTCTGTTCGAATCCATCGACGATGAGGACGTAGCCGCTGCGCTCCTTGAAACTGCGGCCGGTTGGCTTCGCGAGAAGGGGCGAACTGAGATGATGGGACCGATCGATTACTCCACCAATTACGTCTGCGGCCTGTTGATCGATGGATTCCAGTTTCCGCCCACCATATTGACCGCGCACAATCCGCGGTACTACCCACGACTGATCGAAAGCTGCGGTTTCTCCAAGGCGAAGGATTGGTACGCGTGGTGGTTCGCTGATCCTTCAAAGGCGGCAGCGCAATTGCGACGACTCGCTGCGCGGTCCCAAAACCGGTGGCCTGTCGCAATTCGCCCCGCGAAGCTTAAGCAGCTTCGCGATGAAAGCAGACGACTTCGTGAAATTTACAATCAGGCTTGGGAAAAGAACTGGGGTTTTGTGCCGTTCACACAAGAGGAGATTGAGTTCATGACGCAAGAACTAAAGCCGCTGCTGGTGCCAGAGTTTGCCTGGGTCGCGGAGATCGGAACCGAGCCTGTCGGCTTCACGTTGTGTCTGCCGGACATCAATGTTGTACTGCGCGACCTCAACGGACGTTTAACTCGATTTGGCTTACCGATTGGGCTGATCAAATTGCTCTTCTACAAGAGGCGCGTTCGAAAAGGGCGCCTGATCGCTCTAGGCGTGATTGAAAAATATCGCCGTGCAGGAATCGCCGAGATGCTGGTCCTGCGCGTGATGGAAGAAACCATGATCAAACGCGGGATCACCGGCGAACTGAGTATGACGCTTGAAGACAATTTCATGATCAATCGTTTTCTGGAAGCGATCGGAGCGGATCGCTACAAGACGTATCGAATTTACCGCAAACAGTTACCCTGCTGACAACGACTGCCAAATGAAGCTGCGGCCGCCGGGGCTTCGTAAAACGGAGCTTCGTCTTGCTGGGCAGCCGTCAGATCACGAATGCGCTCGGGCTCGCCGCGCCGCATCCTTGACACCCGACTTGCCAGCATCCCCGCCACTTCCCGGCCGACGTATTGCAGGGGATGGCTCACGGCCAGTGAGGCCTCCGCGGTGCAATAAACGCCGCATCCCGCCTGGCAATCCTTCTTCCGGTTGTAGCTCAGCAAATCTTCCCGCGTGATCTCGAGAATGTGCCTCTCGGTTCGCACCTGGCTGCAGAGCCAGAACTTGCCGGTCGATGAGACGAAGAAATATTTATAGCCCGCGATGCAGGTCCATTCGACCGGTTCCTGTCGCAGCATCTTCTTTTGGTAAGCGAAAAGGTTCCAGCTCGAGTGAATCTTCTGGCCGCTGCGCTTCAGTTTCTCTTGGTGCTCGAGAAAGCGGAGCAGCGGCTCGCTCGCACTTGCATCGCGCAAGGCGCGGTCGTGCACGAGATCGTCGTGGACCACGCGCGCATGGACCGGGATGCCCAAGTCGAGGCAAGTGTCTAT